>Ga0265295_1001303_pt1 | contig 44388 bp, 41 predicted proteins | sample Munlansysbiofilm_FD_192503 | JGI IMG/M metagenome (GOLD analysis project Ga0265295, IMG submission 192503) | Leachate microbial communities from a municipal landfill in Southern Ontario, Canada - Methane capture system biofilm | ecosystem: Engineered > Solid waste > Landfill > Unclassified ...
GCAACAGCAAACAATGCTTTTGCCTTTGATATGTATTCAATGATAAAAAGCAACGATGAAAATGTTTTATTTTCACCATACAGTATATTCACTGCAATGGCTATTTGCTATGATGGTGCTGAGGGTTCCACAAAAGAGCAGATAGCAAATGTATTTTACTATCCCCTTAGCAAACCGGTTCTTGAAGGCAGTTCAAAAGAGATGATCGATATAATTAATTCAGACAAGGATGAATACGAACTTAAATCTGCGAATGCACTGTGGATTCGTGAAGATTATACATTAAATGAACAGTATGCCTCTAATGCAGAAAACTACTATGATGGGGTAATAACACCACTTGATTTTACAGGGCAAGCAGAAGATTCCAGACTTCTTATCAATGCTTGGGTTGAGGAAAAAACAAATGACAAAATAAAGGATCTGTTGGCTGAAGGAAGCATTAACGAGGAAACAAGGCTGATAATTACCAATGCAATATATTTCAATGCTACATGGTTACAGGAGTTTGAAGAAGGAGCCACCCATAAAAGACCATTCCATCTTTCCAATGGTCAGGAGAAGGAAGCTGACATGATGTATGCCATAGGCACATACAATTATGGAGAAGATAAGAATGCAGAGATTTTAGAATTGCCATATAAAGGCGACGATATCAGCATGTACGTTATACTCCCCCACAAAAATAACATTGATGAGTTTGAAAGTGATCTTACACTTGATTACTATAATGAGCTAAAGGATACCCTTAATTCCAATGAAGTCAAAATCCTATTACCAAAGTTCACGTTTGAAACAAAGGCTAAATTAAATGAACCCTTGCAGGATATGGGAATTACTGATGCTTTTAATCTCGGCACTGCTGATTTTTCAGGAATCAGTGCAAGTGATGGTTTATTTATATCTGATGTAGTCCACCAAGCATACATCGGTGTAAATGAAAAAGGAACTGAAGCTGCCGCTGCAACAGCAATAGAAATGGAAATCTCATTGCCTTACTACGAATATGAGTTTATTGTTGAGCATCCATTTATGTTCTTTATCGAAGATAAAAGAACAGACTGTATGCTTTTCATGGGAAAAGTTGAAAATCCTGAATATGAGTGAATGTCATAACGATATTTCCATATTATTTATTTTATCTTTTTCGTATTTATATTAAAATTTCTTCACCTTATCCTTCCAAAAAATACCGTATAAAATCATTACCACAGATACTAATGAATAATGTTAAGTAAAAGTACAAAGTAAACTAAGTAAGGGAGAGGTATTATTATATAAACAGGAGATATAAATATACTCTTTACTAGCATATCAATACATGGATGAGGTAGCACATTGGAAATTAAACTCACTGGAATACCAGGATTTGATGAGATTCTCGGTGGAGGCATTCTGGCCCCTTCGACAATATTGATAGCAGGTGACCCAGGTACTGGGCGGACTGTACTTGGAATCCAGGGTTTGTGTGAAGCAGCAAGAAGCGGAGAAAAGGTACTGTATGTATGCATGACCTCTAAATCAGAGAGTTCCATAAGAGAAGATATTTCCAACTATGATTTTTACGAGGAGTCATTGAGCATACATACATTCAATGCCAGTTCCGTGGAAAGAGACCCACTCACCATGCTTGTTGAACTTGGGAACCTTGTAGCATCCCTAAAACCAGACAGGGTATTGATAGACCCCGTCACCCCGATTGGATTTGGTTTTCCTGAAGCTGAAAGAAGAAGATTCATGTATTCCCTCATGTCCGCAATTGGAGAATGGGATGCCATCGTGTATCTGACAGGAACAATGTCAGAGTCTGATCTGTTTAAATCGGTCATTAGTGACGTTGTGGAAGGAATAGTATACCTTTCTCAAGATATCGGGAGGAGAGGAAGCAACCGTACGATAAAGATCATGAAAATGAACCTTCCCAATTACATTGAAGGGGAACACACTTTTGATATTTCAAACGACGGGATTAGTATTTATCCAAGAATAAGCACCCAGCTCATCGAGCAATTGTCACCGGAAACAAGAATTGATACAGGCATTCCCGGATTCAATGAGTTGATAAATGGTGGATTCTTTGAGCTATCATCTACATTGATAGCAGGAAATACAGGTACAGGTAAAACAATATTTGGACTTTATTTTATAATTGAGGGTGCCAGGAATAAGGAGCCGGGAATAATAAGTACCTTTGAAGATACACCTGCGGAATTACGTCATTATGCTGCAAATCTTGGACTTGAGCTTGAAGAATTAGAACAGAAAGAACTGATCAAAATCATTTATACACCTCCATCTGAAATAAATTCCTCCAGGCATACAGTAAAGCTCAAGAGCATTATTGAAAAGATGGGAGCAAAAAGAATACTTCTGGATGATATATCCGGATTTGACTATGTCTTTAGTGACCCGGTTGCCAAAAGAGAACATGTCGCCAACATGATCAGAATATTTAAAGACATGGGGCTCACATCAATGCTAATCAGTGGCAACAGGGCAGCTGGCAACAATGTACTTACAAGTGAAATACCAGTCTCCTCACTTGTGGACGTGCTGATACTTCTAAAACACGTAGAGATCGAGAAGGAGATCAAAAAAACCATGTCAATTATCAAAATACATGGCAGTGACCATGAGAAACGTCTTATTGAATACAGCATCAATTCTGACGGAATACAGATCGGCAAGTTCCTTAAAGATCTGTAAGCATTTTAAACTGTTTTTACTTAGCCCCACAAAAACATTTAAATAATAAATCGTGCTACTATGTCACACAGTAACATTAGTGTTTGTGACAGAAATATTATAGATATCAATGTTCAATATCAATGTTCATACAGTAAATTAGAGCGCATGTTTATACATTAAATGAGGGTGAAAGCAAATGACAGATATCGGTAAGAAAATTCGCATAGAAAGAATCATGCACAGAGAAAGCAGGAACATGGTAATAATCCCCATGGACCATGGATTATCAGATGGACCTATAAAGGGCCTGATAAATGTGGCAGATTCCATAAATAAGGTTGCAGATGGTGGAGCAGATGCAATACTCATGCAGAAAGGAATCGTGACCCATGGGCACAGAGGATACGGACATGATGTGGGACTTATAGTCCACATGAGCGCTTCTACAAGCATTGCATGCGATCCAAATAATAAAGTACAGGTATGCTCTGTGGAAGAGGTCATGAAAATGGGAGCTGACGCGGTATCAATACATGTGAATGTAGGATCTGAGACCGAGGCCGACCAGCTGCAAACACTTGGAACTGTAGCTGAAGAATGCAACTACTGGGGAATGCCACTTCTTGCAATGATGTACCCACGTGGAAAAGACATCATTAACCCACACGACTCAGAGCTTGTAGCGCATGTTGCAAGAGTTGGTGCTGAGCTTGGTGCCGATGTGGTGAAAACCCTATACACCGGAGATATCGATACTTTCAAAGACGTAGTGCAGGGTTGTCCGGTCCCGGTGGTAATTGCAGGCGGACCTAAGACAAACACTGATGAGGAATTCCTTGAAATGATTCACGGTGCCATGGAGGGCGGTGCAAGAGGTGTGGCAATTGGAAGGAATGTCTTCCAGCACGAGAAACCTACAAAAATTACAAAAGCCATAACAGAGATAGTGCACCATAAAAAGTCAGTTGAAGAAGCACTGGAAAAATTGAGATAAGACAAATTATATTCTGTGCTTGCGGATGTGCTCAATATGAATAATAAGATAATCTGGATCAAGGCCGATGAAGGCAACTGGGATGAACGCAAGGCTGTAATTACCACGGGAATGGAATCTGGAGTTGATGCCATACTGGTAGATGCGGTTGATGTTGAAAAAGTGAAGGAACTTGGGAATGTCAAGATAGCTGCCTTTGCCTCAAATGATGTAGAAGGGGCAGAAATAATCGTAGTCGGAAAGGGCGGAGAAGGAGACGGAACAAAGCCATTGCCACCTGACTACGCTGGTTCCCTTGACATTACAACTGCCCTTCGTTTAAAAGAAAATGGACTAAAGGTTGCAGGTTATGTCATCATCCAGAACAAGAACTACGAGAACTTTGCAGCAGAAATGGGAAATGTCTGTGATTATCTCATCACAATAGGCACTGACTGGCAGATCATTCCACTGGAAAACCTCATTGCAGGACTTCAGAAAAAAGATGTGAAACTGATATCAGGCGTTCACACATCAGAAGAGGCAAAACTTGCTTTTGAGACAATGGAACACGGCACAGACGGAGTAATGCTTGAAACAAAGGACCTGAGCCAGATCAAAAAGACTGCAGATATAGCTGAAAGTGCCGGTGTCAATAACCTTGAGATCAAAACAGCTGTTGTCACAAATGTAGAATCCATAGGAATGGGCGACAGAGTTTGTGTTGACACATGCAACCTCATGGTCAAAGGCGAGGGAATGCTTGTGGGTTCACAGGCAAACGGTATGTTCCTTGTGCACTCAGAATCAGAGGAAAGTCCGTACGTTGCATCCCGTCCATTCAGAGTCAATGCCGGTGCTGTGCATGCTTACATTAAAGTGGGAGAAAAGACCCGCTACCTTTCCGAACTTAAAGCAGGAGACCAGGTCAGCATAGTTGATGCTGACGGAAAGCAGAGAACAGGAGTTGTTGGCAGGGTTAAGATAGAAAGAAGACCACTCATCCTTGTTGAAGCAGATCTCAATGGAAAAATAATCAAGAATATCCTGCAAAATGCAGAAACAATTAAACTTGTCACAAAGGACAAAGAACCCATCGCAGTGAGCGATATAAAAGTTGGTGATGAGATACTGGTTCACTCAGAAGATATTGGCCGCCACTTTGGAATGAAGATAGAAGAGACCATCATCGAGAAATAAGGCGGGAGTTGTCGCTTATGGTAATAATAGGGACATGTGATCTTGATAAGAGGCCGGCCATCGTTTCCGTGATAGATGATGATCCGGCAGAGAGTGCAAAAGCTGCAAACTGGCTGGGTGCTAATGTACTGGAATTGAGACTTGATCTTCTCAATTTTTCAGATCTTGAAGAGGCAAAGAAAACCATTGAAAGAATAAAAGCCAACACCAAGCTTCCGTGTATTGCAACTAATAGATTACAATCTGATGGTGGTAAGTGGGAAGGTAGTGAGGATGAAAGAATTGCAGTATTAACAGAGATCCTTCCTTTTGTAGACGCAATTGATATAGAGCTCAGTACAGATGCAGACCAGCGCAGCAAACTCATCGATGCAGCAAAGGCAGCTGGAGTAACAGTTATCGTTTCAGCCCATGATTTCAACAGCACCCCTTCTGTTGAGGAAATGAAGAAGATACTCACAAGTGCCCATGACGCAGGTGCCGATATTGCAAAACTGGCAGTCATGGCACAATCAAAACAGGATGTGCTTGACTTGCTCCAGGTAACTGCAGACATGGATAAACCAGTATGCACCATTGCAATGGGTGAACTTGGGAAACATAGCCGTATAGTTGCGCCATGCTATGGATCGCGCCTGACATATGGCGTAATAGCAAAGGCTGTGGCCCCGGGACAGATAAAGATACACGAACTTAAATCAGCTATGGAGATTCTTTTTTGAGAACTGTTTTCGGGGTATTCGGAGACCCAATAGCACATTCGCGATCCCCGAACATGCATAATGCAGTTTTCCTGGAACTTGCTATGGAATGCAGCTACCATGCCTTCAGAGTTAGTCCTGATAATCTCAAGGATGCACTTCTTGGAGCTAAAGCTATGGGTTTTGGTGGCGTGAACCTCACAGTCCCATTGAAACAGGAAGCATTAGCTATAGTTGATGCTGACCCGCTGGCAAAGAGCATAGGTGCCGTAAATACGGTTGATTTCAAAGATGGAATGAAAGGTTACAACACCGACGGACTTGGAGCAAAGCGTACCCTTGAAGAAAAAGATGTGAAAATAGATGGTTCCAACGTGCTTATAGTAGGTGCGGGTGGGGCTGCACGTGCAATCGCATTCCAGTTTGCAAAGGATGGAGCAAATATCAGCATAGCCAACAGGACCGAAAAGAAAGCTATTAAGCTTGCCATGGAAGTATCGGCAGTTGGTTTTGCAAGTGGATACGGGCTTGAAAAATTGAAGGAACTTATAAGTGACAGCGATATTCTTGTTAACTGCACAAGCCAGGGAATGCATCCCAATACTGAAGGAAGCATAGCAACATCAGAGGATATGCACTCTGAGCTTACCGTATTTGATATTGTTTACAACCCGCTGGAAACCAGGCTTTTGAAAGAAGCAAAGAAAGCAGAAGCAAAAGCAGTTAGCGGGGAAATGATGCTTGTCTACCAGGGTGCAGAGGCATTCAGGATATGGACAGGCGTTGAAGCACCAATCGATGTCATGAAAAGAGCAGTACTGGAGGGGCTCTGAATTTGAAAGTCCTTATCATAGGTGGTACCGGAGAGATGGGACAGTGGTTCACTCCTTTTTTTAAGAAGCACGGTTACGAAGTTCTTGTCTGGGGCAGCAGTGGAAAAGTTGAGATCGCAGAGCGAATGGAAGTCGAGTTTGCACAGGACCTCGATACTGCCATCAGCACCAGCGATATAGTAATTGTCACAGTGCCCATCAATATCACTGAAAAGGTCATCAGTGAGACTGCACCAAAAATGAAAAGTGGCAGTTTGCTTATGGATTTCACATCCCTGAAAGTTGGAGCAACTGAAGCCATGAAGGAATACGCAGCGCAGGGTGTTGAAATACTTGGCACTCACCCCATGTTCGGACCATCCATACCAAGTCTGCATGGCCAGACATTCATATTAACACCCATCGAGGGGCGCTGTGAGAAATGGTTCCCGGTTATGCGGTCACTTTTTGAAGATAACGGTGCACATATTGAAGTAATAAGTCCGGCAGAACATGACAGGTTCGTGTCCGTGGTGCAGGGACTGACACATTTTGCATACATCACCATCGGTACGACCTTTGAGAGGCTTGATTTCAGTGTGAATGAATCAAGACGTTTCATGAGTCCGGTGTATGATATAATGCTTGATTTCGTAGGCAGGATATTGGGACAAAACCCTTACCTCTATGCATATATCCAGATGGAAAACCCTGAAGTGCTCAAAGTACATGATACCTTCATGCAACAGTGCAGGGAGATGTCCACAATTGTCAGGGAACACGACGTTGATGGATTCACAACTAAAATGAAAGATGCTGCTGCACATTTTGGAGATACTGCATCGGCACTGCGCCGTTCTGATAAACTCATAAACTCAAAAATAGCTGAATTCGATGAACTGATCGATTCCATTGGTACGGAAAGAGGACTCAAGCATATATATTCCAATATTGTGCATGTAGGAATAGTAAAAAAGGTTACTCCAAGAACTGTAATCCTCTTTGCAGGTAAGAGCTTATTATCTCTTAAAATGGAGAATGTGCGCCTCCTTTCCCCAGATGGGCTCAAAGCATGGAAAAATAAGATATTGAGTCATCACACAAGAGATATCTCAGTACTTATCCCACAAGGGTCAAACCCTGAAGCTATTTGCAATGTAATTGCCTGCAATGATAATATTATCTCCGTCAGAAAAATCGATACATACACAGGAGTAAAAGGAACGGACAGAACCAGTGTAACTTACCGCATCAATATAACCGGAGATTCCGATGCAACAAGAGTAAACGACGAAATTGTGGAACTGCTTTGCGGCATAGGCTGTAAACTCAGGACCTGATATGCATTGTAATTAAATTACCAATTAACTTGTCACACTGTTCTGGTAATTTATCAGGGTAAACGTTATCAGGCATTTGAACCTACTTCAAAGAAGTGATAATTTGGAAAGGAAAACCCCAAGCCCCCAACAATACATCAAGTTCTATAAGATCGGTATGTTTTTTACCGCTATTTTTGGACTGTACCTTGGAATCCACGGACTCTATCTTATAATAGTGGAAAGGAACTTCATAAGTGGCATACCACTTTTCGTTGCTGCACTTTTGATCGCGCCGCCTCCGGTGGGTATATCCGGGATGCTAAAAAGAAATTATAATATAGACCTTTCAATAGGCGTACGGATGGCAGTTACGATTATGATGCTGATCATTGCCTGGTTGACTCTGCCCTGAAAAATAAGTAAGAAAGAAATGATCAGACCTTGCTTACAAGTTCAGGTTTGCTAGATTTATTCTGTTTGTTGAAGAATGGCTTAGGAGAAAGTTGAGAATTCAGTTAGTGCTACAATATTTAAAATAATTGTAACTATTCAGCCTAGCACAATCTGCCTATTGGTACTGATTTCTTCAAAATGGAGATATCTGCCCACTAATAATATAAGAATCAAAAAAGCAATCAATAGTAACAATCAAAATAAATGATCCTAATGAAATTTTCATTTCAACTTTTTGTCAAGATTGATATTGATAGCGTTTTTATCAGGCTGAATAGTTACAAATAATTAATAGTGCTAAGAACAAGATGGAGGTAAAATTAGAGAACTACTGTACCTAAATCTTCTAAAGAAGGGAGAGAATAGTTGCTTTCTTTCATCTCTAAACGCATTTCATTACAAGGACTAATCATGTCTATTTCGCCTGTGATAGTTAGGTAGTTGCTCTCATCTGACAATGCCTCATACGTATTATTAGTAGTATCAACATTTCGATCATTATCATCTGCTATTCCAATATAATACAAAGACATTGAAATTGCAAACAATATAATTACAAACCTCATTATGTTCATTCTTCAACCTCTTGTGCTTATAGAAGCAGTATCCTTACCTTTATCACCATATATGTATAGAAGCATCAAAATCATAAGAACGTTTATTTCCATCATCAACTGTTAGATTCTGAACTTCGCCCAATTCCATACTTACCGATATGAATCTCTAAATAATAAAAAATGTCGTTGCAATGTGTGGCTATAAAATCAGACCTTGCTTACAAGGTCTTCAAGTGCAGCCTTGGGGTCTGCAGCTTTTACTATACCTGATGCCAATAGGACACCAACAGAACCAAGTTCAAGGGCTGCTGCAAGGTCTTCTCCTTTGGAAATGCCTGCACCACAGAGAACCTGTACTGCCGGATTTACTCTTTTGACTGCTTCAACAGAACCTGTTACAACTCCAGGATCTGCTTTTGATACAGGGATGCCAGATCCAATGAGCTCAGGTGGCTCTATTGCAACATAGTCTGGTTCAAGGGCAGCTGCTGCTGCTGAAGTTGCTACATTGTTGGTACAGACTATTGTCTTGAAGCCAACGCCCTTTGCAGCGCTGATCGATGCATCGATGTTTGCAAGTGTAAGACGGCATTCGGAATGGTTTATAAGAGTTCCGACTGCGCCTGCGTCCTTGACACACTGAGCAAATGCATGCCCTGTAAAGCTGCCTGCTCCTACCGGGTCAAGACTCTGTGCATAAACTGGCAGGTCAACCTGTGATGCAACACGGTAAATATCACAGAACTGTGGTGCAACACCGATATCAATTCCGCTGTCATCTGCAACTTCCATACATGCTTTTGCGACTTTTACGGCGCCTTGGCCTGTGCCCTCAAGATATGTCTTAAGGTTCAGGACTATCAATGTAGAACTCAAATTCGATCACTCCAATATGAATATCAGTATACGTATAATGCGCGTAACACTATAAATGTAACTGCAACTATATGAATAAAGGTAAAAGGATAGAGAAAAGAAAAAACGTGTGATGTTACACGTTTTAGAAGTCAGTCATTATTCTGAACTGGTCGATCTCGGGATTATTAAGACCTTCAATGAACTTCTCTGCGACCTGCCTTACATCCTTTGCATTGGTGATCGCTCTTCCAACTACAAGAACGTCAGCACCTGCTTCAAGGGCTGCTGGCATAGTGTCGATACGCACGCCACCAGCTACTGCCACCAGGATCTTTGGCGAGAGTGCCTTGATATCCTCAATGCTTCCCCATGCATGTGCTGAGGTCTCTACATCGATACCACGGTGCAGTTCAACTACATCAGGCAGAACATCAAGCTGCTTGAGTACAGCTACAGGATCATCACAGTTGAGTGTGTCCATGATAGCATAGATGCCTGTCTTGTGAGCTTCCTCGATTACCTTGTTAAGGGTTGATATTGGCGCAAGTGCGGAAACAACAATAGCATCTGCGGTTGCATCTGCGACCATACGAGCCTCGAGGTTACCTGTGTCGAGAGTCTTAAGGTCAGCAACTATGAATGCATCAGGACGGACCTCTCTTAGCTTGCCGATAACATCCATACCATAACGTTTGATAAGAGGTGTGCCTGCCTCAAGGATAACGTGGTCGCTCTTTGGGATCTGCCTAACAATATCCAAAATTAGAGGAAGATTAGGATTATCAAGTGCGACCTGAAGATATGGTGGGTTCCAGAGTCTGGATACCTTGAATCCCATTACAGCATGACCCATTCTGTCCTTCTCCTTGAGTACTGTATCAACATCAGGGAAGCCACCTATTGCGCGCTTTACAGCAAGCTTTGCTGCCCCGTAATTGTATCTGTAGATCTTATTGTAGTCCTTTGAATCTGGATGGATGAAGACGCTTGCAACAATAACTATGTCTTCAATATCCATGTCACCGAATGCTCCCTCTTCAAGAGCATCTGCAACAGCTTTGGATACAGCAGCCTGTGCAGGACCGAAAATCTGTTCAGCCTGATCCATGTTTTTTACTGTGACCTTGGGGACAATAAGTGTGGATGGCTTTGCAGGAAGGTTTGGACGGATTACTGAAAGCAGAGGTGTGTGACCTACTGATAACTGCGTAAATCCATTTGCGAATGCCTGGCCCACCGGACCATCTTTATTGCCGACCATAACGTCAACGTGTGCGAGTTCTGGTGCCTCGCCAATTAATGCTTCTCCGATTAGTAACATGGTTCACCTTCGTATATACTAAATAAATATTAGTTTGTTTATTAGTTAATTAATGCTAATGTAATTATGAAATTAATCAGTTCCCGTGCAAAATCAGTGCTTTTTATATTAGAGTTACGGTATAAAACACAAGATTTGTGCTTTATATACTATAAACCGATAAATAGTTTGTTGAAACTCTCATTTTTAGTTTGAAAAATATCAGATGAACCTGGGGCATATATCATCCATAATACATTCGTCACATTTCGGACCCACAGGCCGGCATACATTCTGACCGAACAGCACCATAAGCCCATTTATGTCCTTCCAGTCCTGCTTTGAGATTACCTTTTCAAGCTCTTTCTCTGTTTCATCTGGTTCGGATGTCTCAACCAGACCCATGCGATTGGATATCCTGTGTACATGCGTATCCACAGCTATAACATCCTGTTCATAAGCATAGCCAAGCACACAGTTGGCAGTCTTCCTGCCCACTCCTGGCAGCTTAAGAAGCTCATCCATACTGTCAGGCACAAGCCCGTCATAATCCTGCAAAATAATGCGGGAAATTTCGATGATACGCCGGGCTTTCACCCTGTAGAAACCCACATTTCTGATTAGTTCCTGTACCTCATCAACATCTGCACCTGCCATTTCCTCAACAGTAGCAAAGACACTGAAAAGTTTTTGGGTTGCGGGGATCGTTACATCATCACGGGTGCGCTGGGACAGAACAGTAGATATCAAAAGATAGAAAGGGTCCCTGTTTATGTGAAAATAGCCATTTGGATACAGTTCTTTGAGGCGTGAAATTACATTTTCAACATACATCAAGTAATGAAAAAACCCATGTGTATAAAATACTTTGTGAACGTGCTTTCAAACAGAGTGAAATGCAAACAAGCAGTTATTCAATATAATAGAAGCACTGCTGAGTTATTTGCTTGTAAATTGACTTTTGTTTAAAGAGTAAGAGGGGAAAGATACGTGGACAGTTGTTCCGGCACCTTCATCACTTTCAACCCATATCTTACCGCCGTGTGCCTCTGTTATTGTTTTACTGACGTATAGCCCCAATCCGTTCCCACCATACCTCCTTGACGTGGAACCATCTATCTGGTAAAAGCTTTTGAAAATATTGGATGCCTCATGTTTGGGTATACCTATTCCGGAATCTTTGATCATTATATGAACATCGTCTTCTTCCTTAAATGCACGAATAAGAACCTTTGAACCGTTGGGGCTGAACTTTACGGCATTATCAATTATGGATTTGAAAAGATAAGGTATGTACTCCAAATCCCCTTTTATCAAAGGCAGGTTCTCTTCAAAGTCAAGGAGAAGTACCTTATCCGGAGATAGGAATGAAAAATACTCTACCTCTTTCTTCAAACTATCCTCTATCCTGATCAAGTCCAGCCTGTAATCCACTTTACCCGATTGGACAATGCTCATGTATATCAGCGAGTCCAGCAGGAAACTCAAGTGCTCATATTTATCAAGGACCGTTTTCATGGCATTTTTCTGTTTAGGGTTGAGTGGTCCCATAACTTCATCGTAGACAAGCTCACTATAGCCCTTTATAGAAATAAGAGGAGTTTTAAATTCATGGCTTAAATTAGAAAGGAATTCATTTTTCATCTTTTCAAGAGATTTGAGTTCCTCATCAGCTTTTTTGCGCTCAGAAATATCACGGGCCACACCAAGGAATAATTGGAAATTGCCATCATTATTATAAACAGGGTTGACAACTACTTCAGTCCATACGCGAGATCCATTCTTGTGGAATAGTTCTATCTCAAAAATCTCAGAATATTGACCTTCCCCAGCCTTCAATTTCCCGTAGAACCTGCTAATTGCATCAACTACGGTCTTCTTGTGCTCCTGAGGTAAAATGTCATCAAATGTCTGGTTGATAGCTTCTTCAGGCGTATATCCCCGCAATTTGAAAACAGATGGACTGACGTATGTAAATTTACCTTCGGGACTCAGAGTCCATATCACATCATTTGCATTTTCAGCAAGAAGGCGGAACTTTTGTTCACTTTCTTTTAAGGCCTTCTCTGAAAGTTTACGCTCGCTTATGTCCCGTAAGTTACTCAAAAGGGCATTGTTTCCATTGTATTCGATTACCCTTACACCCATTTCAACAGGAATGCGAGTGCCGTCTTTTTTCACATAGGTAATCTCAAACCTGTTACGCTTATTATCAATAATATCCGCCATTCTTTCGTCACAGTTAGCCTGGAATTCTGAGGCGATAAGCTCATGCCTGGACATTTGCAGCAATTCTTTCACCTCATAACCAAGCATATCACATGCAACTGAGTTTGCATCTATGACGTTGCAATGTAAATCAAATATAATAATAGCATCCGCAGCATTTTCAAAAAGAGTTCGGAATTTCTTTTCCGATGATTTTAGTTTCGTGCTTGCAAGTTTCTCCTCAGTCACATCTGAACCGGAACTGAGGATTCCCAAAATATTACCATTCTGATCCCTGAAATAATTGCTATCCCAATGGATAATCCTTTTTTCCCCATTCTTTGAGAGAATACCATTTTCAAAAGATTTTACAGCATTAAGACTTCTGTCTACTATATTGCTGAGAACCGAGCGTACAACATCTTTCTCATCAGGAGGTACAAACATTTCGACCCAATCTTTGCCCACCAATTCAGATTCATTGTAGCCCAGAACTTTGCAGCACTGCTTGTTGGCGAGCTTTATTGTTCCATCCATGTTCAAAGCAACTATTATACAACCTGCAATGTCAAGATAATTTTGCGCCCTATCCCTTTCAAAGATAAGTTCATCATATAATTGCTTGTTCTTTAGCAGGCTCCGCGCCCTTGTAAGAACCTCAACCCTGTCAATGGGTTTGACAAGAAACTCGTCTGCGCCAGCCTCAAGTCCCTCGATCCTATCATCCTCCGATGACAGGGCAGTTATCATAATGACCGGAATAAAACGTGTTGTTTCAGAGGCCTTTATCCTGCGACACACTTCATAACCATTAATACCTGGCATCATTATGTCGAGCAGCACAAGATCGACGTGTTCCGATCCTATGATGTCAAGGGCATCTGAACCATTATAAGCTACCCGTACAACATAATCCCTTGAAAGGAAAACTTCTAAAAGCTTAACGTTGAGAGGGTCATCATCAACTATCAATATGGTATATTCGAATTTTTTGTCCATACGACTGTAAACCTTGGAGCTGTTATGATAAAATATAAGTTGAGATTAATGATAGGTATTCAGTAATTGCTACTATGATAATGTGGATTTAAAGAAAGGTTCAATTGATGCATATCAAACATATATACTTATTAATATATAAATATCATTCACGGGATTTGTGATTTTCTTAAAATATCAAAAGATAAGGAACTAAAAATGATAGAATTTCTTTCAGGATTACTAGAAGAACATGCATTTCTTGGGCTGTTCATAACAAGCTTTCTTGCTTCCACAATCTTGCCGCTTGGTTCTGAAGCACTTGTCGTGTTACTTATCAGCAAGGGCTTTGATACCCTATCAGTCATAATGGTAGCTTCAATAGGCAACTATCTCGGAGCGTGCACTACATATTATATAGGACTAAGGGGACGAATGGACATAATAGAAAGATTCTTTTCGATATCCAAAGAACAACTTGAAAAAGCAGACCAGCTTTTTGCAAAATACGGAACCTATCTGCTTCTTTTAACGTGGTTGCCACTGATAGGAGATGCTATTGCAGCGACTGGTGGACTATTAAAACTTGATTTTAAGTCATTTTCTATTTATGTGTTCATAGGGAAAATGGCAAGATACGCAGCACTGGCATATATTACGCTGGCGACGCTGGCAAATGTTCAGTAAAACATATTTACGCCGCAATGCTTGAAACAATTCAATAATAAGGCATAATTATTTATAGAGACCCTGAGCATATAAGTACATATATATTATATCTGGTATAGTAAATGTTTTAAACGGGATTTAAATGGCACAATTAGACCTTGATGAAAAATCAATGAAGAAAACTGCTTTACTCATACCTGTTGCAGTGATTCTTGGAACTCTATTGGCAATCATAGCCCATAAGACATTACAACCTACAACAGCGTTGCTTACAATCTTTTTAGGAACAATCATTGTATCTCTTATCACTTATGCCCTGGTTAAAAAAAGAGCTGATATTGGAATCGCAAAAAAACAACGATAACTTTATAGACAAGGAACATAATGTTCTAAGTCTGGGCTCGTGGTCTAGCTGGTTATGACGTTGCCTTCACACGGCAGAGGTCGGGTGTTCGAATCTCCCCGGGCCCATCATTCTTGTTTATCTTTTCTGATGTTATTTTTCGTAGGTTAACTTACTTCTTCTCTTCATCATTGCAGTGCTGAGCAAAGCGAAACATCCCGATACGTGCTTCCGAAGCGTCATCGGAGTTGCGATTAGAAGGTACATAATAATTATACATTACATGCCATTAAAAATTATTATATAATATGCCCCATTTGTTTACCATGTGTGAGGAGTCCAGACAAACTGGAAGATAAGACTGAACTCCTCATGCCCAAGAGGCATGGCTATGTTTGCTTTAATGCTTTTTAAAGTTTGGGTGGCCTTGCCTCAGAATATAAGTAAAGAGGTAAGAAAATGAATAGCAATAAAATACGAATTGTTTCGATGTTACTAGCGATACTAATGCTTAGTGTGGTATTTGTATCCTCAGTAAATGCTGAAGTTGAGAATGAGAATTTAGATAGCGAAATAGTTGATGAATATCAAGTCAATTTAACTCCAGAAACGGAACCTACCGTGGTTCCATCTTCAACAACAGAGAAAGAACCCTACTGGTACCTAGTTGAAGCTGATAAAGAAGAACAAAAAATACTTTTCAATTATATCGATAATTGCTATGTGACTAAAGAAGAGAAAAATGAGATGAAAAAAGCAATGAAAGATATATGGAAAAAGGATCCATCAGAATTGACAAATGATGATTATGAAATACTTGGAAAAATTGAGAATGCCACATCTGAATATCTGAATGATGAATATGGATGTGACGAAATTGAAATTAAATGGGCAGGAGATGATCATGAAGATATGATATATCGTGCAGTTAGAAAATGGGGAATAGATGTAACCTACGCTAATATTGCAAAGAATGCAGCTGCTGAACCTGATAGTTGGGATACTGGATTCTGGCAATCTTACAACCACTATTATGATCCGAGTATTGGATTTGGATATGCTGCAATGAATTGTGAAGATTTCATAGATGATGCTGCAACTTATTATGACAATGCTCAATTGACTAATGCTTATACATACTTAGGATATTCAAGCCACTACATGTCAGATTTAGGAAACCCTATGCATACCGGCCATTCAAATGAGCAATATGCAAATCAGTGGGTTCATACAAGCTATGAGTCATATGTCAATGACAATTGGGATTATGGATATGATTATTCAGATATAATTGATGATACTACTACATATTATGTCATAACAGATCCTGAACAATCTGCAGAAAATCTAGCAACTTATTCTCATGCAAGATTAGATGATTTATATGATGAAGTTTATTACCATCCTACTACTTTTGGATCGGATTCAGATGTTATTACAATAACAGACGAAGTACTTCATCAGACTGCAAAATATAACCTTGGATTAGTAAAATATATGAGAAGTTAAACCTTCTCTTTTTTAGGAGGAAAATGGATGATATCAAAAAGAAAACTATTTTTTTCCTTTTTAATTATTTTTATTCTTTCAGTACTGATATTTATGCATGCACTTAATGAGAATGCAGAACTTTGGCGCGAAAATGGTCAAAGGGACCGTTTTATCTATGATGTTCGTATAGAAGGACTCTCTGGGAAGAAAGTAAATGATACGACCATAATAATGGTCCCTCTCCCCGCAACAAAAAATGGCGAATTGCTTGAAGCATATATTCAGAGAGAAACTTCATTAGAACAGCGTATCCTTGATAGGTACATTTTGCACACACCTGAAAGGTACTCGAATGGTCCATATTTTGCAAATTTGACAGAGCAATTGGGCAATAAATCTTTCTCCAATGGATGGACTACATTTATAATGAAAACTCAAAACGGATATATGCTGAAACTTGAATCAAATCAATCTATTCTTAATGATATTTATATCACCAAGGAAGTAGTGATGGAAGACATAGATATTTTCGATCCAATAAACAAAGAAAGTCCCATCCTATATCCAATATTCAATATTTCTGAAATATCAACCGTTCCGTATAGGGACCAGATAAAATACGATTCAAAAATAAGTTATGAGACGTATGTATATTTGAGTGATAATATAAAGGAAGGAACAAAATTTATTCAAGTATCTATTAGCGCAAATAATGATCCAAATGAATGGGAAAAAGAGTATAGAGGAGAATACTTGGTTAGCGTGGAGGAAAGTCTAAAAGAAACAGGAAATGTCAAAGTAGGGGCAACTTTGACACAAAATATTTGGTTTCCGTTAGAGGACGAGTAATATGCATGCAAAGAGAATATGTTTGGTGATTATTCTAATCAGTATATTAGTTAGTCCTGTAGAATCCAAATCTGTTATAATAGGATTCGAATAACAAATAAATCAAACAACTATTGATAACATATAGCATTACAAATTATACATTACACTCCGAAATTAATGCCATCTCTGTTAATGTAGCGGAGACAACTTTTAACAAGCTTAAAAAAGAAAAAAATATTCGTTATATTGAAGATGACGCCACAGTGCACATAACTAAAAAGGCTTCTCAATCTATTCAGAAAGTAGGTTGGGGAATTTATAGCGTAAATGCTTCAGAGGCATGGACAAACAGTACAGGAGAAGGTATAAAAGTAGCAATTATTGATACGGGTATAAGCAAAAAACATCCTGATCTTATTGTTGCTGGGGGAGTAAGCCTGTTAGATGGTTCAAAAAACAAAAAATGGGACGATGATAAAGGGCATGGGACACATGTTGCAGGAATTATAGGTGCATGTAACAACTCTATAGGAGTTGTTGGTATTGCATATGATTCTGAATTATATGCAGTTAAAGTTCTCGACCGCAGTGGCTATAGACAGATATCAGATGTGGTGGAAGGTATAGAATGGGCCGTGGAAAATGATATGGATATAATATCTTTAAGTCTTGGTACAAATGTATACTCGCAGGCATTGGAAGGCGCATGTGACCTTGCCTATAATTCAGACATTCTTATTCTTACTGCTACCGGTAACAGTGGAGATGAGAATTCAAGTACCAATCTGTTGAATATCCTGCAAAATTTGATTCAGTAATTGCGGTTTCAGCTGTAGGCTACAGAGGATTCAGATTAACCCCTCTTTTTTAAGTATCTGATAAATCCAAGTTGTGATTCGTCCATTTTTTCCCAGATTTGTATGTTTTTGTTGTTTTTCTCCTTGATTTTAGTATAGCTTACGCTATCCTAGATAGTTCCCTTCCTTTTCAGTGTCCTCAATTGATGAAGATTAAAAGAAAAAGCTGTCATGAGCATCTTGATATTTACTCTTTCTACAGTTGTGACGAGCACTTTTCCTGCTTTGAACACTTCTTTTGTTACCGCATAGACTCTTTCACACGGGACTCTCTGCACACTTATTCTTTCATTGCGGAGAATATAGTTTATTCCCAATGGATGACCTCTTACAGCTCTTTGCATTGTTGCTGCAAAACCCTTTGCAACTGCTCCAAAATATCCTTTATCACGGTAGACCACTTCGCCTACTTCAGATAGATCTACTTGTGAATCATGTACCGATGAAGTTGTTGTTCCAAATCTTCTGATCAGTTCATAATCCTTATCAATTATTGTATGGAGCTTGTATCCGAAGTGAGACTTTCCTCCTTTTTTCACCCACGTTCCATCTTTGCTTCTTGTTGTTTTAGCATTTTCTCCTCTGGGTTTATCAGCTTTAGCATGTCCGGGGTTGGAGTGGATGAATGTTGCATCCTGAATCATCCCTTTTTTGATTTTCAATCCAAGAGCATTAAGCTGTCTCTGCATCTCATCCCATATTTTCTTATCTTTACTATTATCAGCAATTCTCTGTCTGAATGACCAGACAGTTGTACTGTCTGGAACGTATTCTGGAAACTGTTGCAGATTGAAAATCTGCAACTCCTGTTAAATCTCTGATTTAACATGACCCAGGAATTTCCTAAAGGATATCCTGTCAATACATTGCCTTTCAAGTTCTGGATCAGATAGACCATGCCATTGTTGCAGAACAAGCATTTTGAACATCACAACTACATCAGCTTCAGGCCTACCGCCTGAAGCTGTTCTATTCTTGTACATTGATTCTAAGAGTGGTCAAAAAGGTTCCCAATCTATCAAAGATTCTATCTCAGCAAGTTTATCTCCAACAGATTGAAGGCGTTTATATTATTCATTAAGAGCAAAATCAGTTAAATTATCCATGTATCAAATTTATTTAGGTATTATTTATATTTTAGTATTATGTTAGGTATGTTTATCGAAATCCTCTTTAGTTTTATTTGCGCCATAAAAGTATATAATGCATTCAAGGGCTATAAAATTGCATTACATTTAAATTGTTGGCTCACTAGATTACAATCAGCATATTGGTCCAAAAAAATATATCATATCAAACAAACCTACATCCATGACCCTTCTATCAAAAAATGAGCTCAGAGCGATGATCAGCAGCGAAACACCGCTACTTGAGAATATGACAGACATTGAGACACAGCTTCAACCAAACAGCGTGGAACTCACACTCAAGAACATAGAAACATACACCGGTGCAGGAGCTGTGGATTTTGATAACAGCCAAAGAGAAACACCTTCAACAGAATTAATTGATTTTGATGAAAACGGATGGGTACACCTTGCACAAGGCACATACAAGATCACATTCAACGAAATAGTGAACATTCCCCTTGATCTTGCAGCTATCGCAAGGCCAAGGTCTACCCTGCTCAGGTGTGGAGTAAATATTGGAACGGCGGTCTGGGATTCAGGATACAGAGGCAGAAGTGAGTCGATGCTCGTAGTACATAACCCACATGGTTTCAAGCTTAAAAGGAATGCCAGGGTAATGCAACTGTTATTCTTTAAGCTCCACAGTGAACTAACAGAAGGATATTGTGGCAAATACCAGCATGAGAACCTGTGACATTGTTTTCAGGCTCACGTTAGGATTATCTATAATTAAAGCAATGACCACAGCATGAGTGAAATTGGCAAATCTGTCAGGATGGAAAGAATATTCGACCGTAATACAGGCAATGCAATAATAATTCCCCTGGACCATGGTGTTGGTGTAGGGCCTATCAGTGGTATCATTGATCTGCCTAGCACTGTGAATGAAGTTGCAGATGGTGGAGCAAATGCGGTTCTGGGACATATGGGCCTCCCAAAACACGGACATAGAGGCTATGGGAAGGATATAGGACTTATTATACACCTGTCAGCATCAACATCCCTTGGACCAGACCCAAATCATAAGGTCATTGTCACAACAGTTGAGGAGGCAATTAAGATCGGAGCTGACGCAGTATCCATCCAAGTGAACGTAGGTGCTGAAGATGAAGCAGAAATGCTCCAGGACATGGGATATGTTGCTCGTCAGTGCGATGACTGGGGAATCCCATTGTTAGCTATGATGTACCCAAGAGGTGAAAAAGTAACTTCCGAACACGATGTAGAGTACGTCAAACATGCAGCCAGAATCGGAGCAGAGCTTGGAGCTGACATTGTAAAGACAAACTATACAGGTGATATCGACTCTTTCAAGGAAGTTGTCAAGGGTTGTCCTGTACCGGTAGTCATTGCGGGTGGTCCAAGAATGGATACTGAAAAAGAGCTTCTTGAAATGATATATGACTCACTTCAGGCTGGAGGCAAGGGCGTTGCCATAGGAAGGAACGTGTTCCAGTCAGATAACCCTACAAAGCTTGTAGCAGACATTTCAAAAATCGCACACAAAGGAATGACAGCAGAAGAAGTACTCGAATAAGAGTGAACTTTTATTTATTGTATTCCAGTGGAAATAAGGGGGTTTTGTTTATTTCCTACACAGACCATTTTTTAAGCAGGTATTACGTCTAAATACAAAATTGAAGAAATATAAAAGGATAGGAAGAGCAAGGTCAGTGTTGAAATGACCAATTGAATCATATAAGATGGGTGGTACGATATGATATGATTTGATTATATTCGACCTTGCTCAAACGTAAAATGTATGGACATATATATAATCTTAATGAACCGGATTAATAGATATTACTACATGATTTAAGTATCTATGGACACCATGTTTTCAAAGCACTTTCGTTACTATTAAATGCAATGGGCATATCGAGAGATTCATAATGATCATTTACAACTTAGAGGATATTCTATGGACAAATACGAGCAGGTAATAGAACTGGCAAAACGCCGGGGATTCTTATGGAACTCCTTTGAACTTTATGGTGGAACCGCTGGATTTTACGATTATGGACCCCTTGGAAGTACCCTGAAACGAAGGATCGAACAGATATGGAGAGACACCTATGTTATTCAGGAAGGCTATATGGAAATCGAGACACCAACTATAGGAATAGAAGAAGTGTTCGTTGCTTCCGGCCATGTTGGAGGGTTCTCAGATCCACTCTGCGAGTGTAAAAACTGTGGCGAGGCCTTCAGAGCAGACCATCTTGTGGATAAAATAGTAGCTGTGGCGGATGCCCTTGGTAATGAAGAACTTAATAGGGTTATCAGAGAAAATAACGTAAAATGTCCCGAATGTGAAGGTGAACTTGGGGAACCATACGAGTTCAACCTCATGTTCAAGACAGACATAGGACCGGGGACCGGCAGACAGGGATACATGCGTCCTGAAACTGCACAGGGAATGTTCGTCGACTTTTTGAGACTTGCACGTTTTTACCGTGAAAAACTCCCATTTGGTGCAACCCAGATCGGAAAATCATATCGTAATGAAATATCACCAAGACAGGGAGTCATCAGACTGCGAGAATTCACCCAGGCAGAAGCTGAGATATTCATTGACCCTAATGATAAAGGGCATTCCAACTTTAGCAGATTTGCTGACACCATAGTCAACCTCTATTCTGATGAAGCCCAGGATAAGGACACAGTAGAAAGGATGACACTTGCTGAAGCTGTTGAGAAGGGAATAATTGCACACAAGTTCCTTGCATACCAGATAGGGCTTACCAATCATTTCCTCCAGCGCATAGGAGTTGCAGGTGACAAACTAAGATTCAGGCAGCACATGAAAGATGAGATGGCACATTATGCCATTGACTGCTGGGATGCAGAAATAGAGACAGACAGATTTGGATGGGTGGAAGCTGTCGGAATAGCAGACAGGACCGACTATGACCTGAAAGCACATGCAGCTGTCAGCAATACCGAGCTTTCCATTTACAGAGAATATAGCGAGCCCAAAATGCTTACCCGGTTCGTAGTCAAACCCAATATGGGCAAACTTGGACCGCTCTTTAAAGGCAAGGCAAAGAATGTGGCTGAAGCATTAAAAACCCTGAGCCAGGAAGAACTGGAACAGGATAACATCACAGTCACCGTAGACGCTGAAGAGTTCACAATCCCAAAAGATATTGTTGATTTTGCAGAAGAGACTGTGAAGATCAGCGGAGAGAACATCATCCCACACGTCATAGAGCCTTCCTATGGTATTGACAGAATATTATATTCCACAATGGAGCATGCCTTTGAGGAAGAAATGCTTGCTTGCAAGGAAGACAGCGAAGAGGAAGCAAGGATAGTGATGAGATTTAAGAAAGAGATAGCCCCAGTGCAGGTGGCAATCCTTCCACTTCTTACAAGAGAAGAGCTCATCGATCCGGCAAAGATCATTGAAATACAGTTGAAACAGAAGGGACTGCTCATATCCTATGATGATTCCGGGACCATCGGAAGACGTTATAGAAGAAACGATGAGATAGGTACACCGTATTCTATCACCATCGACTACGATACAGTTGAAGACAACACTGTGACAATCAGGGACAGAGATAGCATGAAACAGGTGCGTGCCCCAATTGACAAAATAGCAGACCTTGTCTATGAAATGATTTATATGGGCAGGGATTTTGAGAGTGCCGGAAAGGCACTCTGAATACTTTCACCTTGCTTAGCTCAGGTTTAAAAGTGTAAACATTGTATATATGGCAAATAAATATGCCAGAATATATCAAACATCCTTTGATCAAAGCAGATGCCGTAGAGCAGCGGTTGTATCAGCTTGACCTGGCAGGCAAGGCACTTGATACATCCACACTGGTAGTTCTTCCCACTGGCCTTGGCAAAACAATCATATCCCTGCTTGTGATGGCCTCCCGGCTTGAGAAGTACGGTGGTAAAGTAATAGTTCTCTCACCTACAAAGCCACTGGTTGAGCAGCATGCTTCTTTTTTCAAAAATGTTTTCAAATTGCCGGAAGAGGAGATTCTGACATTCACAGGCAGTGTCAGCCCGGCCAAAAGAGCAGACATGTGGAAAGCGGGAAAGGTTATCATTTCCACACCCCAGGTAATCGAAAATGACATACTGACAAAGAGAATAAGTCTTGAGGATGTCACCCACATCACTTTTGATGAAGCACACAGAGCCGTTGGCAATTACGCTTATACATACATTGCTGAAAAGTATTTTGAAACCGCAAAGAATCCCCTGTGTCTTGGAATTACGGCAAGTCCCGGAAGCAAGGATGAAAAGATAGCCGAAGTATGCGAGTCATTACATGTGGAATCGGTTGCTGTCAAAACAGAATCAGATAAAGATGTATTACCATACATTCATAAGAAAGAGATAGAATGGAAACGCATCAACCTGCCTGAGGGCATGAAAGACATAAAGGATCTGCTTAACAAAGTGCTTGAGGACAGGTTCAAAAAACTCACCGAGTATGGATATCCCATATACAATAAGAAATACGTCTCAAAAAAAGACCTCCTGAGTCTGCAGGCAAAACTTCAGGGAGAATTAAGAGGCCTTCCAGACTCTTCCGTCTATGGGGCAATATCAATACTCGCTGAGATCATGAAAGTGAACCATGCAGTCGAGATCGTGGAAACACAAGGTCTCGAATCATTGCGAATGTACATGGAAAGACTTGAAAATGAGGCTTACTCTAAAAGCGGGAGTAAGGCATCAAAACGTCTGGCAGAGGATCTTTACATCAAACAGGTAGCACACCGAATGAAAGACTGTGACCTTGAGCACCCCAAACTTGACCATGTGAAGAGAATAGTTGTTGAAGAACTTGGGGACAAGCCACATTCCAGAGTGATAGTCTTTGCAAACTACCGTGACACTGCTGAAATGATCACAAAGGCACTTGCAGAAGAAGAAGGAATACGTCCTGTAAGGTTTGTGGGCCAGGCATCAAAATACAAAGATAAAGGGCTTACGCAGAAGCAACAGGTGGAGATAATCGAGCAGTTCAAGGCCGGAGATTATAACGTCCTTGTGGCAACCTCTGTTGCAGAGGAAGGTCTTGATATCCCATCCACTGATCTTGTCCTTTTTTATGAACCCATCCCTTCAGAGATCAGAAGCATACAGAGGAAGGGCAGGACCGGAAGAAAACATGAAGGGCGTGTGGTCGTGCTGGTCACGAAGGGAACCCGGGATGAGGCGTACTACTGGAGCAGCCAGTCCAGAGAAAAAAAGATGCAAAGCAATATGAAACTACTTCAGGAAGCTATGCCTGCAAGGAAAAATAATTCAATTACAGAGGATTTTGCAACTGAGAAAGCCGGGGAAGAACAGAAGACACTGTTTGAGTATGATGCTGAAAACAAGAACATCAAAATAGTCGTTGATCAGAGAGAGATACGCAGTTCAGTTGCCCGCAACCTTGACAGGAATGGTATTGAGATAATCGTCAAAACATTAGAAGTCGGTGATTACATCCTTAGCGACCGCATAGCTGCTGAAAGGAAGGAATCACAGGATTTTGTTAGTTCTCTTATAGATAAAAAGCTCTTCGAACAAATTGCAAATCTCTCCAGAGCATATGAAAAACCAGTGCTTATTGTTGAAGGCGAAAGCCTGTTCAACTGCAGAGGAATAAATCCCAATGCAATTCATGGAACTTTGGCCTCAATAAGCCTTGATTTCGGTGTTTCTTTATTCTACAGCAGGGATGCAGAAGACACCGCAGCCCTCTTGTCACAGATAGCAAAACGTGAACAAGTGGATGAAAAAAGAGAAGTGAATATGCATGGGAAAAAATCTGCACCCATGTTGCCGCAACAACAGGAATATGTTATCTCATCGATATCAGATATCGGACCAAAGGCTGCACGCAATCTTTTACATCATTTTGGCTCAGTGGAAAATATTATGAAAGCAAATTATGAAGAATTGCTTGAGGTTGACAATATCGGACCAAAGACCGCAGCCAAGATCAGGGAGATTGTGAGCAGCGAGTATAAATGATAAAAAAAAGAAAGAACAAATTAAATTTTAAATCTGTATTAGAGCAAGCCGCGCATTTTGGCCATTGTATCCATACAACGGTCGATCATATTAAGATAATCGGTAATCTTCCTGACATCTTTTTCATCTTGCATCTCACGTGCCATTGCAGTCATCTTGTTTATCAGCAATGACTCCATTTCAGAAATAGAACCCTGTACCGAAGCAGCATTCAATACGGGTTTGGACACTGGTTTCTCTGAGCTGGAAGACGGGTCAGAGATAGCCGCAACTGGAGTTTCTTTTTCTTTTATATGGGAAGATTCGTTTATTGAAGATGGGGAGCTATCTGCAAATTGAGCTGATCGCATGACCTCACGTGGGTCGTGAACATCCTCACAAACGGGACACAGAACACGCCCCTGATATCGAAAGAGAGGGGCAGCACAATTCTCACACTGTTGGGCCAGCATTGTACCCCCAATCTCAAGCATCTTAGATATTCTTACTACATTATCATCATTGGTATTTGACATTTTATCTCCTCATTTTTCAAAACATATATAGCAATGAAAGTCTATTTATAGAATATAATTATTTAGGTGTTAATTAAGCAATCCTATTTTGATTTCAAGGTGATCCTACATGTCAAATTTTGAACAAGTTATTGATGAGTGCAAGCAGAAATTAGAGTATATCGCAAATGATAATTCAGTACCAAGGAATATAAGACGTTCTGCAAATGAAATTCTAAGTACATTAAGTAAAAAGGACGAACCCCTCTTTTTGAGAACATCCTCCAGTATATCCATTCTTGAAGACATAAGCAACGATCCTAACATCCCGGTCCATACAAGGACACTCATATGGGATATTGCAAGTCAGCTCGAGACCATCCCGGTCGACGAGTAGGCAAACACAGGAAGTAATAATTATTATTTCCTTTTTTAATCTTTTTTATTTCAGACCCATTATAATATTTACCGTAATCTATTATGCATACATAATTGTTCATTTTCACGCAAGCTTTCGAAAAAGTGTTTATACAAGGCAGTGAATGAACTAAAAGATTGCAATGATCAATAAGATCTCCAGCAGAATAAAGGATAATTTCGAGGAAAAAGATAAAGCAAGAGAGAGTAGCTTGTCGATTTCCAGAGATGTGGTACGCAATTGCAGGACTGCAATGTATAGCATACATAACAAGGATTTCAAAAAAGCCAGCTCACTCATTGAAAAGGCCGCAGAGATGCTTGAAAAGATAAACACTTCACTCCAAACTTACCCTGACATATATTTTGCCGGATTTCTGGAACATGCGCAACAGGAATTTGTGGAATCTACGATAGTTTACGGGATACTCAACAAGGATAAAACCATACCCGGACCTGAAGAACTCAATGTCAGTGATGTGGCATATCTTAATGGACTTGGAGATGTGAGCGGGGAACTCAGAAGACATATACTTGACCTTATTAGAAAAGGAAGTCCTGAAGAGGGAGAATATCACCTTCAACTGATGGAAGAGATTCATAATTGCCTTATGATGTTCGACTATCCGGATGCTATGACACGTGGACTCCGCCACAAAACGGATACCACAAGGTCCATTATAGAAAGAACCCGGGGAGACCTTACAAACGCAATACTCCAACAGAAACTGGAAAAAGCTATGAAGGACTTTGAAAATAAGATTAATTAAATTCATATTATTACTTTTACGAGGAAAATACATGAAATTCAATCCTGATGATATCAAGAAAGCAGCAAGCGAAGATTTTGATGCTGCCTGGAACATGGGGAAGGATTATATCAGTGAAACAAAACTGAATGACCAGTACCCACACATGACTCTCAAATACGGGAAACCACACCCTGTGTATGACACGATCTCAAAACTTCGTGATGCATATATGAGAATGGGATTTGAGGAAATGATGAACCCACTCATAGTAGATGAGAGAGAGGTTCACAAGCAATTCGGCCATGAGGCACTTGCTGTTCTTGACAGGTGTTTCTATCTTTCAGGACTTCCACGTCCCAATGTAGGAATATCCGACGAGCGAATCAGTAGTATCAGGGAGATACTTGGCGATATCGATGATAAATCCATTGAGACCATCAGGAAGATACTTCACGCATACAAGAAAGGAGATGTGGAAGGAGATGACCTTGTTCCTGAGATAGCTGCCGGAATTAGTATTTCAGATTCTCTGGTTGTTGAAATGATAGACCAGGTATTTCCTGAGTTCAAGGAACTCACTCCCCAGGCAACAAAAAAGACACTTAGAAGTCACATGACATCAGGCTGGTTCATCAGCCTTGCATCCGTCATTGAGCGTGCGAACCCTCCATTTAATTTCTTCTCCATTGATCGTTGCTTCAGAAGAGAGCAGGCTGAAGATGCGGCACGTCTTATGACATACTACTCTGCATCCTGTGTCATAATGAATGAAAATGTGACCATCGACCATGGGAAAGCAGTTGCACAGGGTTTACTTTCACAGTTCGGTTTTGAAAAGTTCATGTTCAGACCTGACGAGAAGCGCAGCAAATACTATGTGCCTGACACACAAATAGAGGTTTTTGCCTATCATCCAAATCTGGTGGGCTCTAACACAAAATACTCTGATGGATGGATAGAGATAGCAACCTTTGGTATTTACTCGCCTACAGCCCTTTCTCAGTACAATATACCCTGTCCTGTGATGAACCTCGGCCTTGGAGTTGAAAGACTGGCAATGATACTTCATGATGCAACTGACATCCGTTCACTCAATTATCCACAGATAACACAATATTCTAAGTGGAAGATGAGCGATAATGAGCTTGCAAAGACAATATATGTAGAGAATGTACCTGAAACTGACCAGGGCAAAGCTATTGTAAAAGCAATTGTAGCGGTTTGTGAGGAATACGCATCAACTCCAAGCCCATGTGAATTCCCTGCGTGGGAAGGAAAGATCAATGGAAAAACAGTAAAAGTGACTGTCATTGAATCTGAGGAAGATACAAAGCTCTGTGGACCTGCTGTATTCAATGAAGTAGTTGCCTATGAAAGTGACATTCTGGGAATACCTGAGAACAAGAAATGGAGAAAGGTACTTGAGAACCACTCTGCAAGAACAGGTGTCAGGTTCCTGGACGCATTTGCCTGCCAGGCTGCAAAGGATATCGAGGATGCCGTTGCAAATGGCAAGAGTGAAGTTGAAACAAGGGTAAGGATCGTCAAGGTCCCTTCAGAGATAAATATCCGTCTTGAACCCCTTGCACAGCGCTTCATCACCAGCAATAAAAGGAAGATAGACCTCCGCGGGCCTGTTTTTACAACTGTAAGAGCAACTATTGAATAAAGTGAATAAGACAAGCAAAATTGCTAGCTGAATGAGCTCATGTAAATTCCCCAATATCGAATCACTCATGGACTATGAAGAGCCGATGTGCACCACACTATCCAAGAAGGATACTTACACATCAAAGCTTCTTTATTGTGCGATCCTTCTTTATTGCGAACTTGTCCACTGACTTTTTGAAAAGCTCTATCCTCAGCAAGCAGGGTGAGCACTGAATTTATCTGGCATTGTAGAGTGGAATTTCTTCTGCATCGACCTTTGTAGTTTCACCTATTCTATTGATCAGAACTTTACGCACACGTGCAATGCACTTTGGATCAAGCTGTAACCTAAGACATGTAGACTCACGTTCTTCATATTGAAGCTCATTGCTCTGTGTTATTCGATGAGTTGATATCTGATGCCTTACTAATTTTGCAATTATTCCCATACTTCCGCCAGTGACGTCTTCGGGACTAGTGTGAGTGAGTAATAACAGATCGCCTACATTTGAATGCAGAGCAGCTATGAAATTGTAAGGGTTTCTTATTTCTATTGTAAGGAGCCTGTTTTGCCTTAGCTCTGACATAACACGTTCAGACATTCCCGTTAAAGCAATATATTCCATGATATCACCCGTACATAGGAAACTCTTTTCTAGGTACTGTTGGCTGTTCAGTTGTTCTTACATCCTCAGCGAGCCGCTGCATCTCTATTTCTATCTTCTCAGCCTGTTCGATGAGACCTTCGGTGTCTATATTGAAATCGTATAGAAGATTTAATACATCAATAACCACTGCTGCAGCCCTTGGATCAGGATTCTGGCTCATGGTGGAGCCAAGAAGACTTATTGCAGGCATTTCGCTTACGAAGCATTCACTCATAATACTGCCCGATATACCTGAAATCGTACCCATCTGGAAAAGCTCCACTTTATCTTTAATCCTTTCAAGCATTTCAAGGTTAGTCGCAGCACCAAATACCTTGTGGTCTTCACTCATGGTTGCAATACCTGCCAGAGAGATTATTTCCTTAACATTGATGGATTTTGCCCATTCCAGAAGAGCTTTACTTATATCGTAAGCTATCATTGGATTTATGGGTATATCTGAGACGACCATCACCATGTTGTGTTCTACACTTTCGTATATTCTCACAGGCATGTTTATAAGACCTTCATAAAGAACTGCAATCGGCGGGAAATGTCTCGAATTAATGGAGCCCATATATTCCATTTTCAATTCATCGATTATCTGCTGGCTTGCAATATTTCCTACAAGACCAATCCCTGGAAAACCTTCTACCAAAATTGGATTTTCGGACTTTATATCTGTTGTTATGATCTTTACATTATTATTGTCATAATCTGTTGATGCCAAACTATCACCTTTTAAAAATACGACTTGATAAACTCCCTTATATTAATATAACAGCCAGCTTATAGATAAGAGCATCGTTTGCATCTACAAATTAAACTTATAGCGATAAGCAGAGCAATGATTATTCAGAAAATAAAGGTGATAACGTGGATAAATCAATAAGATACTTTAGCGAAGTAGGAAAAGCAAATACAGAAGAACTAATGAAATTATCTGCAAAAAGGGCTGCAGAACTCGGAATCAAATATATCGTACTTGCAAGTACAAGCGGAGAGACTGCACTCATAGCTGCAGAGGCATTCAAGGATCAGGATGTTAAACTTATAGCTATAACTCACCAGTATGGACTCAAGGAAAGCGGCCAGTGGGAAGTCGATGAGGATAAGCTTGAGAAACTCAATGAACTTGGAGTTGTAATGAGCACACAGACACATATCTTCTCAGGTGTTGAGCGTGCAATCTCAAAACGCATAGGTGGTGCCAGCCGTGCTGATGTAATATCCGACACATTACGTGCAGTTTTTGGAAAGGGTTTTAAGGTAGCCATAGAATGTGCAATGATGGCAGCAGACTCAGGTCACATACCTGTGTCTCCAGATACTGAGATAATTGCAATCGGAGGAACAAGACAGGGTGCGGATGTATCTGTAGTTTTAAGGCCTGCGCATTCCTTTGATTTCTTCGATACTCAGGTAAGAGAAATAATAGCAATGCCAAGGACAAAAGAAGAGAAAATATAATTATAATTGTTTAAAATTTTTAGTGGGAACTAATTCCCATCGTCTTTTTTTGCAGCATCATTATCTTTGTCTTCATTCCCATTTTTAAATTTAGCTTTGCCTGCTTCTTTATTCATGTACAATGCATGTTTCAGGAAAAAAGCTGTTAAAATAACGAATACAACAAAAACTGCTACAGCAATCAAGCTGACAGTAAGCAGGTCCATAAAAAAAAGATAAGTACCTTTGGTACTTTACTGTGGCTTCTCGTAGAGAGCTGTCTTGGTCATCTGGTGGCCTTTCTTTGCATGTGGCTGCCTGAAGACACTGTCGTTTGATTTTTCGATCTCTCTTGCATCGATTGCCAGCTGTGCTGCTGCGCGCATCATCTCATGACCTGCTGCTGTTGTGAGGGTGATCTGCTCGATATCCTTCATCATGAAGCATGCAGGGAAATTGATCTTTGCGACCATATCAGCCATGTGAAGAGCTGCAAGTGCCTTTGCCTTTGCGTACGGGTTGTTGAAACCTGCTCTTTCGATGCACTTCTCTGGCTTTGCAAGAATGTGTGGAAGTTCGAGTGTCTTGCCTTCGTCTGCCTGTGCGGCAACTTTGTCAAGCTCTTCCTGAATGAGTCTTACAACACCACAGGTTGAAAGTACTTTCATTGCGTCTGAGTTAAATGAAGCCATCTCTACAGCGTCAAGGAATTCTGTTTTTGCGCCGATGAGAGGATCAACGGTCATGATAATGTAACCAAAGCCTGCTTCTTCGAGTGCTGCGCGGTCGTCCTTCTTTGTAGGACCGTCTGAGATTACGATACATGGAACATCCTTGTATATCTCACGAGCTGCAGTTGGACCTGGTGCGCTTGAGTTAGGACTGATCATTACGTAGAAGTCAGCATCGAATTTCTTGAGTTCTTCTGTTGCTGCTGCTTCGTCTTTGCCCATTTTAGGACCGGTTCCAAAGGAACGGACAGTAATTCCTTCTCTTGCTGCAATCTCATCCTGAACGAGGTCTATAACCTGGCTCATACCTAAGTTACCGAGTTTAATAAATCCAATCTTTGCCATGTAAAATCACATTAGTCCAATGGACAGTGTAGCATATATCAGTTTTGGAATGGAGCTAAGGGATATATCATTCTGAAAAAATGATTATATATAGTGATTTCCCCGAAAGCTTTAAGAGCAATGTAGCATATTTCAAAACAATCTCGGCACTTAAATACTGTTTCAATACGGGATTAAAATTTTAGGTTTGATGAAGTGAGTCGTACCAGCAATAATTCTCATGGGATTAAGTTAATAGTTTTTGATATGGACAGCACCCTTATTGATGCTGAGACCATTGATGAACTTGCACATGCGGCAGGGGTTGGAGACAAAGTGGCTTCCATAACAAAAAAAGCAATGCGCGGAGAAATTGATTTTTCCAATGCACTTTTTGAGAGAGTGAAACTACTAAAAGGACTTACACTCGATAACGCCCATGATGCGCTTGACAAAATACCTTTCATGCCCGGTGCGAAAACACTCCTGGATTATCTGAAATCCCATGGATACAAAACTGCAATGATATCCGGTGGATTTACCATAGCTGCAGAGCGTGTTGGTGAAACACTTGGAATGGATCATGTAGTTTCAAATGAACTACTGGTAGACCAGGGATGTCTGACAGGAGAGGTAAGGGGACCCCTTACAGAACAATGTTCCAAGGAACAGGTTCTTGAAGAAATTTCCCGGAAATATGGAGTAGAACCTGAAGAATGTATCGTGGTTGGTGACGGCGCCAATGACATATGTATATTTAAAAGGGCAAAATATGCCATAGCATTTAATTCCAAACCAATCCTCCATGAGCATGCTGATATTATCATAACAGAAAAGAACCTTGAAGCAGTTATACCGGTCATCCAAGTACTGGAATCGGAAAAGGCCAAGTATCGTGCATTAGAGATGCATGAAATGCCAGCTCTTTTGCTGGATCGGGAGGATACAAAAGAAATGATAAAAGAACTGAACGACAAGAAGACTGAGCTTAGAACCCAGTCTGAAGAATACAAAGAGAAACGTAACGAGCTTAACGCAGAGGCAAGCACACTTGCATCAAAGAGAAATGAGCTGAACAAAAAGACCAAGGACCTTATCAATGAAGCTCAGGAATACAAGGTACTCCGTGACGAGAACAACGAGAAGGTAAAGGAAAATAAAGTACTCCGCGATGAGGTCAACAACAAGGCAAACGAAGTATTTGTTAAGATAGACCAGATACGCAATGAGAACAACCTTGGCGGCCCTTCGATCAAAGACATACGCAAGGAGATCGACAGGCTTGAGTTTACACAGCAGACAGAAGTCCTCACAACCAATAAGGAAAGAGAACTGGTCAGCAAGATCACTGAACTCCAGAAGCAATATGTTGTAAAGAAACAGCAACTTGAAGGAAATGAAGAACTCAAGACACTGCTGACAGAAGCACAGGAGATCAGGGACGAAGCTTCAAATCATCACGCTACACTTTCAGAGTATGCACAGAAGGCACAGGAATATCATGACAAGATGATCACTACCTTCAAAGAAGCCGACAAGATTCGCGCAGAATCCGATGCTGCTCACAAAGAATTCGTTCAATTCCAGGAAAAAGCTGACGAACAGCACAAACTCTTCATTGCAGCCCAGAAAGAGATCCGGGACATTGATAAGGAACTCCGCAAGATGAAGAAAGGAGATGTCGATGGAAAGAGAGAAGCTGCCAGAGCAGATGCACGCAGGGATGCAGAAGACATCTTTGATAATTTCAAATCTGGTGAGAAGCTTACCATGGAAAAACTTATGGCACTCCAGAGATCAGGTATCCTGAAATAATCAAACTTAAGAGGGTGACCTTCACCCTCTATCAACTGTTTTTATTTAGAATTGTTTTTCAGAAAAATTATTGCTTGAGCTCAAGGTGGATTTTTCTAAATTCTGAATCCCTCATCAGACAGGGACCTGAAGTGAAAACAGGGTCTTTGTATATCTTTTTCCATACCGATGCTAAAGACTCGTTGTGAATATTACCATAAGATTTCGGCATACATGCACATGGAAATACATCGCCTTCAGGAGTTACATGAAGCCATTTCCTGCCTGCAAAACATCCCATTTTTCTTACTATCTGAGGAATTGGAAAAATGCGTGGTCCTTGCGAATGAGAGCTACGCTCAATAAAATCATCAAATTTCTTCAGATCTTCTGGTGTAAGAACTTCTCCCTCATGGTCCAGCCACCTTCCAGTTGGAACTATCTCAAAGAAAGAGATTTCATGCACACCCAGGTCTTTTGCAAGCTCATAAAAGTCATCAAGCTCATCAATATTCCTTGGTGAAAGAACAACGTATATATTAACTAAAAGACCAGCATCAAGACCGTGCTTCACAGCATTTATAGCATCATTGAACACACCGGACCTTCCACGCATAAAATCGTGTCCTTTTTCATTAGCACTGTCAAAACTCACGCTGAGCATGGAAAGACCAGCATCCTTAAGGCTTGATGCACGCTGGGAAGTCATTCCCACACCAGATGTGAACAGGCCTGTGATTGCACGTGAGCTGTCAACATAGCTGATAAGCTCTTCAAGACCATCATATAGCAAAGGCTCTCCACCATCGAATATAACAAGTGTAGTCCCCATAACCAGAGTCTGGTCGATGACACTTTTAACAGTTTCAGGACTAAGCTTTGCTTTGTTTTTAGTATCCGGGAGAGCACAGTGAATGCATCTGTTTGGACACTCTTCTGTAATTGATATCGTGATCTGTTCCGGAATGAATTTGTTCCTCATTGCACTCATCTGACTTGATACAAGCCGGTCAAATGCCTTGCTGGGTATAGGAGGCATCCAGGTGGAGTATATTAACTGATCATTTTCCACTTCTGAGGGTTTTGTATCCTCAAATATCTCCAACATCTCTGAAACATAAGAACCCATTATTGAAGAGGCAATGCCAGAGGTCTTCATCTTGACCCGATCATTTTCGACTTGGGCATATACCTTAAAAAATGGATTCTTGTAAAAATAATATTTATGATTCATGGCTTATTTATTCCTGAAAATTGCCCTGTAGGAAAGTATGGAAGAGGGATTGTTTTTCAATATCATCTTTGATACCTGCAACGCCTGGTTAAAAGGACTTCCTCCAAGTACCTTCAAGTCCTCCCCTTCAAATACCTCCATCATCCCATCAATCTCCTTGTCGGTCATTTTCCTGAGAGTTTCCATGGCAAACCTTCCAAGATAATACTCTGTCCTGTATTCAGCATTCCATTTTTTTCTGTATTCAGAAAGGAAGCTTTTTGACATATCATCTTTTGCAATGGCATCAACTGCAACATCACCACAGATCTGCCCTGCATGCATGCCATATCCGATACCTGACTGGGCAGCAGAACCACCCACCACCATTACACCATCAGCAACTATATCACCAGGAATTGCAACGATGGGATCACCACCTACAGATTTACTGATGATCCTGACTTCATCAAGACCTTTCAATTCCTTGAACCTTTCAAGCCAATCATTGAAGAAGTCAGATACATCCCTTCCATGTCTTCGGACATACATACCAAGGGTTGCCCTGTTCCCGCCACAAGGTGAATAGGTGGATTTCCATCCAGGAGCATGATTACCAACATAATATTCAAACAGCTCAGGTTCACCAATTCCTTCTGCTTCTATCTCTGCCTCAAGGGACCAGGCAATATCATTTGGATATTTGATAGGTTTCATTCCAAGAAGGGCACTTATTCTGGAATTAATACCATCTGAAACAATAACGAGTTTACATTTGATCTTACCCTTTGAAGTACTTACTACAAATCCCCCATCAGTCCTTAGGACATTAAGGACCTCAATGCCAAAGCGAACATCTGCACCTGCCTCTGCAGCCTGACGAACGTAGAACTCATCGAATTTCTTGCGGTCAAGGAAGTAAGCATCGCCTTCAAAAATAACATTTTTACCAGAAGGTGCTACTATATAGGCACCTTTGAGATTTTTGATGATATAACTCTGGTCTACTTCCTCACCTGCCCGGTCAAACATTCCTTTGAAAAATGTGTTTGCCGGATGAGGAGGAACTCCTGCTGCCTCCTTTTTATCAAGGAGGATTACTTTAGAGCCTTTAGCTGATGCATTCCTTGCTGCCATTACACCTGCAGGAGAAGCTCCTATTACAATGATATCTGCATCCATTTTGAACCTCGGGAACAACTGATTATTACCATAAAATACCGGAATAAGCCGGAACAAGTATGCAAAGTACTACATCTAGTATAAGAGAGGTAAACATGATACCCCTGTATCTGGAGCCCTGGATAAATAGCCTGCCTCCACGCTCTTGTGTAGGGTTCTTAATAAAATCAAATGACTGGCTGAGCATCCAGCCACCTGCAAGCAGTGCGCCTGCAAAATATATGGGTCCGATCTTTGCTGTAAGTCCGATTGCAATTGACGCTATGACACCTACAAGCCACATAAAAGTTACGAACTTTGATGTCGCCGGAATACCAAAAGTAACCGGAAATGTCGGTGCTCCTCTGAGCCTGTCACCTTCTACATCCCTGGCAACACCGGAAAGAGTGAAACCCCAGTCAGTAAAACACATCATCAGACCAAGGAATATGGCAGGAAGGGGAAGTATGGAGCCATAATCTGGACCTTTTAGGATCCCTGCCGGATCGAATGCCAGCCAGATACCTATAGGCACAAGTCCGTAAGCTATTCCCACAGGCACAAAACTAAGAAATGTCATTCTTTTTGCAAGTTTTGAGTATACGCTTATAGTAACGACTGCTACCACCAGAACCACAAAAGATTCAGGATTCAGGTAGAGGGCTGCTATGCTCGCAATTAAGAACAGCACACTTGAATACTTCAGAGCTTGCTTACGGCTGAGCTTATTGGATACAATAGGACGATCCGGAAGGTTGATCGTGTCTATATCGACATCACAGCAGTCATTAAAAACGTAAGAACTTGTGATTGCCGCATAACCCCCGATAACAGCTATAATGAACATTATTGGATCAGGCAGTGCACCTATTGTTAGATAGGAAGCCAGTAAGGCACTTGCTGCAGGCAGGGCTAGATCCATATCTGCAATTTCCGGCCTTAATATTTCAATATAGGGATTTTGTGTCTTTGAACCTGGAATGGAAACCAAACTTATCACCTATGGATATTAGCACCTATTTCCCTGTATTGTATATTAGTATTAGGGTTGTGTGGTTAAAAAAAGCATTTCGGTTAGAAATAACGAAAGGAAGAAATGCGTATTCATAAAATAATTCTGAACATGCACTAATTAGTCTTTTGATTATTAGGAATAATAAATAAATAAATAAATAAAATTTTTTGGTTTTTTTCACTTATAAGATAAATAAAAAATATGCAGATGCTAGCCATTATTATCTTCCGGGTCTATGATCAGTTGATTCCAGAATTTCTACCTCTCTGCCAAGAGCATCGGTAATTGTGATGCTAGCAGTTTCCTGCTACGTTGATATGCTCTGTGAGTTTGTTGAACTATCTGTGCACCCTGAAGAGATAATTGAAACGATCATCAGAATGCACAGAGATACCATAAATATTTTTTATTTATATTCATATGAAGATTCCTTTGCCTGAATGATTAGAAGCATGTTGAAAATAGCTTAAATAATTAATTGTCAGGTAAGATGCGTATACTATAAGAACAAGATATTTATATCATTGTAATAACAAGACTAGCTTTAAGAAAGATAACAAAAGCAAGATGATGCTGTCAGCCAAAAATAAACCGTTTGTGAGTTTGTTTATGGGGCTTTAGTTGTGTTCCGGGCCTGCCAGAAATCTTGATTTTCTATCGGGAGTATATTTAAATGAAAACAATAACAAAAATGATAATTGCTTTTTTAGCAGTTTTAACCTTGGCTACTGTGCCAGCAAGCGCAGATGACCCCACATACAAAATACGAAGCTCTGTATATGACAGCAGCGATTCATTAACGGATGAAGGTGATTTTTATTGGGATGCTAACAGTTTTACTGGTTTCTGGTATCAAATTAAACCTGGTATTTCAAGTGAAGTACTTTACCTGCACAACGATAATGCCTCATCTGCTTTCCAACTTGGAGATAAGATAGCTGAAGGTGATCTCTACTATGTAAGCAAGCCTCAGAAGAAAAAGACAAAGATAGCTGGTTGTGATGATGCAGGGAAGTATATTGTCGATGATGCGGACCTTGAATTCTATTATCTTATGGGCTTTTTCGGACCACAGTATATTGTGATGCCCGAAGATACATGTGACCTTTCAAAAGGCTGTAAACCGGATAAAATTGCAAAAATCCTTCTGGAAACAAAGAGTGACTTCAAAAAACAAATGTATACAGCAGAAGAATGGGAACTTGCAGGTGGCTGGTCACTTGTGGCAGAGCAGATAGACGTTAAAGGCAATAAGGTATGGGTACAGCTGAAAAAGGATGGAGTGGAGATAGATTCTAAAGTGATATCAGGAGATATGAATCTGACTGCTCCTGAAAGAACATATGTTTACACAGATTCTGAGGACTATCCGATATTCTATTGTTATGTAGACTCTATATTCATGGGTTCAAATACTGAATTTGTGGTTTTCAAATATGTTTTCCTGCGAGATGAGGTTAGCACCATTGAAAGTGGTGATACATACGGCATATTTGATGTTGAGGGATTTGAAGTACCTGCTCTTATGGATGGAACGGATTATGCAGGAAGCGGCAAAGGTACAGTTCTTAACACTGGTGACAATGCTCTGGTCTTATCCAGTAATAAGGATATTTCACTTAATGCAGATAAAAAAATAGACCTTCATGCTGGCATGTATCTCAGCACAGCAGATACCAGGGCTCCTTGTCTTAAAATGACTCTTGGAGCAGAACGTACTATCAAAGTAAAGAATAAACCAGAAGAACAAAAATCAAGTAGTGATGATGAGATCATTGTTGTGGATATGGCAGAAGCTAAAGAAGACACAACATCTGCCAGTATAGCAGATAAAACTACAGGAGATGAAACTACAGCTCAAAAAGAAGTTGAGAGTGATGAGGAAAATATTATTGAAAGTTCAGTCGCAGCACCCGGATTTGAACTTATGCTTGCTTTTGTAGGACTTATATGCGCAATGTGGTTTAGAAAATAAAAGTTCTGACTGGAAAAAGAAGGTCTGAATAAGTTGATATTCAGATATTCTTTTCCTTTTTCAATTTTAATTAGCAATTACTTTTTTGCAGGAATAATTTTAAAGTTAGCCATTTCTGCAAGTTTTTCCACAAGAGGATGATCGAACCTGTCATCCATCAGAAAAGTGAAGCTTGCATCAGGGTTCAGTTCCACAAGCTTGATGGTGTTCTGATAGGCAGTTTCAAGTGATTCATAGTCAGGGGTCCTTGGAACCTCTGCGTTAAACGGATAGACCTCTGCAAGCTCCTGTGGATAAGAGCCGAATGGTGCTTTGAACACCATGACATTGTCGTAATCACTGTCCTTCTTTGTAGGGTATGCCCTTATGAGCACAGAACCTTCTATGCTAAGTCTTTCAAGTTGCCTGCCAAAGCGCAGAACTTCAGGACGCCTGGCAGACTCCGGACCACAGTAGAATAGTGTGGATTTGGATGATGGATCACACTGCTCCAGCCACGGAGAATAAGTGTACATCTGCTTAAGTGCTTCAAGCATTCTTGGATGAGCCCGGCATCTTTGTTCCACAAGTTCAAGGAGATTGCCTTCCCATATGGCTTGCTTGACCTCACGTACCTCTTCAAAAGTTACGTAAAGATTGTGTCTTGCAAGAAGCTCAGTACAGTTGTGGGCCTTTTTCAGCTCTTCTGCACTATGGGCTATACATACAGGACATGAGCATGGCAGATACTTAAGCTGGTCTACATGATACGTTCCTCTAGAAGTGATGTAACGCCTGTCTTTTGCATAAAGAGCATAAGCAGCCGAATCAAACAGATCACAACCAAGGGCAACAGCCAGCGCGAACATCATTGGATGTCCTGCACCGAAGAGATGGACAGGTGCTGTTGGGTCAAGTCCTTTCTTAGCTGAAGCAATTACATCAACAAGGTCGGAATAACGGTAAGATTCCATCAGCGGGACCACAGCCCCTATTGGATAGACATCAAAGCCTAGTTCTGAAAGTTCCCGGGCACAGTCCTCGCGCAGATCTTTATAAATAGCACCCTGCACAGGACCTGCCAACATCATATCACCTTTTACAAGCCCCTTTGCTTCCTTAAGGCGCTGTATTGTGATATCCATGTCTTCTTTTGCCTTTTCATAAGACACATCAGGGTGTGTGGGGATATCCAGAGGAACTCCAATGTCAGTCCCTATCTTCTGTTGAAAATCAATGATCATCTCGTTTGTGACCTCTACCTCACCATAGACTGATAATTGGAATGAGCCGGAGTCAGTCATAAGAGGACCATTAAAGTCAAGAAGTACATGAAGACCGTCTTTGAGTGCCTTTTCCCTTAATTCTTCCTTACGGTAGATTATATATGAATTCGTGATAAGTATCTCAGCACCAAACTCTCTCATCTCAGAGGGTTTTATTGTCTGGATATTAGGATTAATAACAGGCATTACAGTAGGGGTTTCAACCACTCCGTGGGGGGTTGTGAGCTTACCGATACGCCCTGCTGCATCCTTGTGGATAATATTAAATTTTGATGACATGGGCTTTTAGATGATAGTTAAGATATAATTAAGCTTCCTTTCAGGAACTTAAAATATGAATATACTATTCCAAGATAAAGAGAAGCCATCGGAACAATCCATGATATAATTTATAAAGTAACAAGCATCATTATAGACTATGTACGAACTACACACTCCTGTAAACCATAAAGCTGTAGCAAAGTACATAGGATATTATCTCATAGCTTTCAGTTTTGTAGTGCTTGTTCCGGCAATTGCCGCATTGATACTTGGAAATATAGATGCAGCCTTTGACTATGGAAGTACTGCTGCTGCAGTTTTCATCATTGGTTCTGTGATCTATCACGCTCTTCCGGACTATGAACTTGAAACAAAGGAAGCACTCATTATCATTGCACTGGTTTTCCCGATATCTGCACTCATAAGTGCCGTCCCAATGTCGTTTTCAACAGGAATGCCTTTCATTGATGCCTTTTTTGAAAGTGTGTCAGCTGTTACAACGACAGGACTCAGTGTTGCACCAGCAGATCTAGGACCAGTGTTCCTTTTTGCACGTTCCTGGGGACAGTGGGTTGGGGGAATAGGAATAATCCTTGTGGTACTCTCTGTCCTGATCAGACCGGGAACTACTGCATCCAGAATATACAAGGCAAACTATGGAGATATGAAGATCAAACCAACGGTGATATCCACCACCCGAACACTTGGAAAAGTTTACATTATCCTAACACTGTTTTCCATGCTGCTGCTTTTGATTAGTGGTATGTCTCTATTTGATTCTATATGCCACGCTCTTTGTTGTGTATCTACGGGTGGATTTTCAACACGTGCTGAAAGTATAGGAGCATATCAGGGGAGCTTGATACCTACTGCAATAAGTATATCCTGCCTTCTGGGAGCAATCAGTTTTGTACTTTATCCACATTTATTCAAGAAGCCGAAAAAATTCTTTAAAAATCTGGAACTAAGATATTTCATGGGCCTGGCAGCCATGGGTGCGATAATATTTGCTTTTACGCTTTCAATAGATAAAATTGATTATAGTCCGATACAGGACAACCTTTTCCATATAATATCTGCACTAACTACCGCAGGTTTTTCAACAATGGACCTTTCTGTTTTATCCGAGGCTTCAAAAGCCGTATTGATATTCATGATGTGGATAGGAGGGAATATGGGATCTACAGCAGGTGGAATAAAAGTATTTAGAGTAATTCTGCTCTTTAAGGTGCTGCATAATGTATTACTGAGATTGTTCCTGCCAAGAGAGACCATCACACCGATAAAAATAGAGGAGCACGTAATAGATAGCGAGGAAATCTATAATCTCGTGAGCTTTATGCTGCTTTACGCATTGATAATGATTGCATCATCTTTCATTTTCATGGCCTATGGAGTGGACAGTAATAGTTCCGTGTTTGAGGTATCTAGCGCTTTAAGCACTGTAGGACTTTCCGCAGGAGTTACCAGTGCTGCAATGCCTGTTGGCCTTAAGTTAGTGCTGATAATTGACATGTTGTTTGGAAGGATCGAGATTATCCCATTGATATTGCTTTTCATGCCGGGAACATGGATTAAGAGAAAAAGAATCAATAGAAGGAATGTAAAAATATGAGAGTAATTGTAGTAGGGGCCGGTCCGCTTGGAATAAATCTCACGGAGAATATGATCCAGCAGGGTAAAGAGGTCATATTGATAGAAAAAGATGAATCAATAGCCAAAGAGCTGGCAGAAACCCAGGATTGCACAGTTATAAATGCTGAAGGTACAAGGCCGGACATTTTAGAGAAGGCAGATATCTCTAATGCAGATGCGATTGTTGCCTGTACAAGCAACGACCAGAACAATATTCTCATAGGCCTGATAGCAAGAGATGCCAAGGTTGAGAAAGTAATTCTTAAGATTGATGACAAACAGTTCATGGATGTTGCAAATAGACTTGGATTTTATTATATGATCAACCCATCCAGCATATCATCCAGCTATATCTCAGATGTACTCAGAGGAATAAACACAATTGAACTAAGCAACCTTGTACGTTCTGATGTGCGTTTCATGGGCGTTATTACTACTGATAAAATAATCGATATGAAATTGTCAGAGATATCATTACCAGAGGGAAGTGCATTTATTGGCATATATCGTAAAAACGAATTCATTCTTGCAGAAAAAGACCCAAAATTGCATGAAAAGGATGAATTAATACTTGTCACTAAAGCAGATATGGTCAATGATGTAAATGAAATTCTGGGTAGAAATATTGAGAAATGAAAAGTATGAGTTGTTTAGAACAAATCATTACTTTTTCATCATTGAATAATCAGTCGGGCCTAAGAACAGTCAGTTATCTGAAACCTTCAGTATACCTGCCAGCTCAAGTCCTTCACTACCAATATCTGATAACTGTTTAAAAACATCTGCTCTTGAGATATATTTTTCAGTTCTGGTTTCATCAGGACGTTCTATCTTTATAGCGATCTCTTCCTTATTGTAACCCCTGTTAAGGCATTCAGTAATCAAAGAACCATAGTGTGTGGCTATTATTTTAAAGCAGTCAAAGATCATATTCTCATTGATTGCATCTTTGCCATCAAGAAATACGTGTGTGAGCATACGAGATTGAACAGCCACTGTAAAATACTGCTTCATCTTTTTTATAAGAAGCAGAATTTCTTCCTCTTCAAGAGACTCTATTAATTTTTCATCAATGCTTATGTCACGGTCATTGTGAAATATCATGAAAGTATTCTCATCAGCCACTATCTTGAATACATGCTCTGAATCATCATCCTTGAGCACTGCTTCAAGATGTTCATCCCCATCATATTCCATTGATACAATATGGTGATCGGACAGGTCTATTTCCTTCACCTTATCCTCACGACGCAACAAACCACCTGATACCCACACCGGTAGCATGAACTTTTTATAAAGATCTTCTATTTTAAGCTCTTTGCTATTGAACTTCAGTTCAAACCAATACTCCATGTTTTCAGTAGAAGAAATCTGCTTACCGCTAATTATCCCATCTTCCTGCAAAAATGAATAGGTATCTATCGAATTATAGACCTTTTCTTCAAAAAAGGGATTAAGAAGAGATATTATTTTAGAGTTTAATTGTTCTAGCTCATAATCAGCAGTTTTCACCTTCTCTTCGAGTTGCTTGCCTAGATCCATTCGCTTTTTGGAAGAAACCGATACCATTGCTGCACTAACTTCATCCTTTATGTCTGTGATTCCCAAAGACTCAATATTTGCGGCCAACTCCTGAACTGCCGCTGCAATACCCATTTCAAATTCATCTATGCCTTTGATTTGAGACTCAACTGAAACGGTGTTCTTTTTCTTTTTATCATTAAGTAGCTGCGCTGCTTTTTCAAGAGGAATTGTTTCCTGCGACAATTTTATGAAATCCTGCAGGTCTTTAATAAAATCTCGCTGCACTGGCAATTCTGTAGAATCCTGAAATGTATATTTCATTTAATAAACCCCATATTGCTATGTTGTCTACGAATAAATAGTATTGTAATTATTGTAATAAAAATGGTACAGAGCTAAGGCTGTCAAATTAGAAAAGGAATTTTTGAAGATAAGCAGATACCATCGAATTCGAATCAGATAAAAAGAGGATATCTTTGAGACCAGGATTAATAATTCCAATCATCATATGCATGTATATTAAAAAGAATACTAACAGATACCAGAAACTAATAATCTCAGAATAAGAAATAGATTCATTCATATTAAAATCAATTTAGAAAAAGAAAATAGTAGTTAGTGTTGAGTGAGTTGGCAGCGATCCAGAGTTCCCGAAGACTCTCATACTTCAGTACAGTAAGGAACGCTGACGGGCTTATCTTCTGTGTTCGGGATGG
>Ga0265295_1001304_pt1 | contig 44382 bp, 36 predicted proteins | sample Munlansysbiofilm_FD_192503 | JGI IMG/M metagenome (GOLD analysis project Ga0265295, IMG submission 192503) | Leachate microbial communities from a municipal landfill in Southern Ontario, Canada - Methane capture system biofilm | ecosystem: Engineered > Solid waste > Landfill > Unclassified ...
GAAACGCTTAAAGGAGTGTTAGGTACAAGTATTGATCTTGAAGATATAGGATTATTATTCTATCTTTCAAATGAAGCTGACAGAAATGTTAGATCAAATATTATAGCAAGTGACTTCTCAACAACAGAAGAACCAGTAGGATTAAATTTAATATCAGTAGACAAAGCGGAAACTGAAGAAGGCTATACCTTTACTGTTAAAGGTGAAGGAGACGATTTAGGTAGACTTCATATCTTACTGCATACTGGACTGGAGGCTAGTTATGATGCAATTGACGGTACTACAGGTAAAATTGAATATCTGGTATTAAACGCCTCAGCAAATGAACTTGAAGTATATGGTGATGAAGCGTCTAAAACTAAAGTTACTGGTTTCGGAGTAACAGCCTCATATGTTGAAGCAACTCAGACTTGGACAGTAACTGTTAATGGTGAAACGCTTAAAGGAGTGTTAGGTACAAGTATTGATCTTGAAGATATAGGATTATTATTCTATCTTTCAAATGAAGCTGACAGAAATGTTAGATCAAATATTATAGCAAGTGACTTCTCAACAACAGCAGCACCAGTAGGATTAAATTTAATATCAGTAGATAAAAAAGAAGCAGATGGAACGGAGGCCACTGAAAAACGTCTAGTTTTTCGAATCGCTATTAATTTTTAAAAATTAAAAAATCCACTATGTTCGATTTATTAAGAACTATAGTGGATTTTCTATTAATCTAAAGAATACTGAAAGTATTTTACCCTAACAATGTAATTATTCGCTTCATATTAACTGCAAATATTGTAACTGCACCTTGTATCTCCAGACCAAATAGACCTGATGATGACGCAATATCATAACCATGTCTGTGCTTAAGTTCACTGTTTTTAGCTTCTATTTTATAACGTTCCTTAGCTTTTTCCTTAAAATAATCACTTTCTTGAAATTTTATATGTTCCTTGTGAGTGTTAGTTTTTATTGATACTGAATAAGATTTTGTTTTTGCTCCTTCCTTATAGCACCCATTTCTATATTGGCAATGCTTGCATTTTTCTACATCAAAAAAATATGATTCAACTGTTCCTTGGCCATCTATTGCATGTTTCTTTGCTCTTGTGCTTTTCTTCTTGATACTCATGTGCCCGGCCTTACATAAGTACATGTCCGCATCTTTATTATATTCAAAATCAGATGATTTTAGTAAATTACTACTATGGGTAACTGCTTTACTTAGCCTAGATATCAATTTAATATTTCCTTCATTAGCATATTCTATATTTTCCTTTTCAGAGTATGCTGCATCACCAATAATATTTTCAATCTCCATACCAAACACCTTGCTCTTTTTAACTAATTCTTTCAATTGCTTGCCATCATGCTTTTCACCTGATGTAACCGTTGCGGAAGTGATTATCCTCTCTTCTGTCATTGCTATATGGGTATTGTAACCAAAAAACGATGTATCGTGTGTTTTATGCCCAACTTTAGCATCTTCATCTTTTGATAAAGCTAGCTTTTCTAAATCATCTTCAACTATCTCCTCTAATATGTTTATTTTTTCTTTTATACTAGGGTAGCTTGCCAAAACTTGATTATTTCTTATAACATCTATTAGATTATTACAGTATTCTATTTCATCTTCGAGGATGCCATTATTTACTTTAGCAGGCATTATACTTTTAAGATTTTTATCAACTTTATATACAGCTTTACGGAGATTCTTTGAGTAATCTAATAATATTTCCCTTGGAGTCTTTTGATTATATCTTGCCTTAGTATGTGTTGAATCAACGATTATGGATTTGCTCTTTATTATTCCCTTTTCAATAGCAATTCTAACAGTTTTTCCTATTAATAAATCTAGGAGATTTGTATCCTGTAATCTCAACTTTCTAAATTTTGTAAGTGAGCTTGGCTCTATAACAGATTCTTCAGGAGCCATGTCTAAGAAATACTTAAATGACATATCATATTTTGAACGTTCAACAATATCTACATCAGATAGGTCATATATTGCTTTTAGTATCAAATATTTAAACATTCTAATTGGATCTATTGCATTACGACCATTATTAAGGCAATATTTATCTTTTAACTCATCATAAATAAAGCTAAAATCTACTAATTCATTCATTCTTCTAAGAATATTATCCTTTGGAACTATTAGTTCATAAAGTGAGATATATTGGCTAAGCATCATAGTTTGTTGCCTTTGTATCATAGAATCACCGCCTTATTTGATACTATTATTATATCAAAAAGAGCTTGAAATTACTGTATTTAACTGTAATTTCAAGCTCTAAATTATTTTGTTTAGGGAGAACACTTTTTCAGTGGCCTCGATGGAACGTATACCTTTACCGTTGAAGCTGAAGGAGACGACTTAGGTAGACTTCATGTATTATTACATGATGGAAGCTTAGGTGCTAATCTTGAGGCAATTGATGGTACTGCAGGTAAAATTCAATATTTAGTATTAAATGCTTCAGAAGATGAACTTGAAGTTTATGGTGATCAACAATCCAAAGACGTTGTTAACGGATTCGGAGTAGAAGCTTCCTATGATGCAGAAGCTAAGACTTGGACGCTAACTGTTACGGGTTCTCTAGTGGAAGCGAATATAAAAGATCACAATAATTACCCAGATACATTTGAAGATGTAGGATTACTTTTCTACATTTCAAATGAAGCTAATAGAAATGACAGATCAAATGTTATAGAAAGCAATTTCTCAACCGTAGCTCCATAAAGTAAATCAATACCAGAGAGGCTCTCTAGCAATAGGGAGCCTGCTTTTTAAACTCAAACTTCCTCGTAGGCAGAGTCGAACCAGGCTCACCTGCGGGGTTCTTTCTTTGGATACGTTTTCGCAGTTGGGGCAGGAGACAGTGGCCCTGCTGCAAAGAAAACACAGTTAAAAACCTTGATTATAAGAGTTTTGTAACCATGGGGTCAATGAGAGAGTAGATAGGAACGCGTAAACCAATAGAAAGATAGCATGTTTGAATGTAAGTATTAAACTATATGAAAAGAATGGATAAATAGGAGCAACGTCAACTTCGATTTTCAAGAATCAAAGATCTTACTGAAAGTTGGCTAACGTAGCGCGATTGGTGTAGACAGAGGCAACATTTGTTAGCACTTTAAGATACTAGGTCCGAAAATTGAGAGAGTCAGAAGTGGATGCTGATGGGGCTCATTAGCTTAAGGTGGATGTTAATCTTAGCGATCAAGTCGCACATATTAATTCGCCTGAAGCCTTAGAGTTTGCAGATGGTATAAGAATTAAATATGGTGAAATTACTATAGAATGCTCCATTGAGCATGATGTAAAGATTATGTTGGGAATTTTAAGTCTTGTTCAGGACGTATGATTAGAAATATAAAAATGGCTCTACAGTTTGCCTTTTCTACATAAATACGGAAATGAGGAAGCAAATCAATGTGCTTGTATCCTGTCCATTCATTCTTTCCTCTAATTCCTTAGCAGTTTCTAGTTTTTCAAAATCCCAAAGTAACTTGACACTATTAACCAATAAATATTTCTTTTAAAAAACAGAAATTTCTGTTAGAATATAAACATACGATAATACTTTAGGAGGTGAAATAGATGGCTTATAAAATAACTGATGATTGCATTGCTTGTGGAGCATGTGAACCAGAATGTCCAACTGAGGCAATATCTGCTGGGGATATTTATGTAATAGACCCTGATAAATGCATTGATTGTGGAGCTTGTGCTGCTGTATGTCCAGTAGATGCACCTACTCCAGAGTAGTACTTAGAATATAAAAGAGACCCTTAGTGGGTCTTTTTTAGTATAATAGTAAAGTGGTTAAAAGGAGTAATAATGGAAAAGATAGATATAGTACCAGGAACCAAATACAGAATAATACAAAATAAAGAAATGTTTTCATATGGAATAGACGCTATCTTATTATCTGACTTTGCTAAAGCCAGAGGTATTGTGATAGATTTAGGTACCGGAACTGGTATAATTCCACTTAGACTAAGCGATAATGAGGATATAGATAAAATTTTTGGAATTGAAATTCAAAAAGAAGTTGCGGATATGGCCCAGAGAAATGTAGATTTAAATAATCTTAATGATAAAATAGAAATATGGAATATGGATTTAAAAGAATTACCAGAAAAGCTTGAAAAAGGTAGTATAGATACCATAATTACAAATCCTCCCTATATGAAATCTGGAGGAGCAGTCATAAATAATAGAGAGAATTTTGCAATTTCTAGACATGAAATAAAGACAAGCTTAGAAGATATTGTAAAGACTAGTAGTTTTTTATTAAAGCAGCTTGGAAAGTTATATATTGTACATAGACCAAATAGGTTAGTCGATGTATTATGTAGTTTAAGAGAAAATGGAATTGAGCCAAAATATATAAAATGGGTATATCCCAAAAAAGATAAGCCAGCTAATCTTTTCCTTTTAGAAGCAATTAAAGGTGCGAAAAGAGATTTTAAGTACAGAAAGCCTTTGATAGTCTATAGAGATGATGGCGAGTATACAGATGACTTACTCCAGATTTATGATAGAGAGAGATGATAATATGGATTTTGGGAAATTATATATATGTGCTACACCTATAGGAAATCTTGAAGATATTTCATTAAGGACGCTTCGTATTCTTAATGAAGTTGACTTTATTGCTGCAGAAGATACAAGACATACTTTAAAGCTATTAAATCACTTCGATATAAAAAAAACACTTACTAGTTACCACCAACATAATATCAAAGAAAAAGGACCAAAGCTAATTGAAAAGCTTAAAGCAGGGCAGACAATGGCGCTTGTTTCAGATGCTGGAATGCCAGGGATATCAGATCCAGGGGAACACTTAATCGGGTTGGCAATAGAGGAAGAGATAGAAGTTATAGGTTTACCAGGAGCTTCAGCAATGCTTCTTGCATTAGTTATATCAGGGCTATCTACAGAGAAATTTGCATTTGAAGGTTTTCTTCCAACAAAGAAAAATGAACGAATACGAGAATTAGAAAAAGTAAAAGAAGAATCGAGAACTTTGATTTTTTATGAGAGTCCACATAGAATTGTTGAGAGCTTGGAGGCAATGATTCTTGTATTAGGAGATAGAAAGGCCTCTTTATCAAGAGAATTGACAAAAAAATTCGAGGAAACTATAAGGGGAAAACTTTCGGAGATTATTGAGATTGCTAGTGTTAGAGAGCTAAAAGGAGAGATGGTAGTAGTACTAGAAGGATATGTAAAACCAGAAGAGAATATTGATATAGAAGAGATGCTAAATGCTTTAATATTATCTGGAATGACAAAAAAAGATGCAGTAAGAAAAGTAGTGAAAGAAACAGGTATTTCTAAAAATTTAGTATATGCAGAGAGCCTAAAAATAGAAGTTAAATAATAAAACACCCGGAATTTATATCCCGAATGTTTTACTTAGTGGTTTACTTATTTGCAATTTTTTCTGAGCAACTTGGGCATACTTTTTTTCCTTTGAAATCAAAGATGTCTTTTGATTCACCGCAGAAGATACAAGATGGTGAAAACTTCTTTAAAATTATTTTATCGTCATCAACAAATATCTCTAGAGGATCTTTTACTTTGATATCAAGAGTTCGTCTTAACTCTATAGGTATAACCACTCTTCCCAATTCGTCTAGCTTTCGAACTATTCCTGTAGATTTCATAAAAGCCACCTCCTATATAGGTTAAATAATAACCTAAAAAAATGGTACCATAGTTTACATAAAATGTCAACAATAATCTACTATGTTAGTATAGTAAAGTGGGGATGAAATGGATACATTAAATCGTGATTTAAGAGATAAGCTTATTCGAGTAAATGAAGAAATAAAAGCAAAATATAATGGGATTGCTAGCAATAAAGAAGAACTTAGAGATTTTATTAAAGAAAATATAGGGGACATTTATTTGTCAAAAAAAATGAAAATAAATGAGCTTAAAGAGATAGAAATGCTAGGCGGTGTAACTGGAGTAGATGGTTCTACAAACAGAATTGGTGGAAGCTCTCCTCATTATATTGAAATATATCAGGGACTTGCAAAAAATACAAAGAATAAAAATGACCCCTTATTTTTATCGGAAATATATACTCCGTTGATACCTGAGAAGTCTTTAATCCAGAGGGAAGAAGAAAAGGAAGTAGATGAAAAAAACATTAAACTGGCGACAATTGAAATAGAAGTTGCAATCGAATCAATAAAAAGATATAAACCATATGCAATTATTATGGATGGTGGTCTTATAAGGTATAATATATATGCAGGTAAGAAATGGTTGGAATTAGTAGATATTTGCGAAGAAAAAGACATTATTCTTGTAGGAGTTATAAAAGATATTAAAACTTCAATGATTGGCGAAGCACTTAAAAAATCATATAATGATATAAGTGGTGAATTATATGATAGAGAATTGCTTTTTGGGTTATTAGAATATGGTGAAGTTATAGAAATTGATGAAGATGTAAATAAAAAAGAACCCCAAGGCTATGCATCAGCTTTTATAAGAAGCTCACTTCAACCAATGGCAATTGGAATTGATATTATTGAATCTCAAAAGAAATATTTAAAGGAAATGGTTAGATTGGTTCTTACCCTTACCCCTGAAAATAGCAGAGGTGTACCCTTGTGGCTAGATATAGTGGATAAGGAGGTAAAGATTTCAGATGATATGATAAAAGCTTTGATGGAGAGATATTTAGATAGAGCTATTTATGAAAAATTCTTTGTTTCAGAAAGAGATAAAAGAAGTTAATAACAGGGGGAATTTGAGATGAAGGTAGTAGGCATAACAACTCAACAAGAATTTTATGTAGGGTCTAAAGATAGAAATTTTAGGATTAATGAATTTCTATTAATACAAGACCTATATCAAAGTAATTTAATTGGCGAGGTTGTAGAAGCAAGAACCTTTAACAGATATATTCCTCTAAATATATATGGAGATTTTGTAGATAGTGCTGTCTTGGAGAGCTTGAAGGCATTAGGCTATGATGTCGATGAAGATACTATATATATTGCAAAAGTAAGGCTTCTTAACGAAGCACTTTATCCTGTTCAAACGGGTTCTGATGTTAGACTTCCGGAGTTTTCTGAAATTAAAGATATTATGCTAAAAACCTCACCCCAAAATGGATTGGTATTAGGAGTCATAAGAAATACAGATGATGTTGCTAATGGTATGGACCCTGAACTTAAGAATATTTTACATACATTTGAAGAAACTGGTTTAAAAGAACAAACAGAACTTCCATTTATAATGGATTATAAATCAATGCATCATTATCCTCACATTGGTGTGTTTGGAGGGTCAGGGTCAGGCAAATCATTTGGGTTAAGAGTTATCTTAGAAGAGATAATGCAAAAAAACATTCCAACCCTTGTACTAGATCCGCATTATGAAATGGACTTTTCATCTTCACCAGATTATATAAAAAATTCTAATGTTGATTTTGATAATAAGTTTAAGTGCATGCAAGTAGGAACGCATGTAGGGGTAAAATTTGAAGACTTAGCTGCTGGAGATTTAAAAAATCTTCTAGATGCGGCAAGTAATTTAACCGATGCTATGAATAATGTAGTAGATGTATTATTTAAAAAGAGAGATTCTTATAATAGCTTTTCTACAAGACTTGATATGTTATCACAAGCTCAAGAAGAAGGATCACCAGATAGAATTCAAAGACGAGTTGAAACAGCAGAGAATGATGATGAAAGAAAAGCTTGGGAAGAGAGAAAAGTTCTTTATCTTTCATATGATAAAATGTGCCCATATAATTCTGTGAAAGGAATTTTGTGGAGACTCCGAAGATTATATAACGAAGGTGTTTTTTCAAAAGATAGTAGAGATATAGAAAGTTATTTAAAAGATGGCAAGCTTGTTGTAATTCAAGGAAGTACTAGGATACTTCAGGTATACAGCACATATCTATTAAATAATATTTATCATAAGAGAAGAGATTATAAAGATGCACTATATAAAAAAATCCCTACAGAATACTTTCCGCCATTTATAATAGTAACAGATGAAGCTCATAACTTTGCACCAAAAGGTCATGAAAATCCATCAAAGTCTATTATAAAAGAAATTTCACAAGAAGGTAGGAAATATGGAGTTTTTCTTATATTAGCTACTCAAAGACCAACATTGCTAGATGAAACTATAACAGCACAACTAAATACTAAATTAATTTTTAGAACAGTTAGGGCATCTGATATAGATACAATTAGAGAAGAAACAGATATCACAGCAGAAGAAGCTAAGAGGCTTCCTTATTTAAGAACAGGAGATGTATTTATATCCTCTGCGCTAATGGGTAGAACAATATTTGGGAGGATTAGAGCTGCATATACTATGAGTCCGCATACGCTAAATCCATTTGATGAGCTTTTAGAAAAGTCAAAAGAAGAAGATGAAAAATACAATAATATTCTGCTTAAAAAACTTCCAATATCTGAAGTAGATATGCTAAATCTACTAATAGAAATTGAAAAAGAGGATGGGATAACCTTAACAAGGGAAAGATTAGAAGAAAAACTCCAATTGTTAACCCAAAAAGGGTATATTAAGAAGGAAGACACAATTTTTGGGTATAGGTATATAAACAATTAAAGAATTCACAAATCACAATTGAAAAACAAAAGCGTAGGGGCAGAGCTTCACTCGCCCGGAAACAAATAAATGCTGCAATTATAAATTATTTTTAATCACTTAATCATTTAATTGTGATTTGTGCATTGTGAACTGTGAATTGAAAAGGGGGTTGCTATTATGGCTGTAGAGTTGAATAAAGATTACTTCTACATAGATGATGGAGAGATGGATGCATATCTTTTTCATGAGGGTACCAACTATAGATCATATGAATTTATGGGAGTTCATCCTTATAAAAAGAAAAAAATAGAAGGTTATAGATTTGTAGTTTGGGCACCGAGAGCAAAAGAAGTTTATTTAACAGGAGACTTTAATTTTTGGGACCATTGGAATCTCCCTATGAAAAGAATTAATAATAGTGGGCTTTGGCAGATAGTTATACCTAATGGAGAAGAGTATCACGCTTATAAATATAGGATTATTGCTGAAACTGGTGAGGTTCGCTACAAGGCAGATCCTTATGCATTTCATGCAGATACAAGACCTCTAAATGATTCTAAAATTTATGATATAAAAGGTTACGATTGGTCAGACAAATCTTGGTTGAAAAAAAGAAAAAAAATAGAACACTACACTGAGCCTATGTCAATTTATGAAGTTAATCTTTTGTCGTGGAGACAAAAAGAAGAAAATATTCCGTACTCTTACCTAGAATTAGCAATTGACTTGGTTAAATATGTAAAGAAAATGGGGTATACTCATATAGAATTAATGCCAATAAGTGAATATCCTCTTGATGCCTCTTGGGGATATCAGGTAACTGGTTATTTTGCACCTACAAGTCGATTTGGGACACCTAAAGACTTTATGTTTTTAATAGATGAGTGTCATAAGAATGATATAGGTGTAATATTAGATTGGGTACCAGCTCATTTTACAAAAGATGATTTTGGATTAGCGAGATTTGATGGGACTTATCTATTTGAGTCTTTTGACAAGGGGAAAGCAGAAAATGAGCAATGGGGCACGCTAAATTTTGATTATAGCAAACCAGAAGTAGTTTCATTTTTAATATCAAACGCAATGTACTGGCATGAATACTATCATATAGATGGACTTAGAATAGATGCTGTAGCATACATGCTATATTTAGATTTTGCGGGTAAAGATATTAAAAATCAGTATGGCGGGAGAGAAAATATAGAAGCAATTGAATTTATAAAAAAACTAAATACTGTTATTTTCAAGTATTATCCAGGGACTATGATGATAGCAGAAGAGTCAACTGCATGGCCAAAAGTAACTCATCCTGTTGATGAGGGTGGACTAGGTTTTAATTATAAATGGAATATGGGTTGGATGAATGATATGCTAGAATATATGGAACTAGATCCAATCTTTAGAAAAGATCATCATCAAGCTCTTACATTTTCAATGATGTATGCTTTTTCAGAAAACTTCATACTTCCTTTAAGTCATGATGAAGTAGTTCATGGTAAAAAGTCTTTGTTAGATAAAATGCCAGGTTATTATGACGATAAGTTTTCAAACTTAAGGTTGTTTTATCAATATATGTATGCTCATCCAGGCAAAAAGCTCTTATTTATGGGTGGTGAGTTTGGTCAGTTTGTTGAATGGAAAGAATATGAAGGACTAGACTGGCACCTATTAGAATACGATAAACATATTAGGATGCAACAATATTTGAAAGACCTAAACGAGTTCTATAAAGAAGAAACTTGCCTTTATGAAGTGGATAATTCATTTGATGGGTTTAAGTGGATTGAACATCAAAATTATCTTGAGAGCATTATTTCATTTGAAAGAATTAACAAAGCTGGAGAAAAGTTAATATGTATATTTAATTTCACACCAGTAGCTAGAAATGATTATCCTATTGGGGTCACAGAATTAGGAACATACAACACTTTATTTACAAGTGATCATCAAAGATATGGTGGAAACACTAAACGAATAAAACGCTATAAAGCTAAGGAAGAAGAATTTCATGGAAGGGATTATAGTATAAGAGTTGAACTTCCTGCATTGGGATCGATGTACTTAAAGAAAATCCCATCAAAATAAATAAATACTAAAACATAAAAGGAGAGGATATTATGAATAGTAAAGTTGTAGCAATGCTACTGGCGGGGGGGCAAGGTTCAAGGCTTAAAGCTCTTACAAAAAAAGTAGCAAAGCCAGCAGTCCCATTTGGTGGTAAATATAGAATTATAGACTTTCCATTAAGTAACGCAGCAAATTCTGGCATCGACAATATTGCAATTTTAACTCAATATAAACCCTTTCTTTTAAATTCACATATAGGGATTGGCTCTGCTTGGGATTATGATAGAAATATTGGTGGACTTAGAATACTTTCACCATTTATGTCAGAAGGTGGGGGCAGATGGTATACGGGAACAGCAAATGCAATTTATGAAAACATAGATTATCTTGATGAACTAAACCCCGAATATGTTTTGGTCTTATCAGGAGACCATATATATAAAATGGACTACGAAGAACTATTGGATGCTCATATGGAAAAAGATGCAGCTGTAACTCTTGCAGTTATGGAAGTTCCGTGGGAGGATTGTTCAAGATTTGGTATTATAAATGTAGATGAGGATAATTTTATTGTAGAATTTGATGAGAAACCAGAAAATCCTAAAAATAATATGGCTTCAATGGGAATATATATGTTTAATTGGAGCATATTAAGAGAATACCTCTTAAAAGATGGCAAGGATAAAGACTCAGACCATGACTTTGGGAAAAATATCTTACCACGAATGCTCGCAGAAGAGAATAAGATGTATGCTTGGGCGTTTGATGGGTATTGGAAGGATGTAGGAACAGTAAGAAGCTATTGGGATGCGAATATGGATTTGCTAGATCCTAATAATACATTAGACTTATATGATAAAAGCTGGAGAATATATACAAAAACTAGAAATTTGCCTCCACAATACCTTGCAAGAGGGTCAAGAGTTGTTAATTCACTAGTTAACGAAGGTTGCTATATTGTAGGAGATGTTGAAAAAAGCATTATCTTCAGCGATGTTGTTATAGAAGAAGGAGCTGAAGTAAGAGATTCTGTGATACTTTCGGATTGCACAATTAAAAAGGGCGCAAAGGTTTATAGAGCGGTACTTTTAGAGGGAACAATTGTTGAGGAAAATCAAGTTATAGGAAGAGAAGATACAGATACGGTTTATATGGTAGCAGAAGGCATTGTGACAGAAGAATAAGGAGGGGAAGTTTATGGATAAATGTATTGGCCTTATAAGTGGAGCGAATATTGAAAATAATTATGGAGCATTGTGCGTACACAGACCAGTTTATATGCTTCCTTTTGGCGGAAGATATAGATTGATTGATTTTAGTGTTTCAAATATGGTTAATTACGGCATAAAAACAGTTGCAATATTTACAGGAGAAAAAATCAGATCTACCATGGACCATATAGGAGATGGGAAACCATGGGATTTAAATAGAAGATTTAATGGTCTTGTTTTATTTCCGCCAGTTACACAAGGTTATCCTATAAATTTGAATGGTGATATTGCTCAATTTTTTACAGCAATGGACTTTTTTGAACAGGTAAAAGAAAAGTATATTTTTCTAAATCATCCGAATATACTAGCGAAAATAGATTTAAATGAAGCATTTCATCATTTTATAGAGACGGATGCAGATATTACCTTGATTTATAAAAAACAAGAAGATCCATGGGGTGAGTATATAAACTGCGATAAAATTAATATTTCAGAAAATGGTGAGGTTTTAAATCTAGGAATGAACTTAGGCACAGAGACAAATTTTATGATGTCTTTAAAAACTGGTTTTTTAAAAAAAGAAGTTTTTATTAAGATTGTAAAAGAGGCTATAGAAAAAGGAGATTTTGATAACCTCCAAGATGCTATTATGAATAATAAGGACAAATATAAAATAAATAGCTATGAATTTAAAGGTCATACAGAAAATATTAGGAATCTAAAGTCTTTTTATGATGCTAATCTTAATTTACTTAAAAAATCTATAGCACAAGAGTTGTTTTATGAGAGAGGACCCATTTTTACTCAGACAAAAGATGAGCCATCCACCCTTTATACAGAGACAGCTAATGTACAAAATTCACATGTTGCAAATGGATGCATTATTGAAGGAAGTGTAGAAAATTCTATTATCTTTAGAGGGGTAAAAATTGGTAAAGGTGCGGTGGTAAAAAACTCTATAGTTATGCAAAAGTCTGAGATTCAAGAAAATGCTTCAGTAGTTAATTCAATATTAGATAAAAATGCGATAATAGGAGAAGGAGTAAGGATAGCAGGAAGTACACTTATTCCATATGTAGTAGAAAAGGCACAAAAAATTAGAAAGGATTGATAGCAGATGAACATATTATATGTCGCTTCAGAAGCTACCCCTTTTATTAAGACTGGAGGGCTTGCAGATGTTGCAGGCTCTTTGCCGTATGCACTCCAAGAAGAAGGACACAATGTAACTGTTGTAATTCCATTTTATTCAAAGATAAAGCAAGAACTAAAGGATAAAATGACAAAAATTGCTGAGTTTTATATTGATTTGCAGTGGAGGAGTCAGTATGTGGGGGTTTTAGAATACAAAGAAGGTGATGTGAGGTATCTTTTTATTGACAATGAGTTTTATTTTGATAGATATGCTATTTATGGATTAGGCGACGATGGAGAAAGATTCGTATTTTTTAACAAGGCAGTCGTTCGTATGATTCGTGAGCTAGATATGGATATAGATATAGTGCATGCAAATGATTGGCATTGTGGGCTGATTCCTTTGTACATAAAGGATTTTGCCAAGGGTGATGGTTTTTATAATTCGATAAAAAGCGTATATACTATCCATAATTTAAAGTATCAAGGGATATTTCCTCCATCGCTATTAGCTTTAATGGGATTATCTATTGATTATTTTAATGAAGAAGGACTAAAGTTTTATGACACCATAAACTTTATGAAAGCAGGAATTGTATATTGCGATGCTTTAACTACTGTATCTGAATCCTATGCACAAGAGATAAAATATGGATTTTATGGTGAAAACTTGCAAGGAATAATAAGAAAACATGAATATAAATTAAGAGGAATCATAAATGGGATAGATTACGATATATACAATCCAAAAACTGATGGGAGAATTCCATATAATTTTGATGCTAGAGCTATAGCAAATAAGAAAAAAGATAAAAAAGAACTTCAAAAAAGATTTGGATTGGCACAAAGAGATGATGTTCCAGTGATCGCAATGGTATCAAGACTTGTAGCTATGAAGGGTCTAGATCTTGTGAGATATATTTTGGATGAAATACTACAAGAAGATATACAATTTGTATTGCTTGGAACAGGAGACGAAGAGTATGAAAATATGTTTAGGGGATTTCAGTGGAAGTATCCAGATAAGATATCAGCACATATATATTTTGATGAAAATGAGTCACACTTAGTTTATGCTGGCTCTGATCTTTTCTTGATGCCATCATTAGCAGAGCCTTGTGGGATATCTCAGCTTATTTCTTTACGTTATGGGACCATTCCTATAGTTAGAGAAGTGGGAGGGCTTAGAGACACAGTAATAGCTTACAATAAATATACAGGTGAGGGTAATGGGTTTAGTTTTTCTAATTACAATGCACATGAATTATTGTATGTGTTAAAAGAAGCAATAGCGATCTATAAGGATAAAAATATATTTAGGAAATTAGTGAGAGCTGCTATGAAAGCCGATCATAGTTGGAAAAGCTCCTCTAGAAAGTATACTGAGTTATATAATTCATTAAAATAATTGGAGTGTTTTATTATGACCTTAGATAAAAATCAGATAGGAAGTAGAATAGAAGCTATCTTATATCAACATGCTGCAGTTTCATTTGAAGATGCAGCACCAAAGGAAGTATATAGGGCTGTAGGATACTTTATTAGAGAGATATTAGGCAAACAAATATATGAAACTAAATGTGAGGTTAAAGAATCTCAAGTTTTGGTTTATTTATCAATGGACTACCTTCCAGGTTCTCTATTACAAAAAAATATAGATTATCTCTGTATTTATGATGATATTAATAATGCTTTAAAAGAACATAATTGGAATTTGGACACGCTTTTTAGTGAAGATAGAGAAATTGCTATTGGGTATAGCGACTTAGGCTATCTTGCAAATGGTTTATTAGACACATTTGCAGCTGATTCTTATAAAGCAATAGGTTATGGCCTTTTATATAGAGAAGGTTATTTTAAACAAGTGATAAAGGATGGAGAGCAAATCGAAGAAGAAGATGATTGGTGGGAAAGAGGGAAAAACTGGCTTTATAAGTGTGAGGATAACTACAATGTCAGAGTAGGTGGCAGAGTGGATATATCTGGAGGTGAAAACGGGCTTCAGTTTAAACAAGAGGGATACGAAGATTTACTCTTAAGAACTTATGATCTCCCGTATGTAGGATATAGTAATAAAAAAACAAACTATCTTAGGTTGTTTGAGAATAAAGAATTAACTAAAAGAACAATTTCAGTAAATTCTCCACCCAATATGATAAAGGAAAAGCTAAAGCAAGAGTACTTATTGGTATCAGGAACACTGCAAGATGTTATTAGAATCCACAAAGAAAAAAATAGAGATATAAAAGATCTAAATAAACATTTTTTATTTTTAATGTTAGATGCACATCTGTTACTTTCCATACCTGAATTGATGAGAATTTTGATGGATGAGTATGACTTTGAGTGGAATGAGGCTTGGGATATAACAAAAAATACATTTTTCTATGCACCGATTATAACGATAGAAGAAAGTTTTTCTACTTTGGAAAGCTCCTTAATAAAGGAATGGTTACCCAGACTTTGGCTTATTATAGAAGAAATAAACTATAGATATTTAGATGAATTATCAAGTGAAGTAAATCTTGAAGAAAATGCCAGAGAAAGCTCAGGTATACTTTGGGGAAATGAGTTAAGACTTAAAAACATAGCTAGTGCAGGAGCTTTTCAAGGACCACATTTGGTTCATCCATTGGCAATATCACATAGAAGGTGGCTTTTGTCAGGCAACCCTCCTTTAAGTGAATTGTTAAAACAAAAGCTTGGAGATGAATTTATATTTTATCCACAAAAAATAAAGGATATATTGGAATTCAAAGAAGAAACTAGTTTTTTATCAGAGCTACAAGAAGTAAAACAAAAAAACAAGAATGCTCTGGTGGATACAATATATAAAAGTGATAAAATTGTATTAAATCCATATGCTATATTTGATGGTCATTTAGCTGAAATAAAAGAATCAAATAGGCAATTATTAGAAGCTCTTTGGATAATTGAGCAATACCTTGAATTAAAAATGGACCCAAACAAAGATTGTATTCCTAGAGTTATTTTTTTGGGAGGAAAAGCAGTTCCATATGATCAGACAGGTAAGTTAATAATAAAGTTAATGAACGATTTAAAATCTGTTATAAATTCTGACTTTACCATTAAGGACAAGCTTAAAATTATATTTATAGAGGATTTATCCTTAAAAACAGCAGAAAAGATTTATCCAGCCTTAGATACAATTCAATCATTAACACTACCAACAAAAGAGGGGATAACTCTTGCAGGGCTAACAGGTATGGTAAATGGAGCTGTCGAAATAGGAAGTCTAAATGATACAAATCTACTATTAAGAGAGTGTGTAGGAGAGGAAAATATAAATCTATTTGGTATATCAGCTGGTGAAGTGGAGAAATGCTATGATAACAAGGAATACAATTCTCAGGAAATTTATTATAGAAATAAAGATATTAGAAGAGCTGTGGATGCCTTAACAGGGAAAGAAGGACTCTTAGATAGCCAAATTTACCGTCCACTATATGATTTGCTCTTAAAATATAATGACCATAATTTTGTTCTAAGAGATTTTAAGGATTATAAAGAAGTGATGAGTAGAGTTGAAATAGATTTTCTTGATTCCACAAAATGGAATCAAAAGATGTTATCAAATATAGCTTTATCTGCAGATTTTTCATCAGATGTAGTTGTAAGTAAGTATGTAAAGAGCTTAGAAGAGGAGGGATTACTTGGAGAAACTCAATTTAATGTATATAGATAAAAAGTTAGGGGCTGAGTATTCCTCAGAAAGAACAATTTTTAGAGTATTCGCACCCTCAAGAAATAATATAAGATTGAGAATTTATAAAGATTCACAGAGCTTTAAAAGAGAAGAATTCCATATGCTAAAGATGGAAGATGGTACATTTGAATATACTTTAGAAAAAGATTTAAAAGGGTTTTATTATAATTATGTAGTAGAGAATATTTATGAGATATCTGATCCATATAGTATAGCAACATCTTTGAATTCAATTAGATCAGCTATTATAGATATTAAAGATTCAAATCCAGATGGTTGGTTAGGACATAAAGAACCAGAAGAGTCTCGAAATGTTGATAATATAATATATGAAGTTCATATAAAAGATTTTACAGTAGATAAAAGCTCGGGTGCAAAATCAAGAGGAACTTTTGTAGGTTTTGTTGAAGAAGGCACAAAATTGAATGGACAAAGTACTGGACTTGATCACCTAAAGGAACTAGGAGTTACCCATATACATTTGATGCCAGTTAATGATTTTTTATCGTCTAAAGAAGAAAGAGAATACGCATATGATGAAGACAATTATAATTGGGGATACGATCCAGAGCACTACAATGTAGTAGAAGGTTCTTTTTCAACAGAGCCAGAAAATCCTTTAACTAGAATAATAGAATTTAAAAAAATGATTATGGAACTTCATAAAGCAGGGTTTAAAGTTATTATAGATGTAGTATATAATCATACATTTAGAGGAAAGGATTCAAATTTTAATATACTAGTTCCAGATTATTACTATAGGACTTTGCCGGATGGAACATTTTCAAATGGATCAGGAGTAGGAAATGAAGTGGATACGCAAAAGCCTATGGTAAGAAAGTTCATTATCGACAGTTTAAAATATTGGATGAATGAATTTAAGCTTGATGGATTTAGGTTTGATTTGATGGCCTTAATAGATATAGATACCATTGAAGAAGCTGTAAAGGAGTTAAGAAAGATAAAAAAAGATGTATTGATTTATGGTGAGCCTTGGGCAGGTGGAATAACTACACTACCAGATACCAAAACAACATCGAAAGGAAGTCAGTGTAATTTAGGTTTTTCACTTTTTAATGATAATTTCAGAGAGGCAATAAAAGGAGATAATGATGGTTTTAGTTTAGGCTTTGCACAAGGCAATCTAGACCAAAAAATGGCCGCAGAAACTGGAATTGCGGGTTCTATATTTTACGATGTTTCAAGAATTGGTTTTACAAGCAATGCTAAAGAGTCAATAAATTATGTGAATTCTCATGATAATTTGATTATTCAAGATAAATTATTAAAAGTTTTTCCCAACAAAACAGAAGAAGAGATAAAAGCATACAATAAGTTTATTCATGCAATTTTAATATTTGCACAAGGAGTACCTTTTATTCATGCAGGCAATGAATTTTTAAGGACAAAAAAGGGATACCAAAATACCTATAATGCACCTATTGAAATAAATAAAATTGACTGGACTTTAAAAGAAAAAAACAAAGATGTATTCAACTATATAAAGGATTTAATTCGATTTAGAAAAGAATACAAGGAATTTAGGATGGATAGTCCATCTGAAATAAAAGAAAAGTTAAAATTCATAGATGATTCGAGACATTGTAATACAATATCCTATACAATTAAAAATAATGGTGGCTATCTTCTTATAATTCACAATGCAAATCCGTTTTCATGCATAATGCCTCATGCGCTTGTAAGAAAACATATTCAAGCAATTGATGATAGAGTGGTTGATCAGTTGAATATAAGAGGTTTATTTGATCCTAGTGGTATAGTAAAGGGGAATGGTTTATTTAAACACCCTTATGGGATTGAAATAGAAGCCGTTAGCACTTATGTATTTGAACTTAAGTTAGTATAAAAGATATAAAAAAAGGATACTCTAAAATTTGAACAGCACCCTGTCAAGTAGACAGTGGAAATAAATAAAATATGTTAAGCAGCATGGGATCTATATTCAAGTGGACTCATGCTGTTTAATCTTTTTTGCAATCTTTTGTTATTATAAAAACTTATATAGTTATCGATATCAGTTTTTAATTCTTCGTAAGTACAATATTTGCCTTTTAAATAATACTTTTCTGACTTTAATATTCCCCAAAAATTTTCCATAGGACCATTATCAATACATTTACCAGCTCTTGACATACTTTGCTCCATACCATAAAGTTCCAATCGCTTCCTAAATCCATATGAAGTGTACTGGTAACCCCTGTCACTGTGGAATAGTGGCCTTGCATTAGGATTGGATTTAATTGCACTATCAAATGTTTTAAATACTAACGAATTATTATTGCTATGCCCAATTTCATAAGCCACAATACTATTATCATATAGGTCTAGAATTGCACTTAAATATGCTTTTTTACCAATGCCATATTTAAATTCTGTCACATCAGTCAACCATTTCTCATTGGAATTAGATGCTTCAAAGTTTCTATTCAACATATTGCATGCAATTTCTTCGGCAGAGACTTTTATGTATCTTTTCTTTTTTATTCTAATTACTGATTTTAATCCTAATATTCTCATGAGCCTATATATTCTTTTATGATTGTATATATTACTTAGTCTATGATTAATATTCATAGTCATTCTTCTGTAGCCATATATTCCATTAAATTCCTCATATAATCTTATAATTTCTATAATTAAATTATCATTGATTTTGTCATTAACTGTTTTAGAACGATTGAGCCACTTGTAGTATGCAGACCTTGAAATTCTTGCTATTTTACATAATGAAATTATTGAATATTTGTTTTCTTTATGTAGCTGATTTATTGCTTCATATCTAAGCTTATTTTTATATGAACTTAATATCCTCTCCTTTCTAGCTCCTGCAACTTTTTTAAAAAGTCATTCTCCATTTTTAAGTTTTGATTATCTTTTTTAAGTTTTCTCATCTCAATTTTATCTTTATCTTCTTCAGTAAAATCTATCTTTGCTTTTCCTCTACGATCTACAAGCCCATTCTCACCTAATTCTTCATATTTTTTGACCCATTGATATACTTGGTGGTATGAAACTTTGTAAATTTCACATGCTTTGTGATAATCTTTATTTTGCTCTATACAATATTTAACAATTTCGATTTTCTCTTTTAAATCAACATTTCTACTTTTAGTCATAACAGTATTATTCCCACCTTTCGTAGTATTTAACTTGTTATGGCTATTATACCTTTTTATCCATCTCTCTAAAACAGAAACAGCAGATATTTCATACTTTCTACAGATTCCTCGAAATGAGTCTTCTCCGTTTAGATATTCCAATACGGCATTTTCTTTTAATTCTTTAGAATATCTCTTCCAGGTTTTACTTTCAGCTAAAGCTTCTAGCCCATATTCTTGATAAAGAAATTCCCATTTTTTATATGTTCCATAATTGATTTCATATTTTAAACATATATCTTCTGTTGATAATCTACCTAGATCTACTTCTTTTAATATTTCGTACTTTTCTTCTTTGTTATATTTTGATCTTTTGGACATGAAAATGCTCCCCTTTTGATAGCAGATTTTTATTTTTTAATCTGTCTACCATAAGGGGAGCATATCAATTTAAAGAGTATCCTTTTTCATACTTATTCTAAAATATATACTTTTACATTTCGTCTGCCAAAATTCATGGCAGCTTTATTTGAGCTAAAGAAAAGGTCAATTCTATTACCTTTAATTGCGCTTCCTCTATCTTCTGCTATAGCAAATCCATAATCACTTGTTCCATCAAGAGATTCTACATAAAGTTTAGTCCCTAAAGGAATAACTCTAGGGTCTACTGCGACGGTTCCAGGTCGTGCAGTTGTACCACTGGCTGTAACGCCATAGTACTTATCTCCAGGACTTTTCCCAGTTGAAGCATAGGAAAGGTCATAAGCACTTGCTTCCATTACAAGCGCCTCTTGAAAACGGGTATCTCCTCTAGATGTTGATATAATATCATTTGCACCCTGCTCGAGTACTCTAGATTGAGGTTCAGACACAATAGTGTCTAAAACAATTACAGATGAAGCAAATTCTCCATTAATAAAAATATCTTTAATATGTGATCTTTTAAATCCGTCTTGTCCCTCTTGTAAGGTATTTTGGATACCTTTATCTAATCTTATATTTGTAATTGTTTCTGTTTCGTATGGAATAGCCACTTGTTCTACCCTAAGTTTTTCTTCAACCTGATAAACTTGAATACGAGTATTTGGGCTAATTTTTTCTTCTAAGCCCGGTTTTGCAAAGTCCTTCCAGCCTAGATTTATGTTCGCATCTTTTAAGATGTCTTTAACATTGTTGTTATAGGACTCAATTTCTAATTCGCCATCATTTGTTATGATGGTATAGTTTTTAGGATTGGTTACAGTAACCTTTATATCCTTTAAAATTAGAGCTTCAAGTGATGGCTCTACTCTTGTGTCCTTTGTTAATATAATTCCCTCTTCTGTTAAGAGATCCTCTACTGTTGATTCATAAGAAACCTTCTGGATTACGTTTCCATCAACATCCAAAGTAATTGTAGTACCTTGGAATAAATTCACCCCTAATGACAAAGTCATTGCTATAGCTAGGATTAAGAGGACTTTAACTTTTTTTGCCACTTCGGCCATGTTAGCGTCCATATTTTTCCTCCTTAATTTTGTTACAGATTGTAACCAATTTGTAACTATTTTCGATACTATTTGAATTCTAAACTAAAAAAGGAAACTTGTCAAATTTTTGAATATATATCCAAAATATTCTGACAATAGGGGGCTGCATTTAAATAAGTTAACCTACTTAAAAGAAGTTATCAAGATATATTTAATAGCTCTTTATTTTAATTCATCAATTTTTATTATGGTAATACTCTTTGAGTCAAAAAGTATCAATCCTTCGTTTCTCATCTTATTTAGTTCCCTGCTTAAGGAAGTTCTTTGTATTCCTAGTCTTTCAGCAAATTCCTTTTTTGTAAAATTTAAATCTATTCTAGGATTTTTTTTAAGAGAATATTCGTATTTAAGAAAATCAAATATTTTTTGTCTAATTGTTTTTAATGACATGGATTCTATTTTATCGGTTAAAACTAAGGTGATATCAGAGACTGCACTTAGGAATCCTAGTAAAAACTTTGTATTACTTTGTCCAAGCATAATTATAAGTTCTTTATACATACTGAGTACAGTTACATTTGATTCTGAAACAACAGTCATAGGATAAGAATTTCTGCTCGAAAAAATTAAATTAGCTCCAAAAAAGTCCCCGCCTAGAAATTGAGTGATTTGAAAGACATTACCTTGCTCATCAATTTTTTGGATTGATACTTTACCTTCTAAAATAATATCCATGGTATTACAGTGTTCATTTTGCAAATGAATAATTTGATCTTTTGTATATTTCTTAATTTCATATTTAGATGATTTAAAAAAATCACTAAGTTCTTCTTTGGTAAAATCGTCAAAAAGTTCTAATTTAGATATAATATCCATACATTTTTCAAAATTAATTTGGACCATCTCCTTATTAGTTACACTGGTAACTCTTATAATTCATAATATAAAGTATAATGCATTATAAGCTTAAATGAAAGGATGATTATCATTATGAAAAAAAGAAACTTTATAATTTTAGCGATAGTACTTGTCGGAGGAGCTTTTTTAGTGAATAAATTTTTAATAGATAAAGATAAAGACCAGAACATCTCAATAGTAGAAAAAAAGGGTTTTGTAACAGAGCTTTACAAGATAGAACGAGAAACTATGATAGATTCACTTAAATACAATGGCACCTTATCAAGTGCTAATTCAGCTACGATAAGCTCACTTACACAAGGTGATATTATGGAAGTCTTAGTAGAAGAAGGTGATACAGTAAAAAAAGGAGATACATTAATTAAAGTTGACGTAGATAAGCTAGTTGCTAATAAGAGTTCTGTGATAAAGAGTAGGGAAAAGGTATCTTCTCAGTTGCAATATGCTAATAAAAAGATAGCAGATTATTATACAGACAACTCTCTTTTGTTAAAACTTGAAGCGTTGGAAGAAAATATTCGCTATAACGAAGAAGAACTAGGGAAACTTAATCAACTACTAGAAGCTGGAGCAGTTGCACAAACTACAGTAGATGGGGCAAGGCATGGGTTGGAACTTTTAAAAATTCAAAGAGACGAACTCTCTACAACGATAAATGAAGGCTATGACAAAATTTCAAGTGAAGCCAGTATATTATCTAAACAAATTGAAGAAATAAATGGGAGCTTAAGTTCAATTGATTTAACGATATCTGATGGGAATATAAGAGCTCCTTTTGATGGGAAGGTTACTAGTATTTTGGTTTCAAAAGGTGAGTTATTAACACCTGGGAAACCAGTACTAAATATTGAAGAGGTATCAAATGTTATTGCTAGTGCTGACATTGGAGAAGTAGACTTAATTAAACTTAAACAAGGAATGAAAAGTTACGTTTCAATAGCAAGTGGAGAAAAAAAATATAATGGGGTTGTTAAGTATTTAAGCTCTTCTATTAATCCAAAGACGAGACTTGGAGAAATAGAAGTATCTGTAGATATTCCAGTAGATGAAGTAGTTTTAGGAGCGAGTGCACAGATAACAGTTCTATTATCTGAAAAAGAGGATCAAATCTTAATTCCAATAACCGCAGTTAAATCGTTTGGAGATAATGATTATGTTTACAAACAAGCAGAGGATGAAAAGGTTTATGAAAGGGCAGTTGAGCTTGGAGAAAGAATTGGAGATAGTTACCAAGTAATAGAGGGACTAGAGGAGGGAGATATAATTGCCATAAGAAATATTTCGTCACTTGGTAATGGTGTTTCTATCTACACTATTACTAAGGAGGGAGAGTAATGAGCTTCGGTAGAATATCAGTAGAAAAAAAATATATTATATTATCAGCGATGATAGCTCTGCTTATCTTCGGTTTCTATAGTATGTTCACATTAAAAACTCAATTGTCTCCAGAAACTAATGCTCCAACAGCAACTGTAATAACTGTCTATCCGGGTGCTCTTGCATTAGATGTTACAACAGATGTATCAAAGCCCTTAGAGGATGCTTTTGGGAAGTTGAATGGAATTTCAGATATATCTTCAACAAGTCAAGACAATATGTCAATAATCAAGCTAACATTTGACTACTCTACTGATTTAGACCAAGCAGCCATAGATATTCAAAATACCGTTAGTAGAATAAAAAATGAGTTGCCCTCTGGGATTGAAGAATCACAAGTATTGAAATTTAGCGTTTCTGACCAGCCAATTATGACTATTGGGTTAGAAAGTAAAAATATAGATATGGCGAGTTTAAGAGAACTTTCAGAAAACAATATTATGACGCGGTTACAACTTGTAGAGGGAGTTGCGGCTGTAAATATATTTGGAGGATACGAACAAGAGATTCAAGTTCAATTAGATGAAGCTAAAATAAAATCGTATGGTCTTAGCATTGAACAAATATCAAAAACACTTCAAACAACAAATATTAAAGCTCCTGCAGGAAGTATCAGATTTGATGGTAAGGATTTAATGTTAAGAGTAGAAGAGTCTATTATTTCAACTGCTGAACTTGAAAGTATTGCCATCCCACTTTCGACTGGAGGATCGATTCCTCTATCAGAATTGGGTGAAGTAAATTCAGGGATTGAGGATTTACAAGCATCCTACAGACTTAATGGAGAAGAAGGATTTGCATTGCTTATTACTAAAAAGTCAGATTCTAATACTGTCGATGTTACAAAAAATGTAAGTGAAGAATTAGATGATTTAAGAAATGATTATGAATATGTAGATTTTTTGGTTGCCAATGACGATTCGATTTTCACAAATCAAATGGTTGCTAATATGGCATCGAGTGTATTGATAGCAATCCTATTTACAATGATTGTAATACTCTTATTCATCACAGAAGTTTCTAGAGCATTGGTTATATCAATTTCTATGCCACTTGTGTTTTTAAGTACAATCGGGCTTATGAAGGCTTTTGGAATGAATTTAGACCTTGTAACATTGTCTGCGCTTATTCTTAGTATAGGTTTTGTTGTAGATACATCAATAGTAGTAGTAGAAAATGTAAACAGTCATTTTGGGAAAGGAAAATCAATATATGATGCAGCAATAGATGGTACGGACGAAATCGCAATACCAAGCATTGCAGGTGCTACAACTACACTAATTGTATTGTTCCCCCTCCTATTTATAGAAGGATTTGTTGGCGAGATGTTTAGACCATTGTCAATGACCCTTATATTTGCGATAGCATCATCATTATTTGTAGCGCTTCTTATGATACCATTGTTAACAGTAATTTTAGATCCATTTAAATTTAAAAAGATGGAGAGAGTACTATCCACTTTTACAAAACCATTTAATAGATTTATGGATACCCTACTAGAGAAGTATTTGCTACTATCAAGATGGGTGCTCAAACATAAAAAATCGACACTGCTCATACTTTTAGCACTATTAATAGCTAGTGGAGCATTTATAAAATTAAATGGAATGGAGATGCTACCCAAATTTGACAGTGGAGTTTCATATATAACACTTGAGATGAGTCCAGGAACTCCTTTAGATGAGACTTCATTAACAGTATCATTATTAGAAGATTATTTAAAACAACAACCGGAAGTTGATAGTTTTGACTCACGAATAGGGTACGAAAAAGGGAGTATACAGCAGGGTGATTTTGGGATAATGGGTACAGACCAGGCGATGATAACAGTCAATCTATTTTCAAGGAAAGAAAGATCGAAAAGTATCTGGGAATTTCAAGAAGAGCTAAGGAAAGAAATAGAGCTTCTTCCAGGGCTAAATAGATACGTAGTAAAAGAAAAGGGAGGCACAGCAGTTACTGGAGCAGCAGCCCCTTTGCAATTAATGATAAAAGGAGACGAGCCAGAAGTTCTCTATAATATTGCAGATCAAGCTAAATTAATAATTGAAGACGTTGAAGGGACAACTAATGTATTTACAAGCTATAACAATTTATATAATCAAATGACGATAGACTTATCTCAAGATAGACTTATGGAATTAGGTCTTACAAGTGCAAGTGTATCTCAACAGTTATATGGTAGGATGGAAGGTATTGATTCAAGCAGTATATTAATAGAATCAACGAATACCCTTGATATCAATGTCGGTTATAAAGATAAGGATATTTCAGATATTGATTTCCTAATGAATACACCGATAATAACACCGGTGGGAGTAGAGATTCCATTAAAAGAAATAGCGAGTGTTGAAATAGAGAATCGTTCAAATCTAATTGAAAGAGAGAATATGAATTATGTAGTTAGAATATCAGGCTTCTCGGAAGGCAGAGCATTTAGCCATATAGTAGCTGATATAAATAATTCACTCCAAGAAATAGAGCTTCCAAAGGGCTACTCTATAGAATTTACAGGAGAACAAGAAGCATTGACTGATTCATTAGGGGATATGATATTTCTTATTGGATTGGCAATAATATTTGTATACCTAGTATTGGTTCCACAGTTTTCTTCCTTTATGCATCCAATAACAATAATGGCAGCAATTCCTCTTATCTTAATAGGAGTAGCTCCAGCATTGTGGTTAACAGGCAAGTACATGTCTATGCCAGTATTTCTAGGATTTATACTTTTAGCGGGTACAGTGGTTAATAACTCAATTCTGCTTGTAGATGCGATAAATCGCCTAAGAAAAGAAGGCAAAGAGATGCAAGAGTCAATTGAGGAAGCTATAAGGTCGAGATATAAACCTATAATGATGACAGCCCTATCAGATATAGTAGGGATGCTTCCACTAGCACTTCAATTAGCATTAGGCTCAGAAAGGTTCTCACCACTTGCAATCGCAGTAGTCGGTGGAATGTTAGCAGCAACACTCTTAACAATAATAGTAATACCTCTTATATATGTGATTTTAGATAGGGTTAAAGAAAGATTTATGCTTTATTATACTAGTAAGGCTTAGGAAAATGAAAATAGAGTAAATTAAAAGCTTATATAGTCCGATTTGGATTGTATAGGCTTTTAATTTAATTATAAATAATATGATTTGGATTATACTTTCTGCAGTCAATTGACAATATATTCACATAATATAGAATGATAGAATTCCATTTTTTTACTAAAATTTTAGAATTCCGATTCTATAAATGAGTATTTTACTCAATTTATGATATTTATATTTTATAATATGTCTTGACAAAACTTTTGTTTGTTTGTATTATTGGAGTGTAGATTGATACATAATTAACGATATAATACAAAAATAGGAGGTAGAGAAATGAGTATTCAAAGCATTGTTGATTTAGTAAATGGTCTCTTGTGGGACAAGCTGTTAATATTTGCATTATTAGGTACCGGAATTTTTTATACTATTTATCTTGGAGTACCACAACTTAGTAAAGTTGGAGAAGGTTTTAAATTATCATTTGGTGGTTTATTCAAAAAGAGGGGCGAATCTGAAGAAGGTAGTATGACTTCATTCCAAGCTTTGGCAACAGCAATTGCAGCACAAGTCGGAACAGGAAATCTTGCAGGGGTAGCAACTGCAATTGCTGCGGGAGGACCAGGGGCAATATTCTGGATGTGGATTAGTGCAATATTTGGAATGGGAACTATTTTTGGAGAAGCAGTTCTAGCCCAAAAGTATTCAGAGAGAATTGATGGAGAATTAACAGGGGGACCTGCTTACTATTTATCAAAAGGCCTTAATAGCAAGTTTCTAGCAGCCATTTTTGCAGTATTAATAATTTTCGCATTGGGATTTGTAGGAAATATGGTACAGTCGAATTCTATTGCAGTGGCGGTACATGAAGCATTTGGTATTAACAAGCTTATAATAGGTATTGTTATAGCTGTTTGTGCAGGACTTATATTAATTGGTGGTATGAAAAGAATCGCATCTTTTGCTGAATTTGTAGTTCCTTTTATGGCTGCAATATATATAATAGGAAGTCTTGTAATAATATTTAAAAATACTTCAGCAATATTACCAGCTTTTCAGAGTATATTTGTTGGGGCATTTTCATCCCAAGCAGTAGGTGGTGGCGTGCTCGGAGTTACAGTAAAACAAGCAGTTAGATTTGGTATTTCAAGAGGACTATTCTCGAATGAAGCAGGAATGGGATCAACACCTCATGCCCATGCAGTAGCTAAAGTTGCACATCCTGCACAACAAGGTATGGTTGCAATGGTAGGAGTTATTATAGATACTATGGTTGTTTGTACAGCTACAGCTCTTGTAAACCTAGTAACTCAAGCAAATCTTACAGGATTAACTGGTGCTGCAATGACACAAAAAGCATTTGAATTGGGACTTGGTAGATTTGGAGTTGTATTTATAGCAGTTAGTTTATTCTTCTTCGCATTTACAACTATTATAGGTTGGACTTTCTTTGGAGAAGCAAATGTTAAATACCTATTTGGTCCTAAAGCAGTAAATCCATACAAATTACTAGTTTTATTATTCATCGTAGGTGGTGCAATGCTACAAGTTGATCTAGTATGGGATTTAGCAGATATGTTCAATGGTCTTATGGTAATACCAAACTTAATAGGTCTATTGATTTTATCACCACAAGTCGTTAAAATAATGAAAGATTATGATAATAATTTTAAAAAGACTCTGTAATTAAGTAATAGAATAACAAGAGTTCCTAGTAAGTATTAGTATAATTAATTATATTTAAATAGTAGGAGTAAGATTTTGTAAAAGATGGTTAGCTTATGCTGACCATCTTTTTTTTCCTTTTATAAAAAACGTTTTCCTATTGACTTTTTAAGGGCATAGGAATATACTAGTGGCGAATAGGTAAATAAGATTTAACAATAGTAAATACATAAAGATAAAAAAATAGAAAAGGAGATGTTTTAAATGACAAAACAAAGATTAATGATGGTAGGTCCAACAGCAGTACCTGAGAGAGTATTAGATGCTATGCACAGACCTTCTATATCTCATAGGTCTCCAGAATATATGGAAATGCATATGAGAATAAGAGAGGGAATGAAAAAAATATTTGCAACAAAAAACGAAGTATATATAATCACTTCCTCAGGAACAGGAGCAATGGAAGCAGCTATTCAAAATTGTTTTTCTTTTGGTGATGAAGTTGTAGTAGCAGTACTTGGAACATTTAGTAGTCAATTTGCATCTATGGCCGAGGCTTTCAAATTAAAAGTAATAAGAGTAGAAGTTGAGTTAGGGAGAGCAGTTGAAGTAGATGAATTGATGAGTCATGTTACTGAAAATACAAAAGGCGTATTTGTAATTCATAATGAGAGTTCTACAGGAGTATTTAACGACTTAGAAGCAATAGGAAAAGCATTAAAAGAAAAAGATGTTCTGTTTATCTCTGACTCTGTAAGTGGAGCAGCTGGTTTAGAAGTCAAAATGGATGAATGGGGAATAGATATTTTACTATCTAGTTCTCAAAAAGCACTTATGGTTCCAGCAGGGTTATCATTTATTTCTCTTAGTGATAGAGCTTGGGATAGGGTTGAAAGTTCAGACATACCAAAATTCTATTTTGATCTCAAAAAAATGAGAGATTTCCAAGTGAAAAATCAAACTCCAAATACTCCAGCTGTATACAATATATTTGCAGTAGATGAAGCCTTAAAGATGATATTTGAAGAAGGAATAGAAAATGTTTATAGAAGACATGAAGAAAATACACAAGCAATAATAGATGGCGTTAGAAAACTAGGACTTGATATCTTTCCTAAAGAAGACAAATATGCTTCAAGAACATTAACAGCTGTTTATGCAAAAGGAAGAAGCAAGGAAATAGTTGAAGGATTGAAAAAAGATGGGATTATAGTAAACGGAGGATTACCTCCATATGCAGAAGATGTATTTAGAGTAGGTACTATGGGATATGTATACAAAGAGGATGTTGATGCATTTTTAGCATCTGTAGAAAGAATTCTTAAATAAATGCATTTAAAAAAACTGTCCAATCCTATTTATGATTGGACAGTTTTTTAGAAAATATATGAAAACACAAATTTGTTTGTTACAATAAAGAGGTACCTTCATAGAGCTTTATTGATAATAATAATTTTACAAATTTGTATATGGTGCGATATAATCAAATAGGAATCAAAAAAATTAAATGTTAAATTATGCATTTTATTAGAATAATCAGCAATATATTATTAATTAGTAAGGCTTTAATGGGAAAGAAAGTTAGTTATCTTGATGATTGGGTTATCAAAAATCCTAGAAAGTCTTATTTCGATAGAATAGATTTTAAATTAAAATTTGTTGGGGGGATAAAAAATGTTAAATGGAATATATACACCTATAGTAACACCTTTTAAAAAAAATGAAGATATAGATTATGAGAAAATGAAACACAATTTAGACAAATGGGGAAAAACAGATTTAGACGGTATTGTAGTATTAGGATCTAATGGAGAATTCGTATATTTATCTACAGAAGAAAAGCTAGAGCTAGTAAAATTTGTTATTGATAATTTCAATAAAGATAAAAATATTATTGTAGGAACAAGTTGCGAATCTACAAGAGAGACTATTAAATTAAGCAATCAAATGGCTGATTTAGGTGCAGATGCAGTATTAGTTCTTCCTCCAAACTACTTTAAAGGTGGAATGAAAGATGAAATACTATATAAACATTTTGTAGATGTAGCTGACAATGTTAAGGTTCCTCTTATGCTTTATAACATGCCAGGGAATACAGGAATAAATCTTTCTTCTTCTTTAATTGCAAGATTAGCAAAACATCCAAATATAGTTGGAGTTAAAGATACAGCAGGTAATATTGTACAATTAACTGAAATTGTAAGGGATACAGAAGAAGATTTCTCAGTATTTGCTGGAAATGCTGGATACTTATTACCCGCATTAACAGTAGGAGCGAGAGGTGCTACACTAGCCTTAGCAAATATATTACCAGAAGATTGTTGTAAATTAGTAGCTTTGGTTAAAGAAGGAAAAATGGATGAAGCAAGAGAATTACAATTAAAAATGATAGAGATAAACTTCACAGTAACTGGTAGATTTGGAGTACCTGGATTGAAATATGCATTAGACTTGCTTGGATATCAAGGTGGAGAGCCTAGAAGGCCATTAAGACCATTATCTGAAGAAAATCAGAAAATTGTTAAATCTGTGCTAGAGGAATATGGAGCATTATAATAAGGATTATTGAAGAAAACAATGGATAAGAATCGGATCCAGAGGACAAGGATACAATAAAGGCTAAGATATAAAAAAAGCTTATATAACCCAAAATTTCCGTGGGCTATATAAGCTTTTAAATTAAACTTTTTAATTATGGTTGTTGTGGCATTTCTATTATTTGTACACCATCAGGGAGCTCAAACATAGATGGATCTATTGAGTCATTATTAAAACCTTTAAATAAAGTAGCTGATTCGAGGTTTCCATCTGCATAGTATTCAGATTTTAATGGGAATCCAGTTTTAGTTGAAACCCAAGTTTTGGTAGTATCTCCATCATAGTCACCAATAATTATTTTAACTGGCTCTCCTTCTAGATCACCATTTTCAATTGTAATATTCTCATCATCAGATAATATTTTAAAATTTTCAACGAAGTCAATATTTTCATCGGAATCTGGGTCTTCAATTATTTCCGCAGAGTCAAAAGGCATTTTAGTAGCCATGTTTTGTGCTGGAGTGTAAATGTAAGTAAAGCCCTCATCATCATTAGCAATTATAATGGCTATATCATTACTATAAGGACTTTGAGATTCAAATCGTGATTTATTACCAGAAACCCATATTTTCGAAGTGGATATTAATTCGCCACCCACTTGTGTTTCCATTTCGTAATAATATTCATCCATATTACTGATATTTGCAAATGGATTTTCATCATCCTTATCCATATTATCTTCAACTTCTTCTTCTACTTCGACAATTGGTTCTTCAACAACCTCATTCTCCATCTCAGTTGTATCTTCTTGTACAGGCACTTCTTTTTCAGAATCACCACTACATCCAGCGAGTACTAATATAAGAGTCATAATCAAAGCCATAAAAATAATAGGTTTTCGCATTTTAACATAATCTCCTTTCTGATGCAATTATATATATTTCCTATACCCACATTAATGTATAAAACACAAAAACCTAAAATTCATAAATCCACCAATTTCAAAAACTTGACTTATCCACAATTTAAGCTATAATTATTAGTAATTGATATTTAAAGATAGCGATGGGAAGAGTAGGAAGAATCAAGTTTTAAAGAGAGTTGGGGATTGGTGGAACCCTGATAGACGAGAACTTTCGAACATGGGCCCTGAATTGCTTAATCGACTAAGATTATGACGAGGGCAGTCGTTAAACTGCAAGGTTTTAAACCTACTGAGTTTATAGTTGTGAAACTATAATAATTAGAGTGGTACCGCGAAGTCGCCTTCGTCTCTATTGAGATGGAGGTTTTTTTGTTTTTGAAATCCTATTTAAGAAAGGAAAGATGATATGAAGAAAACATTTTATTTAACAACACCAATTTATTACCCAAGTGATAATCTGCACATAGGACATACTTACACAACAGTTGCAGCAGATAGTATAAAGAGGTATAAAAAGCTTCAAGGATATGATGTATTTTTTACTACAGGCTCAGATGAGCATGGTCAAAAAATACAAGAAAAAGCTGACGAAAACAATATGACTCCAAAGGAATATGTCGATAAAATAGTTGTAAATATTAAAAAGCTTTGGGAAATGCTAGAAATTGATTATGATTCATTTATAAGAAGTACAGATGCACACCATGAAAAAGCTGTGTCAAATATATTTCAAAAGCTTTATGACAAAGGCGAGATATATAAAGGCGAGTATGAGGGAGCTTATTGTACTCCATGTGAATCTTTTTGGTCTGAGACTCAGCTAGTTGAGGGCAATAAATGTCCAGACTGCGGAAAAGAAACTCATAGTGCAAAAGAAGAAGCATATTTCTTTAAACTTTCTAAGTATAGAGATAGGCTATTAAAACTTTACGAAGATAATCCAGAATTCATTCAGCCAGCTAGCAGAAAGAATGAGATGATTAATAACTTTCTGAAGGATGGTTTAGATGACTTAAGCGTTTCTAGAAGTAGTTTTGATTGGGGAGTAAAAGTTCCATTTGATCAAAAACATGTAATATATGTTTGGATAGATGCACTATCATGTTATTTAACAGCCCTTGGATATGACTCAGAAGATGATTCGAACTTTAAAAAGTTTTGGCCTGCAGATGTTCATTTAGTTGGAAAAGAAATAGTGCGTTTTCACACTATAATCTGGCCAGCACTCCTAATGGCACTTGATTTACCACTACCTAAAAAAGTATTTGGACATGGTTGGATTCTTTTTGAAGATGATAAAATGTCAAAATCAAAAGGGAATGTAGTATATCCAGAGCCAATAATTGAACTTTATGGGATAGATGCCTTTAAATACTTCTTATTAAGAGAATTTTCATTTGGACAAGATGGTTCATTCTCAAGAGAAAAATTTCTTCAAAGACTAAATTCAGACCTTGCAAATGACCTTGGAAATCTTTTAAGTAGAACCGTTTCAATGGTAGAAAAGTATAAGGGTGGAATTATGCCGTCTCCTAAGACAACAGAGGAAATAGATGATAGTCTTATAGATATGGCTATTACAGCAGCTAAAAAAGTAGAAGTATATATGGATGAGTTAAACTTTTCAAATGCACTTGAAGAGGTATGGAAGCTGATTAGAAGAACTAATAAGTATGTAGATGAGACAATGCCTTGGGTACTAGGAAGAGAAGAGAATCAGGATAGATTGGATACCGTGCTATATAATCTTTCTGAAAGCCTTAGAATAGTTTCAATTTTAATAAAGCCATTTATGGATAAAACCTCAAATGAAATCAGAAAACAATTAGGTATCCAAGAAGAAGCCGTTTGGGAAGATGCAAAAACATGGGGTTTAATAAAAGAAAACTCTAAAGTAGAAAAAGGAGCTATAATATTTCCAAGACTTGAAGTAGAAAAAGAACTAGTTAGATTAAATGCAGCAAATGATGCATTGATAGAAGAAAGAACAAAAGAAAAAGGAGTTAAAGACGTGGAAGAAAAACCTCTAGTAATCGAAGAAGAAAAAGAAGAAGAATTAATAACAATAGATGATTTTGCTAAGGTTAAATTTAAAGTTGCTAAAGTAATTAACTGTGAAAATCATCCAAAAGCCGATAAATTGTTAGTCCTTACTCTTAAAATCGGAGATGAGATAAGAACCGTAGTTTCAGGGATAAAACAATGGTATAAAGCAGAAGAATTAATTGGCAAAAGTCTAATTGTTGTTGCAAATTTAAAACCAGTTAAACTAAGAGGAATAGAGTCAAAAGGGATGATATTAGCAGCTGAAGATAAAGATGGTAATTTATCACTTTTATCAACGCTTGAAGATATACAAGATGGAGCAATAATATCATAGGGGGAAAATATGTTAATAGATAGTCACGCTCATTTAGATGACAAAAGATTTGATGCAGATAGAGATATGCTTATAAATAGCTTAAAAGAGAACAATGTAGATCTAGTTTTAAATATTGGTGCAGATATGCAGACAAGTAGAGCAAGTCTAGATTTAGCCAAAAAATACGACAATATTTACGCTGTAGTTGGAGTGCATCCTCATTCAGCTAAGGATTTGGAAGGTTCAGACTTAAACGAGTTAAGAGTTTTAGCTCAACAGGATAAGGTTCTTGCAATTGGAGAAATTGGACTAGATTATTTTTATGATAATTCACCAAGAGATATCCAACAAAAATGGTTTAAAAAGCAAATAGAGCTTGCACAAGAATTGGATATGCCAGTAGTAATTCATTCAAGGGAGGCTACAAAGGACACCTTTGATATATTAAAAGAGGCATCCCAGAAAAAGAAACTAAGAGGGATACTCCATAGTTATGCAGGTAGTTATGAAATGGCACTAGAATATATTAAATTAGGGTTTTATATAGCAATAGGTGGACCCGTGACATTTAAAAATGCAAGGGTATCCAGAGAAGTAGCCGCACAGATTCCACTGGATAAGCTATTAATTGAAACAGATTCACCTTATCTTACTCCAGAACCATATAGAGGGAAAAGAAATGAGCCTATGTATGTAAAGTATGTAGCGGAAAAAATCGCAGAAGTAAGAGGAACAACTTTTGAGGAAATAGCTAGTAATACAACTAGGAATCTATTAAGACTTTTCGAGTTAGAAGAGGTTATAAAGCTATGATTAAGGAAGTAATAGTTGTAGAGGGGAAAGATGATATTTCGGCTGTAAAAGCTGCCTTAGAATGTGAGATAGTATCTACTAATGGATTTAATTATGGGAAAAAATTAGTTAGCACACTTAAATCTCTACAGGAAAGAAGGGGCCTTATAATTCTGCTTGATCCAGATTTTGAAGGTGAGAGAATTAGGAGGGATTTAGCAAAACAAATCCCCCAGGCAAAGCATGCCTATCTATCACAAAACAAGGCTATGAAAAAGGACAATATTGGAGTAGAAAATGCAAAACCTGAGGATATTATAGAAGCAATAAACAAAGCAAGACCAGTTAAAATTGAATTAGTTAAGATATTTGATAAACAAGATTTAGTCTTATTTGGTTTATCTGGCTCAGATAGTGCAAGTAGGAGAAGAAAAAAATTAGGAGAACTACTAGGAATTGGCTATACAAATGCCAAGGGACTTTTAAATAGGCTAAACAACCTCGGAATTGCAAGAGAAGAGTTTTTAAAAGCCATGGAGAGGATAGAAAAAGATGGATACTAAAAGGCTTTATTCGCCAAAACAGGTAAGAGAAGTCCTAGATAGACATGGATTCTATTTCTCAAAAGGGCTTGGTCAAAACTTCTTAATAGATGGTAATACTGTTAGAAAAATTGTATATCTTGCAGGAATAACAAAAGAAGACTGTGTTATAGAAATAGGACCAGGGATGGGAACACTTACAGAAGAACTAGCCATTAATGCTAAAAAAGTCATTTCTATTGAATTAGACAATAGATTAAAGCCGATACTAGAGGAAACCCTAGCACCCTATGATAATACAAAAATTATTTTTGAAGATGTATTAAAAGTAGATTTAAGAGAGCTTATTAAGACAGAGTGTGAAGGCCTAAATGTAAAGGTAGTAGCAAACCTTCCATATTATGTAACAACACCTATAATAGCTAAGCTTATTGAATCAGAACTACCTATACAATCAATTAGTGTCATGGTACAAAAAGAAGTTGCGCAAAGGATCGTAGCCAAAGCTCATACAAAAGAATACGGATCATTATCATTATTTGTACAGTTTTATACAGAACCAGAGATTTTGATGAAAGTTCCAAAAACCGTATTTATGCCTAAACCAACTATTGATAGTGCAGTTATAAACTTAAAATTGAGGGAAAAGCTCCCTGAGGCAGATAAAGGGAACTACTTCTATTTGGTAAGAGCAGCATTTTCCAAAAGGAGAAAGACAATTATAAACGCACTTTCTAGTTATGGACTAGATATAGAAAAAGAAGAGTTAAGAGAAGCTTTGAAAAGGGCCAATATTGAAGAGACACTCCGAGGCGAAGATCTGACAATGGAAGATTATGTAAGATTATCATTAGAAGTAAAGGAATTAAAAAAGGCTTCTAATGAAAAAAACTGAGGAAGTCTTTTGTGAAACTCAAAACGGAAAGTTCTTTAGGAATAATAAAAAAGTAGAACTTTCCTATTTGTTATAAAAAAAAGCTCTGACCTTTAAAAGTCAGAGCTAAAATTTTTATTGCTATAATTAATATTTTGAAATCTGTTTTATGAACAGCTTGATGTTTCAACGCCATTTGGATAAACACTAAATCCTCGTCTTAACCAATTATCGCTAAAATCTACAGTAAAGCTGTCATAGTTTTCAACTACCACATCTTCAACAATAAACTTATTGTCATCAACCATTATTTCTATATCTTCATCTTTAAGCTCATCCAGAGCTAGTCCAAAACTTGGGCCGCCTCAACCATAGCCTGCGATATAAATTCTTAATAATTTACCAGTATTTTTTTCATTAGCTAGAACTTTTGTTATTTCATTCTTAGCTTCATTAGTCACTTCAATTTTCATTATATTCCTCCTTTATTATACCCCCACGTGGTATTGTATAATTTATTCTACAACACTACTACCCAAGTGTCAACCTATTTAAATAAAAATAGCCTCCTAACTTATGTATATCCAAATAATTGATGATTAAAACTTTAGATGCCAAAAACAAAGATTTGTTAAATTATAAATTAATATAGCCAATTTTAAATTTATATGCTAGTATATTACTATGAATTAAAAGGAGGGAATATTTCATGGAAGTTAAAAAAGATATGCTAATTGGTGAGTTGATAAGAAAGAAACCTGAAGCAATCGAAACATTGCTAAGATTTGGTATGGGATGTGTTGGATGTCCTTCTAGCCAAATGGAAAGTCTTGAAGAAGCTGCAATGGTTCACGGACTTGATTTAGACAAGCTAATGATAGCATTAAACAACTAAAACAAAGCTATAAAAAATAAAGCTGAAGTATTTTATACCTCAGCTTTTTTTATTTGACTATTTTTATAAAGAACAGGAAAGTTCTATTTCTTTCTTGAAGTCTTTTTTATTTTGTATCTAAAAGTGAATCTATTCTATCTTTATCAAAACCTACAATTTCAGTTCCATTTATTATAACTACAGGAACTCCCATATGGCCCATAGCCATAAGTTCTTTTCTTGCTTCTTTATCTGTAGATACATTCTTTTCTACAAAGTCCACACCTTTTTCAGTTAAGTGATTTTTTGCCAGTGTACAATATGGGCAAGTGCTACTTGAATATACAGTTACTTCATTCATAAATAAAGCCTCCTTTAAATTATTGTTATAATCTATATTATACCCGGGCAGGGTATAATAGTCAATCCTTTTCTAAATTAAGTTTACCCTAAAATAAGAATTTTAACCTCTGGTTAAAATAAATTACAATTAAAAGATGAATTCTTTTCAGGATAACAAAGTTATTCTGTCATTCCGAGCTTGTCGAGGAATCTTTAAGTGAAGATCCTCGTGCTAGGCTCAGGATGACAAGCTTACTCTGTAATCAAAAAACTTTATTTAATCTATAGATCTTTTAAATTGTCTTATCAATTGTGATTTGTGATTTCTAAATTGTGAATTGCCATCTCGCCGTGGTATAATATAAAGTAAGGCAAAAAAATAAAGAAAGGAAGTGATGATTGTGGATCCTAGTCCGCAACCGGATAGTTGTATATTAAAAAGCGGAACCATGATCAGAACTTTTATCATAGGTTCCTCTTAAAAACAAGATAAGGGGGAATAGTATGGATGAACTATATATTCTAAGGCTAGTTGAAGAGAAAAAATACATTCAGATAAAGAAAATATTAGAAGAAATGAATGAAGTTGATATTGCAGAAGTTATGGATGAATTAGATCTTCACAACACCTTACTAATATTCAGAATGCTGCCAAAAGATTTGGCGGTAGACGTTTTTGCGCATTTTAGTGTTGAACAACAAAGAGATATTGTAAATGCTATAACTGATAAAGAGTTAGAATTTATTTTAGATGAATTATTTTTTGATGATATGATTGACTTGATAGAAGAAATGCCAGCAAATCTAGTAAACAAGGTATTAAAAGATTCAACTGTTGAAGAAAGAAAATTGATAAATCAATTCTTGAAATATCCGCCAGATTCTGCGGGTAGTTTGATGACAATTGAGTATGTTGAGCTTAGAAAGAAAATGACTGTTAAAGAAGCAATGTTACATATTAAGGAAATCGGACTAACAAAGGAAACTGTTTATACAACATATGTAACAGACATGAACAGAAAGCTTGAGGGATTTATATCTCTTAGACTGTTAGTCGTTTCACCTGAAGATGCAATAATTGAAGATTTAATGGAAGATGATGTTATTTTTGTAACCACACATGATGATCAAGAGACAGTTGCCAATGTATTTATTAAATATGGCTTTCTAGCATTACCAGTTGTTGATACAGAAGGAAGACTGACAGGAATTATAACAGTAGATGATATCATGGATGTCATGGAACAAGAGGCAACCGAAGACTTTCAAAGAATGGCTGCTATTGTACCTTCTGAAGACCCATACATGACCACTAGTGTATTAAATCTAGCAAAACAAAGAATAGTATGGCTATTAGTATTAATGATCGCAGCGACGACATCAGCCTATATAATAGAAAGTTATGCAAGTGTTTTAAGTTCAGTAGTGATTTTGGCTAGTTTTATGCCCATGTTAATGAATACAGGAGGAAGCTCAGGAAGTCAGGCGTCAACGTTGATAATTCGTGGACTTGCAACAGGAGAAATAGAGATGACTGATGGCTTTAAGATTTTGTGGAAAGAGTTTCGTGTTAGTTTAATAGTTGGAATAACGCTTTCTATAGTTAATTTTGCAAGGCTTATGCTTATATCCCATGCTGGATTTGCAGTATCTTTAACTGTATCCTTAACTTTAATTGTTACCGTAGCGATAGCAAAGATGCTGGGAAGCATGGCGCCACTACTTGCTAAAAAGTTAAAATTAGACCCTGCGATAATGGCAGGACCCTTAATAACAACTTTTGTTGATGCGATAACCTTAACCGTATATTTTTCAATAGCAACAGTTTTGTTAAATTTATAACAAGATATTAAGAATAATTAAAAAAATAAATAATCTAGTTTAATTGACAAAAACAGGGTATAATAGTATAATAATCGTTTTCTTGACAAATCTACTTATTTATGCTATTATTATCATATGATGAGTGTCTAACACACTCCTTCTGTCCCCAGAGTTTGGGAGAATGAACTGGAAGGTGGTTTTATATTAATATGACTAGTGTAGCTCAGATCAAAAAAGACTTAGAAGAATGCATAGGAATGAAAGTAATTCTTAAAGCTAATAGAGGAAGAAAAAAGACTACTGTTAGAGAAGGCGTTCTAGAATCTGCATATCCAAGCTTATTTATAGTAAGGATATCAAATGATTATGATAGTTCAAGAACAGTATCTTACACTTATTCAGATGTGCTTACTTCAACAGTAGAAGTAACTATTCTAGATGAATCAGAACGACTTGTAAGTATTTCTTAAAGTAACCTACCCTTGTGGTAGGTTTTTTTACATTATAGACTATAATAAAATTGATTTATGATATAATATTGTTAAAATTATTCTTTCCTAGGAGACATGCTATGAAATTACAACTAGATTCACATGCGAAAATTAATCTTTCTTTGGATGTTGTAAGGAAAAGAGAAGATGGATACCATGAGATTAAAAGCATTATGCAGCAAATCGATTTAAGAGACTTGTTGTCGATTGGTGAAAATAAAAATGGTGTAATAATAACTTGTGACAATGAGCAGGTGCCAGTAGGTGATTCTAATTTGGTTTATAAAGCATGGGAAGAAATCTCAAAGCTCTTAAAGACAAATATCGGTATAAGGGTAGATATAAAAAAGAAAATCCCAGTAGCTGCAGGATTAGCTGGAGGAAGCACAAATTGCGCAACAACACTAAAAGCTTTAAATAGGATGTGGGATATAGGTTTAAGTGAGCAAGAACTAATGGAGATTGGTATAAAAATTGGGGCGGATGTACCCTATTGTTTGATGGGTGGAACTGCTTTAGCCGAGGGAATTGGTGAAAAGCTCACGAAGCTAAGGTCATTCAAAGATAAATCAGTACTTATTGCTAATCCAGGTATACAAATTTCAACAGCATATGCATACAGTAAACTTAAGCTAGGATATAGAGTAGATACAATAAAAGAGCTTCTAGAATGTATGGAAAATGATGATATTCAATGTTTATCAAAGAGAATGTACAATGTAATGGAAGATACTATAATTCCTGAGCATCCTCAAATAGGGAAAATAAAAGAAATGATGTTAGAAAATGGCGCGCTAGGTTCACTGATGAGTGGAAGCGGAGCTTCTGTATTTGGACTTTACGAAGATTTAGACTATTTAAAATTTGCAGAGAAAAAATTAAGAGAACAAGTACCATTTGTATTTAGTGCAAAAACGATATAATGAGCAGACATATTTGTATAAAAATTAACGAATCGCTTTTTCAAACTAGAATGGTATGATATGCTAGGTATATAAGGGAGGAGATTTAAAATGGATATTGCAAAGAGAATTGAAGAACTCGCTATAGAATTGACAAATATACTGGGAGTGGTAGGAAGCCCAGAAGAAAATGATGTTTCAGATGCAGTTTACAACAAGTTTGCTAATATGGAATATTTTAAAAACAACCCAGAAAACTTAAGATTTGTGGACACAATAGAAGATTCAGTAAAGAGAAAATCAGTAGTAGCAACAATAAACGGCAAAAAAGGTGACCACAAAAAGACATTAGTGCTAATAGGTCATACCGATACCGTAGGAATTAGCGACTATGGAGAAATAAAAGAATACGCTACAAAACCATATGAGTTAACCGAAAAATTAAAAGAAATTAGCCTTTCAAAAGAAGCTAAAGAAGATTTAGAATCAGGAAATTATCTATTTGGAAGAGGAATATTCGATATGAAATTTGGAGTAGCCTCATTAATGGTAATGATGGAAGACTATTCAAAAAATGCAGATCAACTAGAAGGTAACCTTATATTTGCAGCAGTATGTGATGAAGAAGGAAACTCAAACGGAATGTTATCAGTAGTACCAGAGTTAGTTAAATGGAAAAAAGAAAAAGGCTATGACTATCTAGCAGTACTCGATACAGATTATTCAGCACCAAGATATGTAGGAGATGAAACTAGATATATATATGTAGGAACAGTAGGGAAGTTGATGCCAAGCTTCTATATAACAGGAAAAGAAACCCATGTAGGCGAGCCATATAAAGGATTAGATCCAAATCAAATATCAGCAGAAATAATAAGAGAATTCAACTTAAGTATGGATTATTGTGATATAGCAGATGGAGAGGTATCGCTCCCTCCAATAACACTAAGGCAGCAAGACCTAAAAACAGAGTATTCAGTGCAAATAGCAAGAAATTCATACCTATACTTTAATTATGCAACACATAATTCAACACCAGATCAAGTAATGGAAAAGATGATAAAAGGAGCGACAAAGGCATTTCAAAATGTAGTAGATGATTTAAATGCAGAGTACAAAGCCTACGCTAAAATGTCTAGCTACCCATTTGAACAACTACCATGGCAAGCAAGAGTAATATCATACAATGACCTTTTAGAAAAAGTAAAAGCAGAAAAAGGCGCAGAACTTGACAATAGAATAGAAGAACTTTCACAAAAGTTACTTTTAGATCCAGAAGTCGATGAGAGAATATTTGCCCTAAAAATGGTAGAAATGGTCCATGGAATGTGGTCAGATAAAGACCCAGTAATAGTAAGTTACTTCTCACCGCCATATTATCCACATATATTTGTAAAAGGTGAGGAAGAAAGAGAAAAGAAATTAATAGACGCAGTAGATAAAGCGATAGCAAATGCAGGAGATAAATATAATATAGTAAACAAAAAGTTTTATCCATATATTTCAGACCTAAGCTATGCAGCAGCACCAAGAGAAGAAAAAGCAGTAGAATCTCTAAAAGAGAATATGCCAGGGTTTGGAGTAAAATACAAACTACCAATAGAAGAAATGCAAAGTTTGAATTTGCCAGTAGCAAATATTGGACCATTTGGAAAAGATGCGCATAAGTTTACAGAAAGACTAGAAAAAGGATATTCATTCGGTGTTCTTCCAAAAATACTTTGGGATACAGTTGAAGAGTTAATGAAATAAGTGTAAAATAAGTGTGCAATATAGAAATACATCCTATTTAAATAGGATGTATTTTTATAAGTGGATTTAACACCTAGGGAGGATTTGATTATATGGATGGTAAATATGAATTTATTAACAACGAAGGCGGCTTGCCTATAAAAACATTTATTCATTCAGTAAATTTTAGAGAAATCCATTGGCATAAGCACGTTGAAATACTCTATGTTTTAAAGGGTTCGGTAGGAGTAAGAGTGGGTAAAGAGCTAAATATCTTAAAAGAGAATGATTTAATCCTAATTAATAATTCCGAATTACATAGTACTAAAAAGACCAATGAGGATAATATAATATTATCTTTGCAAATAGATTCTAATTATTTTAATAAATATATAAAAAACTTTTCAAATATGTACTTTAAATGTAAGTCTATATCAGAAATTAATGAAGATTCTTTGGATTATGACCTAATAAGGGTACATATTGCAAAGATACTTTGGGATGTTAATAAAAAATCTGTTAATTTTGGATTGGATATTATAAAAGAAACTATAGAAATTATAAGTTATTTAATGCAAAATTGTGTGGATAGTACTTTATCGGATAACAGAACTATTTTTTCAGATGAAAGGCTAGTTAAAATAAATTCTATAATAAACTATATAGATGAAAATTTTGATAATGGGATTAGTTTAGAAGACGTAGCTAAACAACAAGACAATAGTGTATATTATGTATCTCATTTTATAAAAGACGCTCTTGGTTTATCTTTTCAAGAATACATAGATTTAAAGAGGTTAGACAAGGCTATAGCCCTGATAATAAATACAGAAAAGACTATTACAGATATCGCACTTGAAAGTGGATTTCCAAGCCCAAAATCTTTAAATAGAATTATTAAAAGAGAATATGGGTTGACGTCTAAAGAGTTTAAAGAAAAGAATAAAATAGACAATGCTATTTTTGAGAAGAAAGCTGATAAAGAGGACAGATATATAGGACAATCATATATGGATTTTACAGAAAAAGTTGACTATGAAAAGCTATATAAATATTTAGATATGCCAAATGTTAATAAGAAAGAAAAAGAATATAAAATCTATAAAACAATAAAATGTGATTTTCCTAATAAATCGAAAGAGTATAAAAAGCATTGGAAAGAGCTTTTAACTTTCGGCAGAGCATCTGAAGGTCTTAGAAGTGAATGGAAAGCTCAACTTAGGGAGATACAAAGAGAAATAGGATTTAAATATATAAGATTTCACGGAATATTTTCAGATGATATGATGGTCTATAATGTAGATGAAAAAGGCCAAGTTACATATAACTGGAGCTATGTAGATGATTTGTTTGATTTTTTTCAAGAGGTTAATATAAAACCTTTTGTAGAATTAGATTTTATGCCAAATGATATAAAAAGCGGTGAAGAGTATTTTTTCTGGTGGAGAGCAAATATTACACCTCCAAAAGAAATATCTCTTTGGACAGATATGATAAAAGAGTTTTTAAAGCATTGTATAAATCGCTATGGTTTAGAAGAAGTAGAGAGCTGGAAGTTTGAAGTGTGGAATGAACCCGAATTAGAAGGAATTTTTTGGGTTGGAGGAATGAAAGCTTACTTTGAATTTTATGCTTCAACAGTAAATGCAATTAAAGCAATATCGAAAAAATTCTATGTTGGTGGTCCGGTAATTACAAACCTTGCAGTGATGCAAGGAACCTGGTTAAGGGAATTCTTAAAGTATTGCAAAAATAATAATACTCCGCTAGATTATATATCTATTCACATATATCCATATAATTTTGCGGAACCAGAGAAAGTTGCAGAAATTTATGAAGGGTTTTACGGTGGAGAAGA
>Ga0265295_1001305_pt1 | contig 44353 bp, 32 predicted proteins | sample Munlansysbiofilm_FD_192503 | JGI IMG/M metagenome (GOLD analysis project Ga0265295, IMG submission 192503) | Leachate microbial communities from a municipal landfill in Southern Ontario, Canada - Methane capture system biofilm | ecosystem: Engineered > Solid waste > Landfill > Unclassified ...
CAATTTTAACCACCACAATATCTGCCTTACGGGGATTTAATTCCAAGTTTGTGAAATCGGATTCATAATGATATGGCTTTCGCTTTTTAGTAACAATAACTTGGACACTACCCACGCGGACAACTACTTCGGTCTCTGCATTTTTATCGCCATGGCGAATGGCCTCCACAACTCCTTTTAGTTTTATTGGGCCTTCGTATCTATCGTCAATCTCCGCACCAACAAAGGCTTCAACTTCAGCTCCTACGCCTACTTCAATGGCTTTTGCAATCAATTTTGGACCTGGAATTGAAGCGTAAATCAACGATAACCCCTCCTGCTTTTTAAAAGCATCGTGTTCCAAAATTTGCTTTAACGTCCAGGTAACATCCCCAGCGCCCCCAGCAGTGGGATTATCACCCATATCGCTAATAATAAATGGTTTTTTGTTGCTGGTGATGGCCATTTCCAAACATTGTTCGAGCGAAGCAACCGGAGCTACAAACTCAAACTGATCGCGAACATCCCAAAATGATTGTGCCAGAGTTTCAGCCGAACGTTTAACTTCGTTCTTATCATCGCCGGTAACCATTACCACTGCGCGATTACGTGGCTCGTCCGCCCATGCGTAGCCAACCCAAATCGCTGCGTCTAGCACACCGTTTTGTTTGGTAATTGGATCAACCTGTGCATATAAACTTTTTGCCGGTTCGATGCGTGTGCTGGTTTTTTCACCTGGCAATAGTATGGGAATTGGAATCCACGCTTTAAAAGCAGGTTTTCCTTTTCCAGATTCTAAACGATCGAGCAAGTTCATCAAGGTTCGTTTTTTGGATTCAATAGCATCTTCATGGGGAGCGAGTCGGTAACAAGTAATCAAATCGGACTGATGCGCCAGTTGTCGTGAGACATTTCCATGCAAATCCATGGAGGTTGAAATTAAGGTTTCTTTGCCTACAACGTCTCGAACGCGCTGTATCATATCGCCCTCAGGATCATCAAGTCCCACCACACTCATAGCGCCATGGATATCGAAAAATATGCCGTCGTAGGGCAAATTTTCTTTTAGCATTTGCAACATTTCAGTCATCAATGTATCATAGGCACCATGGGTAACGATACCGCCAGGAATTGCATGTCCCCGCAATGCAGGAAAATATTGTGCTCGTTGTCGTGTAATGGAATCTTCATGTAAAAAAGGATAGTACGAAAAGATCTCCGTCCCTCTACGAGTGCGGAACGCTTCTACATGGGTTTGTGCTGGTGAAAAAGTACTGCTTTCAATGGCCAATCCGGCAATGGCAATCCGCATTTTATCGGTTGTTTTTCCTTTTTTCGCTTGGCAACCAAGCAATCCGGTCAAAATTAATGATGTAACTACTATTTGTTTAAAACTCATAACTGTTCGTTTTAACGTTAATTTTTGTTTTTTGATGATCAAGCAATTAAGTCAAATTCAATAAATACAAGATACAGATTGTATTGAGATTTTGTTTGAAAGTTCTATTCTACCCTTGATATTTCCTACAAAATAACAAACTTATTTTAAAACAGCAACTCTTAAATGTGCTTATTTATATTTTATGCTCATCCGTATAAATCGACTAAAAATAATGAGGTGCTAAAATTGTTCAACAAAAAAAGCAAATGCGCAATTATGAGGACTGAATCACCATTAATATCAATTTAAAACGAAACTAAACCACCATTAAAAGCAATAAAAATTGTAAATTTGCGTCATACGATATATAAACAATAATAAACCCAATGTTAAGGATCTGCTTCAAATTTGCATTCGCGCTTCTACTCTCCATCGTAACAATAGATTCAATAACAGCTCAAAAAGGCTCCCATAATTCTTACAACAAAGCCTCCATTGAACTTCACTCTATTTTTACCACTATACGAAATAATCGGGATTTTAAAGTCCGTGATTCGCTAAGCAATATAGCACAGTCAATTTTCGACACCGTTTTGATTCAAAAAGAATCATTCAACGATCCTTTCGATACCTTGAAAAATTTAATAACTTGTATGTACTCTGATGATAAGGTCATTAGGATTATCAATTGGAATATCCCCTTGCCCAACGCATCCTATAATTATTACTGTTATATTCAATATTTTGACAAAAAGGAGGGGATTTTCACCTCTACAAAACTAAAAGATAACAGATTAAATATTGAAAATCCCACGAAACTAACGCTTAGACCAAACAATTGGTTTGGAGCACTTTATTACGAAATCATTCCCACCAGAATTAAGCGCAAGGAAGTTGTTTACGTATTACTAGGTTGGGAAGGTTATACATTGGATGCCAATCGTAAAATAATTGACGTTGTTTCGTTTAAAAAAGGGAAACCTACATTTGGAAAAGATTTTTTTGAGTTTCCAAAGAGCAAACAAAAACGTGTGATTTTTACGTACAATTTTAGAGCTAAAATGAAATTAAGTTGGGACAAAAATTTCGGGATGATTATTTTCGACAATCTTGAAAAAATTCCTTCACTCCCAGCCGATATTGAAGGAAATTTAGCTCCTAGCATGTTATTCGATGGGTTTATATTCGAAAACAATGTGTGGAAATATATGCATGATCTCGATTTAAAACCATCAGAAAAGAATAAAAAAAGACAAGTTAAACCCTATCCATATTGAAAATGAGCGCAAGAATAACCCTATTTATTTGTGACAATGACACTGATTTCCAACAAGAGCTAATTAATCAATTTGCTACATCCATCGAAGATTATAAACTTATTGGGCTTAAAAGTATGGATGAACTTTTGATATGTTTAAACAATTCGCGTTTTAAAATAGGCGAATACTATATTGTAGCCAGTTCTGCATTATTTGATTATGCCTCAAATCACGAATCTACATCTCAAGTTTTTAAAATAATCGCTCGAAAATCAACCATTAAGCAAGTAATAATTTACACTCCGGATGAAGAGCGGTTCCGTAAAAAACACAAATTCACACGACATAAGAATGTTAAATGCATTCCACAAAACGACTTCACCTTTTTCAGAATTCAAAATAGCATCCGAACCTATTCAAATGTAAAGGAATACAACCAGTCAAAATTAGGCCTCGCTTTTAGTTTGGTTGCATTTTTTGGGTTTTCCATTTGGTTTTATCTCATTTAGTATTCGTAAGCATTTGAAAAACAGGCATTTTCTTGCTTACACTATTGAATAATCTGAATTTCAGAACCCTGAAGTCAACTCATTTTGCATCTCAAACCAACGCTCAACGATTTGATCTGAGTTTTTAATCGAACCACGAAGCCAAGCGTCCAATATCTCATTCCGATGCTCATTCGATAATTCCCAATTCACATTACACCTACGAATCTCATTGGTAAGATGTTGTAAAATAATGGCAACCGAGACTGAAATATTTAAACTTTCCGTAAAGCCATACATTGGAACTTTCAAGTATTCATCGGCATTGGCAAGCGCATAATCGCTTAATCCGGGAAGTTCTGAACCAAAAACTAACGCAAAAGGTCCCTTAGTAACGTCAAAATCATGTAGATTACAATCGTTTGTATGTGGCGTAGTTGCGACAATTCTAAAGCCATCAGCTCTTAAATTATCAAAGCAATCGGCTATGGCTTTCTCATTTTTATCATAGGTCTTAACCGTAACCCACTTGTGTGAACCCATTGTAATTTCCTTGTCAGGAATAAATTCATTACCAGGTTCCACAACATGCAAATCTTGAACTCCAAAACAATCACAACTACGCATAACAGCACTCGCATTGTGGGGTTGAAATACATCTTCCAAAACAACTGACAAATACTTTGTCCGTTCCTTTACAACTCTTTCGAAACCCTCCTTGCGCTCTTGTGTAACAAATTCAAATAAATATTCAACAAGTTTCTCCTTATTATACATAAGACATTGTCGTTTAGTTAAGAAAAAAAATCAACTATCCTCACTCTGCCATGTAATATGGACACCTTTCAACCACGGGAAAACTCGATTTTAATGGGGGAGCATAGTCAAAGAGTATTGTTGATCAATAAATTGAGATTTTCACCTTAAAAAACAATAAGGCATACTCTTTATTTAAAGTTATTTTACTCATTATACTTAAACAAATCAATTACATGATTCATTTTTTTAACTTTAGTCTCCATATATTTTTTACTGTAACTCGAAATTGGTGTTTGCAGGGGCACATTGTCGGCTACTTGTAAACCATATCCTTCGAGCCCAACCCGTTTGATTGGATTATTTGTAAGCAATTTCATTTTAACAACACCTAACTGACGTAATATTTGTGCTCCAATTCCATAATCTCGTTCATCGGGAGCAAAACCAAGTTCAACATTAGCCTCCACTGTATCAAGACCTTCTTCTTGCAACTTATAGGCTTTTATCTTATTCATAAGTCCTATTCCTCGGCCTTCTTGAATAAGATATACCACGATTCCTTGTTTCTCTTTTTCAATCATCTCCATTGCTTGATGGAGTTGGTCGCCACAATCGCATCGTTGGCTTCCAAAAATATCGCCCGTCACACAACTGGAATGCACACGAACCAAAACCTCATCCTCTTTTGTCCAAGAACCTTTAATAATGGCAACATGTTCCAGACCATTACTTTTCTGCAAAAATGGAATCAATCGGAAATGGCCATACTTTGTAGGCATATCAACTTCAACACCTTTTACCACAAGACTTTCATTTTGAAGACGATATTCAATTAAATCTTTAATTGAAATTATTTTCAATTTAAACTTTTTAGCAATTTCCAATAGTTGTGGCAGGCGAGCCATTGTTCCATCTTCGTTCATTATTTCAACCAAAACACCACCGGGTTTCAATCCAGCCAAGCGGGTTAAGTCAACAACTGCTTCTGTGTGTCCTGCACGACGTAAAACGCCCCTGCCCTTTGCCTTTAACGGAAATATATGTCCTGGACGGCCTAAATCTTCGGGTAATGTATTCGGATCAACAAGAGCTTTAATGGTTTTAGCCCTATCGGAAGCCGATATGCCGGTTGTACATCCATGTCCATTTAAATCCACCGAAACAGTAAATGGGGTTTGATGCAAAGCCGTATTATTCCCTACCATTAAATCGAGTTCAAGCTCCTGACATCGCTCTTCAGTTAAAGGAGCACAGATAAGACCGCGTCCATGCTTGGCCATGAAATTCACAATCTCGGGAGTAATCAGTTCGGCAGCTGCTATAAAATCGCCCTCATTCTCGCGATCTTCATCATCGACCACTATAATTAATTTACCGGCTTTGATATCCTCAATAGCCTCATCAATAGTGTTTAATAAAGTTGTATTATTCATAATTAATTAATTTTCTATATTTATGATTTAATAATTCGCTCCGATCTATCCCATTTTACAGAGGTGTTGCCTTTAAAGAAACGAAGTAAACCTTTAAATTGTGCTAAATTTGCCATGAAAAAATAGTAAGGAACAAAAAGCACCTTATTACGAATACTCTTACCCTGAATTAAATATCCTGTGTAGGATAGCAAATAAAATAGGATCTGTAATATCAACACAATCCATAAAAATAAATTATGACTGTTATACCATAAAAGAACGATATTCATAGGCAATAAGAGTACCATTAAAAGAGGTGTTACAATCCATCGCATAAATTTATGGGATACAAATTGAAAAACGAGGATTGGATTTTTGAAAACATTGAAAAGCCATGGGTTCCGCGAAAGAACTTGAAAGCTTCCTGCGGCAATACGAATTTTTCTTTTCATCTCTTCGGTGACGTTTGCTGATCCATATTCCGAGGCTGCCGCTTTTGGCTCATAGGCAATTCTATATCCCTTTCCGGCAATTTTCAAGGTAATTAAAAAATCGTCGAGAATTGTATCATTGGGAACTGGTTCGTACAACTCTTTACGAATGGCAAAAAGTTCGCCCGCAGCTCCAACCGCTGTATATAAATTGCTGTCAATCTGTTTTATTAAACTTTCATATTTCCAATATAAACCTTCTCCAGCCGGAGCTGCCGTATCTTTAAGGTCGGAACAAACCCGCTTTTCGCCGGACACAGCACCAACGGAGTTGTCACTAAATTGGTTTGCAATATGAATTAATGAATCATTTTCCAATTGCGTATTCGCATCACAAAACACGATAATTGAGGTTGTAACTTCCACAACTGCTCTTTGCATAGCATGTACTTTTCCATTTCGTTCGGACGAGTGCATCAACTTAAATTGGGGATATTTTTTTACAATCTGAGGTGTATTGTCCGTTGATCCATCGGTTACCCACACCACGTTGAGCTTATCCGAAGGATACTCTAATTGCAGCGTATTTTTAATTTTATCCTCTACAAATTGCTCCTCATTGTAGGCTGTAATAAGCAGCGTGATTTCCGGCAATTCAGTATTCAACAATGGAGTTTTTTTAACAAATATTCGTTTTATAAATACTAATATTAGCCCAAGAATTGGATACAGAACGTATGGGTAAATAGCTATTATTAAAAGAATAGTAAAGATCGTAATACACATTGCTTTTATAACCTTTCTAAATTAACTTCGTAAAATTTCAACAATCCATTTATAATGACCTCATTATCAAACTGTTTCTCTATCAAAGCCCGCGCATTATTTCCTATGTTCTTACATTTCTCCGGACTCTTTAAAAGATCCACTATGGCATCTGCAAAATCGCGTTCTTTATCAGCCAACATCATGTGGGTGTGATTTACGACAGGAATACCTTCCGCCCCAATGCGCGTTGAAACTATTGGTTTTTGAAGTGCCATTGCCTCAACAAGTTTCACTCTCATTCCAGAGCCCGTCAATAATGGAGAAACCATTATATTATGTTTTAATGCAAATGCTTTTGCATCGTCCACTTGCCCATGAAATTGAATGTTCTTCTTATTTATTTTATGTTTAAATGAAACGGGAGCATTCCGTCCGGCGATATGAAACATAGCTTCTGGATATTCCTTAAGAATATTATTCCATATTTTGTCGACAAACCAAAGAATACCTTCTTGATTGGGACTCCAATCTAAGGAGCCAATAAAATAAATGGAGTTGTGATTTGTAAGCTCTAAATCTTGAGTAGGCAACATCTTGTCGATATCAACTCCAATAGGAGCAACATATACCGGGCTTTGATTCCCTATAAAATCTAAGATATATCCGTCGCGTTCGGTAATTGGTACCAACAGGTCAACTTTGGTCAACGATCGCTTTTCCATACGCTGCATACGCATAGACAAAACTCGATTATAAATTCGTTTTATTCCAGGAGTCTGATTTCTCACGGTTCGTTTCCAAATCTCTTGCTCAACATTGTGTGCTCGAAGTGCAATAAGCGCCTTTGAATTTTTCCGTATGGTTGTTATATAAGGGTATAAATATAGCCCTTCGAGTTGAATAATATCGTATGATTTTTCTTGTAATAAAGCCACCAACCTGCTTCTATATATATTTGATATAAAGCGTTTTGCATTGTACGGAATGGCCGAAAATATTAAATTATACAGCATTTCGGGTGGTTTTATTGCTGTATCGACATAACAGGTATTCCAATTAATTTTATTCTTTAAATTATCAGGAAGATCATCAATTTCGAAGGAGTGTTTGTAGGTATTCATTGCAAATACAGTTACACTATGCCCAACCTTCTCAAAACCTTCAATCATTGCTAGAGTTGCTATTGCACCACCATCGGTTGGGGGATATGGCATTTTGTTCGTCAGAATTAAAATATTCATACTATTCGTTTTTAATTGACAGCGTTAAATTTAATCCTATTTATGTTTAATTTTTCGTATTCGTTGTACTCGAAGCATTTTTGATATGAATCGAAATGGAAATAACAAAAATGCAATGTGCGTGTCGATATTTAAAATAACTCGATCTTTAAGTGCTCTTAATGTCAAATATATACCAATGGGGGTGAAAACAAGGGTTGAAATCCACATTCCAAACCAAAGTGTTACTTTGCTTTGTTCTGCAGCTTTTGTGCCTAACATGCCTATTACATAATACATTACAAAAAGGATAACACTCACAACCACCGGCATCCCTATTCCACCTTTACGAATTATAGCTCCCAATGGTGCTCCAATAAAGAAAAGGATTATGCACGCGAAAGAGAGCGTAAATTTCCGATGCCATTCAATACCATGCTTAATTTTCCAAATGGTGTGACTATTCAGCGATCGCTCTTCGCTTTGTAAATACGACTGTGTATTCCTAGCAAATGTTGTAGCTGTAGAAATAATATCATTTTTAGTTTGTAAACTGAAGGCATCGAATAAACTATCGATGGATAATGATTTATCGAACTGAAGGTTGTTGTTTGTATCTAAACTACTAGTTGTTAGCCTTCTAAAGTAGTTTGTTTTAGCAATATTTTGTTTGAAGTTTTCTTTTTGTTCTGAAATACGAATAGTCAATGTATCTATGGCAAATGACAGGTCTTTAATTCCCATCATCTGATAATGGTTTTTAAACAAACTTTCGTCGGATCGTTTTAACCCAAATCCAGTTAAATCGAACACCAACTTTTGTTTTTCAAACGTGTGCCGTCTAAGGGGATAACTTTTGCTATTTACTGCATTTTTATCAACTTCATCCTCATACATTGCACCGTTGTAGAGGTCTAAAATCATGTATTGATGCTCATTCACATAATACATTTCCCCTTTTTCAGCAACGGTAATACTGGTATTTCCTTTATTTTGCGTATGGTTATAAATCATTAAGCCATACAACATTTTAGTCTCTTTATCTTTTTTTTCGATTTTAATGGAGTAACCGGGCAAATCGTTATAAAAAACACCTTGTGGTATAATTATTTCCGGTGGTTTATTTTGGACATCATACAATAAACTCCGCATCTTCAAATTACTATAAGGTAAAATGTAGTTTGAAAAAAAGAAAGCAAAAAAAGATATTAATATTGCAACCACGATCAATGGTTGCATCATTCTTACTAAAGAAATGCCTGCTGATTTCATGGCCATAAGCTCATTGTGTTCGGCCAGATTTCCAAAAACCATTATGGAGGCAAGAAGAACCGCCAATGGAAGAGCCATTGGAACTAACGAAGAGCTTGCATAAAGCAATATTTCCAAAATAACACTTGCCGACAAGCCTTTACCAACCAGATCCTCAACGTATCGCCATAAAAACTGCATAAGCAACACAAACATCGATATTAAAAACGATGCCAGCAAAGGACCAATAAAATTTCGAATAACTAATTTGTGTAGTTTTTTCAAGGACAAAATCAATTAACTTACATTCCCTGCAAAATTAGCGATTTTTACTCCTATTCAAACTTTAGACTCAATTATTATGCACCAATAACGCGCTTTAACATGTTAACCTGTGTATCCCACAGTTCTTTCAAATCATCAAACCCAGCTTCATCCGTAAAATCGGTTACAATTAAAACAACATCGTGGGTTAGATCATCTTTCATTACTTTAAATTCGAAAAACTCTGATGCATCATACAAATCGGGATCAATCCACTGAAATCGAACACTTTGCATGTCTTTCACTCCCAATACTTTTGCCTTTTGTTCTTGAGTCGCCCAGCGAAAAGTAAAAACATCATCAACTAATGTTACATCATCGGCAAACCACTCCACTAATCCAATTGGAGTGCTTAATCGGGGAAAAAGTATATTCATCGATGAATTTATCGAGTACTCTAATATATATTGTTTTCTCATTACTAATTAGTTTAGTTGGAAAAATAAGTTTTAAAACTACTTCAACAGCATAATTATTTGATAATTGATATGATGAACAACATAAATATATCATTCAATATCGTACAATATACTCTTTTTTTTTTGATTCACAAAATTTGATTTTTAAAAACAATTAAGCCATAACTCAGTTAAATTGCCTATATTTAGATTTAAAACAGTGTGTTTTTACAATATAAAAACAACAAAACATCGTATTCAACTTGTTACTGTTGAGTATTGCAAAATACTTCATAATAAATTACAAATAAATTAAAGTTTTTTCTATATTTGTCCCATGTAATATTGTAGATATGCCTGAAGAGAGCCCTAATAACAAACAAATAGCAGATGCGGATTTACGTATATTATATGAGAAATTGCTCGTCGAGAAATACAAACTGGAAGAGCAAGGCAGAATTATTCATCGACAAAATATAAAATCGAGAAATCGAACCATTGAGCTTTTTGGGAAAATGATTGACCTGAAAAAAGCTCAGAAAATAATCACACTCCAAAAACAAGAGTTGGAGAGGAAGAATATTGAAATAAACCAGCAGAAAAATGCGTTAGAGAGAACATTCCAAAAATTCCGACAAAGAACAATCGAGCTTTTTGGAAAAATGATCGACTTAAAAAAAGCCTATAATATAATACATGCCCAAAAAACAGAAATAGAAACACATCGAAAACTGTTGCATGAAACCAACGCGAGTAAAGATCGTTTTTTTACTATTTTAGCCCATGATTTAAAAAATCCAATTGCCGGATTCTTAGGATTGACGGAAGTTATGGCCGAAAGTATGGCCGATTTATCCCCCGATGAACAACAACACTTTGCCGAACTTTTGCATAATTCGTCAAAACAACTATACAATTTACTAGAAAACCTATTGCAATGGGCTCGATCTCAAACCGGAGCACTAAAAATATCGCCAAAAAACACTGATTTAAAGCATATTGTCGACTCGGTTATTACACAATCGAGTATGAATGCCCGAATAAAAGAAATTAAATTCACAAAATCAATCCCTGACATTTCAGTTTTTGCTGACGAAAACACCCTAACAACTATATTTAGAAATATAATATCAAACGCAATAAAATTTTCACATAATAACAGCACCATTGATATATCAGTCACAGAGAATGAAAAGGTTGCTATAATAATTGTGACTGATCACGGAATAGGAATCTCCGTAGAAGACTTAGAAAAACTTTTTAAAATTGATCAAAACCCCACAAGAATTGGAACAGCAAAAGAGAAGGGAACTGGACTAGGTCTTATTTTATGTAAGGAATTTGCTGAACTCAATAAGGGAACTATAAAAGTTGAAAGCACGTTGGGCAAAGGGTCATCCTTTACCTTAACAATTCCTATAGCTAGAAAAAATATGGTTGAGTCATAAAGCAGAACATATCCCCCTTCCCGACTCAATATAAAACAACTCTACAATAATTATCAATGCAAAACATAATCTAAATATAAGAAAATGAATGTTAACATAGGCGACCGTGTCCGATTCCTAAATGATGTAGGAGGCGGAAAAGTCACGAAAATTCTTCCAAATAATAAAGTTATGATTCTGGACGAAACAGGTTTTGAAATACCAATACACGTCAAAGAATTAGTAGTAATAGAATCAACCGTCAAAAAAAAATCCACCGATCAAAAACAACCAACGGAAGCAAAAATTGAGGTTCCACAAAATGTAGTAGAGACCTTTTATCCAACTGGAAAATTAAAACAGGGTAACAATTTACCAAAAGCATACTTTGCATTTACCCCTAAAACACAAGCTATTGTCGATTGCAACGAATTTGATATACATATAATTAACGAGTGCAATTATACGCTCTTTTTCAACCTTATTGAAAATAGCGCATTAACATCAAATGGTATTCTAGCCGATTCAATTGGGGCCAACACTACAAAATGGATTGCAACGGTAACAAAAAAAGAGCTGGCCTCTATTAATACATATATCTTACAAATTATTTTCTACACCCGTGGAAAATGTGCTGTAATTGAACCTTGGCACTGTGTTTTAGAAATTGATTCAAGTGTATTTGAACGAGACACCGCTTTCAAAACAACAAACTATTTTGAGAATAAAGCATTTATATATCGGTTAGCAGATAAAAATTCGGAAAACAAACGATTAGTAGAAGCCATAAATCAATTAACAAAAGAGAATAAAAATGAGCTGAACTCTAAAATTATTTTAGACACATCGCCAAAGAAGGTGGAAGTGAAAAAGGTGAAAAACGAAGCTCTACGTGAAATTGATTTACATATTCAAGTTTTGTTGGAAAGCACTTCAGGACTCACCCCAAAAGTGATTTTAGAGACACAAATGAACCATTTTGCAGCCGAAATGGAATCGGGAATAAAAGATCAGATAAAACGAATTGTTTTTATACATGGATTAGGAAATGGAACATTAAAAAACGAAATACGTAGAGCACTGGATAGATCATATAAACAATACAGTTACCACGATGCGTCATTTAAAGAGTATGGATTTGGGGCAACCATGGTAATTATTAACAAATAACACAACAGTAAGTCGTTCTGTCGCTTCGGAGAGAGACCGAAGAGGAAAGTCCGGGCAACAAAGGGCACCAAGTTTCCTAACAGGAAGATGTTCGCAAGGGCATAATCCCGCAGAAGAAAATAACCGCCACAATTCGTTGTGGTAAGGGTGAGAAGGTGTGGTAAAAGCACACCGGCAGTTGTGGCGACACAACTGGCCGTGCGGTTCTTGGGTTGAAAGACCATGTACATCGATGCTTGAGGGCGGCTCGTCCAATATCGAGGGGTAGGTCGATAGAACCATTGGGCAACCAATGGTCTAGATAAATGACAGAAAAATAACTTCGGTTATAAACAAGACCCGGCTTATAGACTCACTGTTGTGTTTTATATTATGGAGTATGTTTAAAAAAGTGGGTGGACAAAAAAACACCCATTTTTATTGAAATCCCACTCAAATCCCCTACTTTAGATCATATTTCTCAATAGTGGTAGCACTAAATACGAATTCGATATGAAAATTAAAAACATCCTCATTCCAACTAAATTAATATTCTTCAGCCTTTTTGTCGCCTTGTTTCTTACGGGATGCGATTATTTTTGGAAAGCGTTGATTTATCAAAAAGCGGAAATTCTGGACTATACCCTATTTCATAATCGTGTTGTGAAACACGGAACTCCCGAACCGTGGAAACTCCATGAAAAATACAATAGCTATACCCAACCTACCAATTTTAAAAGCTATCACGATAGTTTAGAAACGGTTGGTTATCTGGTTATTAAAGATTATCAAATTCTATTCGAAGAGTATGCACCAACCTGGACAGATACAACCATAAGCAACTCTTTTTCAATGGCAAAATCAATTGTTTCCATGCTTATTGGAATCTCCATTGACAAGGGTTTCATTGGCAGTGAAAATGACCTGGTTTTAAAATACATTCCCGAATTTGACAATGAACAGAATCGACGACTTAAAATTCAACACCTGTTAAATATGGCAAGTGGATTAAATTGGGACGAATCCTATGGAAATCCATGGTCAACCACCACCAAGGCATATTATGGAACAGAATTAGAAAAACAAATTTTAAGTCTGAAAGTAGTAGAAACTCCGGGCGAAAAATTCAGTTATAAAAGTGGAGATACCCAATTGCTCTCCCTGATTATTAGAAATGCTTCGGGCATTAGCACCTCGAAATTTATGGAAACCTATTTGTGGTCTAAAATTGGAGCGGAAACTGATCTATTATGGTCGCTAGATCGGGAAAATGGCATCGAAAAAGCATATTGCTGTATCAACAGTAATGTTCGCGATTTTGCACGAATTGGGCAACTGGTATTAAACAGAGGAAAATGGAACTCGGAGACCATACTTTCTGAACAATACATTGATAAAATGCTCACCCCTGCCACACATCTGATGGATGAATTTGGCAAACAAATCAATTATTATGGATATCAATGGTGGAATATTACGATTGACAACTTGAAAATTAATTACATGAGGGGTATCAATGGTCAATATGTATTTGTTATCCCCGAAAAGAACGTTGTAATTGTTAGATTGGGTCATCGTCGGAGCAAAGAAAGAATTGACAATATCCCAGCAGATATATACAAATGGGTTGAAAATGGTTTGGAAATTGTGAGTAAAGTTGAAAACTAAGCACCGTTAAACAATCGACCATCCATCGTTTATCAGCCATCAAATCTGTAATACACAGATAATCAATTGAATGTTGACATACTTAAGATTCAGCAACGATATTCTAATTCCATTATAAGAGCATTATCGTAAAGCAAAAAAGGTATATTAATAATGGATAAAGAGGCTTATTTTATCTTAACAATCTTATAGGGTTAATTTTACAGGATCAGAAAGTAATTTCTTACAAATATTTTTGTAAATTTGCACTCCGAAAAAAATTGAATATGTTTGAATTTGGTAACGTTACCCTAGATCGCTTTATAATCCATCAAGTTGGAAGCAGTTTTGATCCAACCTCCTTACTATTATCGGAAAGTGAACTAGTAATCCACGACCCCGATTTAAAGCAAGTGCTCCTCTCCTATTTTTTATCATCGTTTAAACCGGGAGCATTCTATCAATTCGATATTGAGGATAATCCAGAAAATCATATTATGAATCAATATACCAGTTCGATTTTTGAAAACCCTTCAAATTTCAAACAGGACTCAGACAATATAGCAAAATGGTTGCATAACACTTCGCAACATCCAAATATAAAAACAGGAGAACTATACATCGGACTATTTAAAAATTGCAGTATTGATGGACAAGAATGCGATTGTTTGGGAATATTTAAAAGCGAGAACAAAGATATTTTTTTAAAAGTATTTCAAAATGATCAGCAGATAATGGCAGAATACGACGAGGGAGTCAGTATTCGAAAATTAGATAAAGGCTGTTTAATTTTTAATATTCACGGAGAAAAGGGATATAAAATAACCATTGTCGATAAAGTAAATAAAGGTCAAGAAGCACAATATTGGCGAACTGACTTTTTGAGCTTACTACAAATCAGTGATAATTATTATCAAACCGAACAAGTTATGCAAGTGTGCAAACAATTTGGTAATGAGGTTCTAACAGATAAAAATAGCGTTGAAAAGGCAGAACAAATTGCTTTCTTACAGCGAAGTCAAGATTATTTTAAGAATAGCGAACGATTTGACAACGATGAATTTTCAAAAAAAGTAATCGGCAACGACGAAGCAATTGAGGCGTTTGAAGAATACAAAAAACAATTTACTGAAAATTACGGCGTAGAATTTGCCGATAATTTTTCCATGTCAAAACCAGCCGTTTCAAAAGGCAAGAAATATTTTAGGCCCGCCATAAAATTAGATCGAAATTTTCACGTATATGTACATGGAAATCCGGATTTTATTGAACGCGGTTTTGACAGTACAAAACAAATGAATTATTATAAACTATTCTTCAACGAGGAATCATAAACATAAAAACATGGCATCGATACAACGATTAAAAAAAGAATTATCTTATGTAACATCAGAATTATTATTCGGATGTTATATTGCAGAAATGACCAATCCCAAAGCAACAACAGACGAATTGTCTCAAGTAGCAGAGGACATTACTACTTTGCATGCAACAACAATACAAAAAATCAATGATTTTAAAAGATTGGATAAAGCAGAACAAAACGGACGGAAATATTTCGTAGAATTGCGCACCAATTTAATAAATACAACACAAGAAATTGTTGAAAAAATTGAAGCATTACGATAAACAATAAAAACTATGATACAAATAACTCTTCCCGATAACAGCGTTCGTGAATATCCTGACGGAATCACCGGAATGGAGATTGCACAAAGTATAAGTCAAAGATTAGCCCAAGAAGTGATGTCAATATCCGTAGATAAAGAAATATGGGATTTGACACGTAAAATCACGACCGATTCTAAAATTAAATTACACAAGTGGGACGACGAGGAAGGGAAACACGCTTTTTGGCATTCATCGGCACACCTTTTAGCAGAAGCACTTCAGGAATTATATCCAGGTACTAAGTTTGGCATTGGACCAACCATTGAACAAGGATTTTATTATGACGTGGAATTACCCGAAGGAAAAGTAATTACCGATGGTGATTTTGCTGTTATTGAGAAGAAAATGCTTGAATTAGCCTCAACAAAAAGCGATTATATTAGAGAGGAAAAAACAAAAGCAGAGGCACTCGAATTTTTCGAAAAAAAGAATGAGAACTACAAGACAGAACTGATTTCTGAACTTGAAGATGGAACTATTACGTTTTATAAACAAGGCACATTCACCGATTTATGTCGTGGTCCTCATTTGCCAAACACCGCTCCAATTAAAGCAGTTAAAATAACATCCGTTGCTGGTGCATACTGGCGCGGCGATGAAAAAAGAAAACAACTAACCCGTGTCTATGCCATTACATTTCCGAAGAAAAAACTATTGGATGAATATCTAGTTCTGTTGGAAGAGGCAAAAAAACGAGACCACCGTAAAATAGGAAAAGAATTAGAACTTTTCGCTTTCTCACAAGCAGTAGGACAAGGATTGCCCTTATGGTTGCCTAAAGGAGCAGCACTTCGAGAAAGATTAGAAAACTTCTTAAAGAAGATACAAAAAAAATATGGCTATCAAATGGTTATCACACCACATATTGGATCAAAAAATCTATATGTAACTAGCGGCCATTACGCAAAATACGGAGCCGATTCATTCCGACCAATAACCACTCCTGCTGAAGGCGAAGAGTTTTTATTAAAACCCATGAACTGCCCTCACCACTGTGAAATATACAAAGTAAGTCCAAAATCGTATAAAGATTTACCCATTCGATTAGCCGAATTTGGAACCGTTTACCGATATGAGCAAAGTGGCGAACTACACGGATTAACTCGAGTTCGAGGATTTACACAAGACGATGCGCATATTTTCTGTCGACCCGATCAATTGAAAGAAGAGTTTATTAAAGTAATTGATATTATTTTTTACATTTTCAAAACTTTAAGTTTTGACGATTTCACGGCACAAGTATCATTACGTGATAAAGAAAATACTGAGAAATATATTGGATCCGATGAAAATTGGGACAAGGCAGAAAGTGCTATTATTGAAGCTGCAAATGAAAAGGGGCTAAAATACGTCATAGAATATGGCGAGGCTGCATTTTATGGACCGAAACTCGATTTCATGGTGCGCGATGCCATTGGACGTAAGTGGCAACTAGGAACAATACAAGTTGACTACAACCTTCCGGAACGATTTGAATTAGAGTACATTGGAAATGACGACAAACGCCACAGACCAATAATGATACATAGAGCTCCCTTTGGATCAATGGAGCGTTTTATTGCAGTATTAATAGAAAACACCGGTGGAAAATTCCCACTGTGGCTAACACCAGATCAAGCTGTAATAATGCCAATTAGCGAAAAATATAACGAATATGGAAAAAAAGTTTTAGATTTGCTAAATAATTCCGATATTCGCACCGTTTTAGACGACAGAAATGAAAAGATTGGTCGTAAGATACGTGATAATGAATTGAAAAGAACCCCATTCTTATTAATAGTAGGTGAGAAAGAGTTGGAAACCGACACTATTTCGATTCGAAAACAAGGAGAAGGAGACATTGGAACAATGTCTATTAATGATTTTATATCTTTTATTCAAGAAGAAGTAAATAAAGAATTATCAAACTAATTATAGGAGGAAACAGCCATCGCATTAAGACACACACCCAGAAGCTACAGAGGACGCCCGGAACCAGAACCAGCCCATCGAATTAATGCTAAAATTAATTCGCCAAAAGTTAGATTAGTTGGCGATAACATCGATGATCCAGGAGTCATAAGTACAAATGATGCTATACGTTTAGCAGAGCAAATGGGACTTGATTTGGTAGAAATTGCACAAAATGCAGAACCCCCCGTATGCAGACTTGTTGATTATCAAAAATTTTTATATGAGCAGAAGAAAAAGCTCAAAGATCAAAAGGCCAAAACAGCGAAAGTTGTCATTAAAGAGATTCGTTTTGGTCCCAATACCGATGAGCATGATTACGAATTCAAGAAAAATCATGCCATGAAATTTTTGCAAGAAGGTGCTAAAATAAAAGCTTTCGTGTTTTTTAAAGGACGAACGATTCTTTTTAAAGAAAAAGGCGAAATCCTACTTTTAAAATTAGCAACCGAAGTAGAAGAATGGGGAAAAGTAGAACAACTCCCCCGATTAGAAGGAAAAAGAATGACAATGTTTATATCACCTAAAAAACCTAAAAAGTAAACTTTTCAAACACGTAAAATTCAGAGCATTATGCCTAAAGTAAAAACAAATCCGGGAGCAAAAAAACGCTTTACCATTACCGGAACAGGAAAAATCAAGCGCAAACATGCGTTTAAAAGTCACATTTTGACAAAAAAATCTACGAAAAGAAAACGTAATCTTACAGCAACAGGACTTGTTCACAGTACAGATGCACGTAATATTTTCAAATGTTTAGGTTTAAAATAATTATTTTCAAATAACCGAATTGTATATGTAATTTAAGATTCGTTCAATCGAACACTATACATTCATAAATTATTACTACTATGCCCAGATCAGTAAACGCAGTAGCATCAAGAGCCCGAAGAAAAAAGATTCTTAGTAAAACAAGAGGATATTTCGGCGCTAGAGGTAAAGTATGGACCGTAGCTAAAAACACATACGAAAAAGGATTGCAATATCAATATCGCGATCGCAGAAACAAAAAACGCAACTTTAGAGCTCTTTGGATTCAAAGAATTAATGCAGGTGCAAGGATTAACGGAATGACTTATTCTGAATTTATGGGTGCTTTGCACAAAAAAGATATTCAAATAAATCGTAAAGTTCTAGCCGATTTAGCAATGAACAACCCTGCAGCTTTCGAAATGATTGTAAAATCAGTAAAAGCATAATTTAGATTTTTTAAGATATAACATTGTCATACACATAAAACCGTCTTTAATTTTTTAAAGACGGTTTTTTAGTATAATGCAAGTCCACTTTACATATCGATTTTTTTGTTATATCAAAATACTTTTATTAATTTGTAACAGTTTTAGTGTTTGGTAATTACAGTAAGAATATCAAAGTTATTTCACTCCCATGAAAAACATATTTAAAGTATCAAAACTATCGTTACTAATTGGTATTTCGATATTTATATACTTAATCCCTAACCATATATCGGCACAATCGCCAACGTATCTTGTCTATGGACGAGTGAAAGTAGAAGATGGTTCAACGGATGAAGGGAGAATAATTATTGAAAAAAGTGGAACAAAAGTCAAAACAGAAACATTATCAAAAAATGGCAAGTTTGAATTCGACCTCAACTATCAAAGTAATTACCTACTCACCTTTGAAAAAAACGGTTATGTTACAAAACGAATCAGTATAAACACGACCATACCCACCGAAGAGCTTAATCATCCAGACTTTGAGCCACATGAACCCTTTGAATTTCAAGTCATTCTCTTTAAACAACAGGAAGGTGTAGATATTATTGTTTTTAATCAACCCGTTGCAAGCATAAAATATCATGCAAAAGTAGATGGATTTGATTACGATACTGATTACTCAAAAACAATTCAAAAACGAGTGGAAGACTCTGAAAAACAACTTGCTGATAAAAAGAAAACAGTGGAGGATAAACCATCGGCAGGAAAAACGGATCGACAAATTGCCGCTGCTCTACAATCTCAAGTAGAAGCAGCACGAAAAAAGCAAGAAGAAGAACGTCGTCAAGCAGACATTATACGACAAAGACAAATCCAAGAACAGGTTCGCGCCTCCGATAGCATTCGAAAAGCAACAGAACTCGCCAAGCGCCTTGAAAATGAAGAACAGCAGAAAAGAATACTCCAACAAAAACGTACTTCCGACAGCTTAAGAGAAGTTCAAAACGAATTAGCAAAGCAAAACGCACTCGAAGATGCGCGAAGAAGAGCAATGGAGCAATCACGAGCCGATAGTGTACGGCGAGCCCAAGATATTGAAAAAGTGAGACTCGCAGCACAAGAAGCCGCAAAAGCTCAAGCTGAATTAGCAGCAAAGAAACAAGCTGAAAACGAAGCTCTGCAAAAAGAAATTGAAGCGCAACAACGACAAATTTCTCGTCAAAAAGAGATTACCGATAGTATAAAACTAGCACAACAAGAAAAAACAAAAGAAAAAGCGCTCGAAGACGCCCGACAACGTGCAATAGCTCAGGCTAAGGCAGATAGTTTAAAAAGAAGCCTCGAAATTGAAAAAGTACGCCTTGCAGCAGAAGAGGCCGCTAAAATCCAAAAAGAAATTGAGGAGAAAAAAATAGCAGAGGAGATCGCCAAAAAGAAAAGAATTGAAGAGGCACAAGAAATTCTTAACAAACAACAGTTGCTCGCTGAAAAGGCGCGTAAAGATGAGGAAGATAAAGTACGTAAAGAACGTGAAGATGAAATTCGAAAACTAACGGAACAAAATCGAGTTTCGGATTCCATAAAAATTGCTGCCAATGAACTGCAGAAGCAAAAAGCAATTGATGATGCACGACAAAGAGCTATGGCCCAAACAAGAGCAGACAGCGTTATTAGAGCAACCGAAATTGAACGCTCACGCATAGCTGCCGCAGAAGCTATCAAACTACAGAAAGAGCTGGAAGAAAAGAAAATTGCCGAGGAAGAATCGAAACGAAAACAAGAGGAAGCGGCCTTAAAAACACTTGCCCGCCAAAAATCATTAACCGATAGTATAAAAATTGCAGAAGAGAAAAAACTAAGAGAAGAAAAAATTGAACAGTCCATACGAATTGCAGAACAAAAACGAATTGCAGATAGCATTTACAAATCAAATGCGGAACAAACCCGACTGCAATTAATAGAAGAAATGAAATTGTCCGCTCTTTCTAAAGCTCGATCCGATAGTATTATTTCCGCTCAACAAGAATCTGCCAGACTCGCTCAAATTGAAGAAAATAGGAAACTAAGAGCCCAAATTGATTCCGCAAAGAATAGGGAGCAAGAAACGAAGCGTTTGCAAGAAATGGAACAAAAAAGAATCGTTGCAGAACAAAGGAGAAAGTCAGACAGTATCAAAAGTGCTCAGTTTGAACAACGCAAACTTGAAATTGAAGCAGATATTAGACGTATGGCGTATGAGAGAGCAAAAGCGGATAGTGTTAACAGAGTAAAGCAAGAAGAACGTCGTGAAAGGGAACTGGAATATGCACGTGCTCGGGCTAAGACTAAAAAGGATAACAGGGAAAATCAAGCTACAAAATCGTTGGAATCAAGCTTTGATGACATTGATGATAAATTAACCGAGGTCCTATCGAGAAGAAAAACAGTGTATGAATATGAAGAGTTAAACAAAACAGTAACCAAAATTTTCATAAACGAAAATGAAAATTTAAGTGTGTATGTAAAAGTTGTCCACTCTTACGGCGACACATATTACTTCCTGGAAGAAGGGATGAGAGGTTATAGAATCATTAGTCAATCGATATACGCCAGTAGGACAAGAGATTAAAACCTTGAATAGAAACAATTAAAAGGAGCTTGAATTTATCGAGCTCTTTTTTTATGTCAATGGTTAGTGTTAACCACGGAGATAATTTACCATTAGCACCAAAGAAGGTTTCACGAAACACCCTGAAAATTATAATGGATTATTATTGTCAACTACAATTATACGGGATGAACTCTGAAGATAGTGCCTCATACAAGCAGTTGCATTTATTTCCATTTTGTATTCATTAATGCAGCAATTGGCACTTTATGTAAAACACAACGACAACCATATTATCCATCACTAACCTCTTGTTAAAAGAGACTTATTTCAAGCCTCCCTCTTCTTATAATAGCCGTTACAACCCTGTCTTCCTATGTTAACGAAGATTCTTAAAAGATTTGCCTGACACGTATGAATACTTTTATTAAACCTAATTTTATAATTGCCAAAGCATAAAAGTCCGTTTTTAAAATCAAATATTTTCTTCATAAACCGGATATAATATTAACCGTATAAAAACTCGAGCCCCAATATTTAATAAATATATTGGGGCTCGGGCATAAAATCAGGGGAATTTATTTTCTAGGTTGTATTCCTTTTTGTCGTGCAGCCTCTTCGACGCGCTTCTGAAAGTTCGATTTTTTGATCGGTTTCGATTTGTTGGCTTTTATTTGAGCCAAAATCTTATTCTCATCCACAAAATGACGGAAAATCATAGTCTGACCAATGGTAATCAATAGAGATAAGAAATAGTAATAGCTTAATCCGGATGCATAATCGTTAAAAATAAACAACATCATTACGGGCATCATATACATCATTCCTTTCATTCCCGGCATAGCAGAAGATGACATTGCCGATTGATCTCCAATTTTTACATATATAATATTAGTTATGGCCATTAGAAGACAAAACAGACTCACATGATCTCCATAGAAGGGGATGTTGAATGGTAGGTTTAAAATGGAATCATAGGAACTAAGATCCACAGCCCATAAAAATGCTTCTTGGCGGAGTTCAAATGAAGAGGGAAAAAAGGTAAACATCGCGATCAGTACTGGCATTTGCAATAAGGTAGGTAGACATCCACCCATGGGACTTACTCCCGCTTTTTTGTAAAGAGCCATGGTCGCTTCTTGCTTTTTCACGGCATCATTACGATCGGGATATTTCTTGTTTATCTCATCTATTTCAGGTTTCAAAACCTTCATTCTTGCCGTTGACAAGTACGATTTAAAAGTTAATGGGAACAAGACAATCTTAATGATGAGTGTTAATATTAGAATAATGATACCGTAACTACCTATGAACATATTTAAGAAGTTGAATAATGGAATAATAATTCCACGGTTTACCCATCGGAAAACACCCCAACCCAAAGGAATCATTTTCTCAAAATCCATATTATATGATTCCAATTGATAGAATTGGTTGGGACCAAAATAGAATGTGAAATCATGTTTTTCCTCTGCTCCTCCAGAATACGGAATGTATGTATTTAACGACATCTCTTTAACATGATTATTGGATGTCAAAACTTCGCTCTTTAATTGAACCTCGTTTAAACTCTCCTTTGCAACTATTACTGTATTAAAGAAATGTGCCTTGAAGCCAACCCATTGCACTTTTTCGGTTAATTTAATATTATCGTTGGAGGTTTCACTTAAATAATCGATTTCACCAGCCTTATATTTGTAATAAACGGTACTGCGATTTCTCTCCCATTTCAAAGATTGCTCCGTACTGGGAATCATATAACTCCAATCAAAAGCAATGTAATCGTTCCGTATTACATTCGCCATGTTAACAATTTCGACGGAGAAATCCAACAAATAATCATCTTTCTTTAAGGAGTATACATATTCAATATACTTCTCATTATCAGCTGTGAGTCTTATTTTTAATATTTCAGCAGTGTCGGTGCTATACGACGCACTTTTTTCCCAAAACAGATTATTGGTTTTAATGGGTTGGGCTGCATTTTGCGCCAAAAAAGTAAAGCCGAACACGGTTGTATCTCCATTAAAGATATACAAAGGCAACGAATCGAATGTTTGAAATTCTTTCAATTGAACAGAATAGGGACGTCCTCCTCGTTTGGAAATAATCACTTTTAATTTTTCGTTCTCGATTGTATAAAATTCATTCACTCCAGTTTGAGCTACATCGAAACTCCCCATTTGAGCTTCGTTACTAGCATTTTCAGCTTTTGGTTCCGAAATTATCTGATTTGTTTTTATCTCTTGCTCATTTCTGAGCGCTTCAACGGAACGTGCTTGATTTACAAGTTGAATAGAGTCTCGCATCTGACGACTTCGTTCAATTTGTTCCGGTGTTGGTTTGGTTAAATATCCCCAGCCTATTAAAACTGCTCCAATTAATACAAGTCCAACAATTGTGTTTTTATCCATTATCTTTATTCTTATTGATTTAATATTTAAACTCCAACCTGACGTTTTTATTTTGTCAAGATTGATTAACTCTTTTTCCTCTTAGTTTCGTAACACAAATCTAACGCATTTTTCACAAATGCTACAAACAACGGGTGTGGGTTTATGACCGTACTTTTGTATTCGGGGTGAAACTGAACACCAACAAACCACCTATGTTTGGGAATTTCAATGATTTCAACCAACCCTGTATCAGGGTTAACCCCCGTGGAAATCATTCCATTAGCAGTAAACTGTTCTAAATACTCACTATTAAATTCATATCGATGACGATGTCGCTCCTGAATATCCTCTTGGTTATAGGCTTGAAATGCTTTCGAATTCTTTGTTAATTTGCATGGATAACTTCCCAAACGCATTGTTCCTCCTAAATCCAAAATGTTTTTTTGTTCTGCCATTAAATCTATAACTGGATATTTTGTTTTATCATCCATTTCGGAACTGTGGGCATTTTCAAGTTTCAATACATCACGTGCAAATTCGATCACCGCACATTGCATTCCCAAACAGATACCAAAAAAAGGAACATTGTTGATTCTGGCATATTGTGCTGCCTCCAGTTTCCCCTCTATTCCACGATGACCAAATCCTGGTGCTACAAGTATTCCGGAACATTTTCCAAGTTTTTCGTTAATGTTTTCATTGTTCAACGTTTCACTGTGTATCCAATGCAAGTTTACTTTACAATCATGAACTGCTCCAGCATGAATAAATGCTTCGGATATTGATTTATAAGCATCGGGAAGTTCAACATATTTACCAACCAATGCTATATCCACTGAGGTTTTCGGTTTCTGGATTTTAGACAAAAAATCCCGCCAAGGTTTTAATTCTGGCTCCTTGCCCAAATCAAGATCTAATTTTTCCAAAACAATCACATCAAGGTGCTCTTCTAGCATTTTAATGGGCACTTCATATATTGTACTCACATCGATTGATTCGATAACTGCTCTATGATCGACATTGCAAAACAAGGCTACCTTATGACGAATATCGTCGGTAAGATTACGCTCGGCTCTTAAAACAAGTACATCAGGTTGAACTCCAGCCTCAAGTAGCATTTTAACAGAGTGTTGGGTTGGTTTTGTTTTTAATTCGCCGGCAGCAGCAAGATAGGGCACGTAGGTTAAATGTATGACCATACAATTATTTCTACCCAACTCCCATCGCAACTGACGAACAGCCTCTATATAGGGAAGCGATTCGATATCGCCAACAGTTCCTCCAATTTCAGTAATAACAACATCGTAATTCTGTTTAGAGCCTAAAAGTTTCACTCTACGTTTAATTTCGTCGGTAATGTGTGGAATTACTTGAACTGTCTTACCTAAAAAGTCGCCACGACGTTCTTTGTCGATCACACTTTGATATATCCTACCCGTGGTTACGTTGTTTGATTGTGATGTAGTGATGTTTAAAAAACGTTCGTAATGTCCTAAATCTAAGTCAGTTTCGGCACCATCGTCAGTAACATAACATTCACCATGTTCATATGGATTCAGGGTTCCTGGATCTACATTTAAATAGGGATCAAGCTTTTGGATGGTAACTTTATAGCCCCGAGCCTGTAAAAGTTTTGCCAGCGAAGCCGAAATAATACCTTTCCCTAACGAGCTTGTTACTCCTCCTGTAACAAAAACATATTTTGTTTGCATTGCTAAATCCTTTGTTTTAAAATGTTATTGACATTCCAATACTTGGCATTATTGGTAATTGATTTACGGTCTTATTTCGAATTCGATGTACATAAAAAACATTGTCGCGGTTATAAGCATTTGTGGCGCCAACATCAAAAACCAATTCTGATTTGTTACCTAAATGAATGGTATGTTTCAGATTAATATCGAATCGATGATATGTAGGTAATCGTTTGGAGTTTGTCTCTCCATACAATACTTGTAAGTATCCTTGCGAGGTAGTATAATCCTCGTAAATGTTTGGGAATGTAATACTTTCATAAAATCCTTGATTAGGCGTAAATGGGAAACCAGAACCAAAATTCCAACGTCCCGACACTTCCCAAAGCAATCCTTTGCCAAAAGTATAAGAAGCTACTAAATTTATAGTATGACGACGATCAAAATGGGTAGGAAATGTTTGTTCGTACTGTTCAAATTCTAGATCTATAAATTCAGCTGTTCTATTAACAAAACCCATTGAATATACGAACCACAAATACACTTGGTCTTTGTTGTATTTGAATAAAAAGTCTAAACCATACGCATTACCATCTTCTACAATAAGTGCATTTTTCAATAAATTAGGATATAAAACATTGTCAACATGCTGGAGATCATTTGGATACCGTGCTAAACGGTTAATCCCAATTAACTGATCAAAGCCTTTATAATAGGCTTCGACGTTTGCAGTGAAATAATTTGTAAAATCGAATTCAAAACCGGCAACAATATGTTTCGATTTTTGCAAATTGGATTTTATCGGTTTATCTTGATAAAATAATTCATTTTCGGGAGCGGACAAAAATCCACTAAATAGGTTCACCACATCGCGGTCGCTATTTGCCGCTATTAAATTTTGAGAGTAGAGTCCTCCAGAGGCTTTAAATCGAAGTGTTTCGGTTATGCTCCACTTAAGGCCTGCGCGTGGTTCTAAAACATTCTCCGACAACGATGTATAGTTTGTAAATCGTATTCCGGGATCGAAAATTAAATTACCCCAAACCAATTTATATTTTGCATAAGCCGCAATTTCCGATGTTCGCTGATCCATTACCAATTCATAATTAAATCGGCTAGTGTGACTGTATTTAGTTTGAACATTTAAAAGTTCAACTCCATATTTAAACTCGCTCTCGCCTAAGAAATATTGTAACGAGAAATTAAAACCTAAATTACCGATGGAACTGGAACGAGGTAAATCATCAAGACCACTCATTCCTATTGAATAAAATGAGTAGTTTACACCCATATTTATCATTGTTGATGTTCCCGAAGGCACTAGAATCAGGGAAGCTCCTCCTCCACCCGCATTCCAATTATAATCGGCTAATCCTTGATAATTAGTTACGTTATCGTTGAAAGAGAACCCAAACAAATTTAGCTTATTTCCTGACCGTCCATTAATTGATAATTTTCCATATATATCGGTAAATTCAAAGGGCAAGCGCAAAGTGTCTAAATGTTTATACAAATTTTGACTAGCCCAATCGATGTATGATTTTTTGGCAGAAAGCAAATAGGAAATTGAACTGTAATTATCGTCTGTCATTTTCACAATGGGTCCCTCAAGCAATATTTTTGAAGCAAATGGGTTTACGCTTACTTTCCCATTAAAATCTTTACGGTTTCCATCTTTTGTGGTAAAATCCATAATGGATGATATTCGTCCGCCATATTCGGCATTAAAACCTCCTGTATAAACATCGGTATTTCTAATTATGTCGGTATCAAATACCGAAAAAATCCCAATACTATGAAATGGATTATAGACAACCATACCATCGAGCAGCACTTTATTATGAATTGGAGCTCCTCCCCTAATATAAAGTTGACCGCCTTGATCGCCTGTGAAAACGACTCCGGGAACAACCTGTAAAAACTGGGCTATGTCTCTTTCTCCTCCAATACTCGGGATCATATTAACTTGTTTGGGCGATATTTTAACCAGTGATGTATAAACCTGGCTTTTCATTTCTTGTCTTTCGGCAGATATTATAAACTCATCGAGTTGAACGCTTGCCTCGCTTAACGTTAAATTGTTTTCAAGCGTTTTATTTGCTTCCACAGTGATATTTACTTGAGTGGTATCGTACCCAATACTGGTCACCATGAGTGTGTATTTTCCCACTGGAATTCGGGTAATGGAATAATATCCATTTATATCTGTTGATGCTCCAAAATTTGTTCCTTGCAAATACACGTTGGTAAACATTACCGGTTCACCATTTTTCTTTTCGTACACAAAACCACGAACACTTCCCTTTTGTGAGAACAAAGGAGCTATGGAAAAAATGAGTGAAATTAAAATTAATGTTTTTTTCATGATGTTAGGAGTGATTTTAGATTTATCAAAGATAAAAGCTCATATAAAGGGCATTACGAATGTCATACGTTCCTATTATCGACACAGCAATTCGTATTAAAATATTCGAATTCCCCCTTACCCTTTTTTATTAATGTAGAAAACAGAATCAATCAAACTATTTTAAAAATTTGATTGATTCTGAATTAGAATATTGAATTAAGCTTCGTTGTCGATGGTATCAATTAAAGAAAGCTTCTCTTTTAATTCAATAATATGTTGTTTCGCTTTCTCAATTTTATGGAGAATATCTTTAATCATATTTGCAGCATTGGCTGAATTGTTAAAGAACCCAATATTATTTTCGTACAAAGCAATTTCATTTTCAAGATCTCTGATTTTCACCACCAGTTTACTGCGTTCACTGTTAACTTTTGTTTTACCGCGAGGATTATCGTTCCAGTTTCGCAATTTATTTTTAAACATGTCTGGGCTTTGAGGTGACACACCCAATTTATCAAAATGAACATTAATTGCTGCACGGAACTCTTTTTGAATTTGATCCTTTTTACTGAAGGGCACAAATCCGGTTTCAGACCATAGAGATTGAAAGTCACTCAACGTCTTCATGTCAGCTTCACTATCGCCAGTTATTTCAAAGGCTACAACATTATCAATAATTTCCTGTTTTTTCACCAGATTTTCTGCCTGTTGCTTGTCAACATTACCAAAGTGTTGTGATTTTGCATTAAAGAACGCATCACAAGCGGTTCTAAATCGCTGCCAAATTGTCTCCGAATGTTTACGAGGTACTGCCCCAATTTCTTTCCACGCTTTTTGTAGTTTTATAAAATCAGCGGTTGTTTGTTTCCAATCAGTACTCTCTTTTAAGGCTTCAGCTTGCTCGCACAAGTCATTCTTGAGCTGCATGTTATTTTGCTCTTCTTTTCTTCGTTCATCAAAAAAGGCTCGTTTTGCGGTGAAGAATTTATCGCACTCATTTTTAAATTGCTCGAAAATTTCATTATTCTCTTTTCGAGGGGCGAATCCAATTGCTTTCCAAAGTTTTTGGATTTCAATAATCTCTTGTGCTTTCTCCTCCCATTTTTTAGGTTTAACTAACGTTAACTTGTTAATTTCCTCAACTTTAACGCACAATATCCTTTTCTGTTCAAGATTTTTCTCCTGTTCCTCTTTCAAACCAACATAATGCTCATGATGTCGTTGGTTAACCTTAGCGGTGGCATCCTTAAAACGTTCCCACAACTCCTCTTTTTTGTCGCGAGCAACTGGACCTATCTCTCTCCACTGTTTATGAAATTCTTGTAATGTTTTAAAAGCTTTAATTACCGATGTTTCAAGAATTAACAACTCTGCCTTTTCGCAAATATCAAGCTTTTGCTCCATATTTTTCTTAAAGTCAAGCTCACGTAATTCTTTATTTATTTTAATAAAATCATAAAAACGCTCAATATGGTGATGGTAAGTTTCATACAAATGTTTTGTAGCGCCTTGTGGAACTAATCCAATATTTCGCCACTCTTCCTGCAATTGATAAAACTCGTTAAAGGTCTTATTTAATGACTCTTCGGTATTTATTAAGTTTTCAATTTTCTCAATAACGGCATATTTAAGCTTCAGATTATCTTCTTTGCTTCGTTCTTGATTCTCTTTATACTCTTTATATTTGGTTCTAAACGTATTAATATAAGTGTAGAATTGAGCCTTAAATGGATCTTCAGAGGCTTCAAAATTCACTTCTTCGTTTCCTTCGGCTATAAAATCAGCTTTTTCTTTATCGGTCTCTTCCTCAACAATCTCGTTGTATCGAGTTCTAATTAAATCTATGTTCCGCGAGACTTTTGTAATGGGATTGGTGTCAACTAAAAGTTTCAACTTCTCAATTAACTCCTCTTTCGACAGAGTATTATAATCTTCAGTTTCGCTCTCCTCAGCCTCGTCGTCTTCGTCGTCTTGGTCGATGGCATCAACATCGGCATCTTCAACAACAGCTGCTGTATCAGGAGTAGCAACAACACTGGCATCAGCAACAATATCATCCTTAACATCAATGGTTGGTTCAACAATTGATTGTTCCGTAGAACTGCTCTCTTCCTTTGCTGGTTCTTCTTTCAACGTGTTCTCTTCGACAACTGTTGCTGTAGAGTTTTCTGCGTTCTCATTTTCTTGATTAGCAGTTTCTGTAGTATCCTCGGTAACTTCGTTCAATTTAGTTGTAGCTTTTACATCTTCATTTTGGAAATCAGGAGCTTGGGCATTTTCATTCCCGGGCGTTTGATTTGGGTTCAAGTTCATATTACTAGTTGTTTTATAGAAGTAAAATTACTTCCATTATAATAAGGCACGAAAATAGGACTTTCAGAACGATTGACAAAGAAATATGCCAATTATTCGTCAATTTCAATGCAATTATTTATGCATTGCTTTCGCAAGACTATAAAGTCTAGCTTATAAAAGTTAAAATAGGTGATAAATGAATGGAAACATAAATCATAATCATTATTTTCAAAGAACTACAAAAATTGCATTTATGGTTTGAATTTATGGTTTTAAAAAGGAACCTTATTTCGAAACAAGATCCTTAATTTCAATGCGTTACATTCAGGATGACAGCGTATTGTGCGGAAATAGGGAGGTAGAAAGGGAGGATTGCGGGCTAAAGTCCAATTTCGAAGCAAAATTAATAAACGAATCGTTTTGGCTTTAGCCGTAGAACCCTTATTTTCAATAATATAGGAAACATGTCATTAATAACGAAGTAAAGAACCTCGTTTCGATAAACCATTGTATGATGAAACGCTACTTCGTAAATATGCCCTATTGTTAAGATGGGTATATTACGCACCTACGGCACTCTAAATCACTCAGGATGGCAATTCATGGGACTGAATGTTGTTTAATTCAAAAGATACTTCTCAATTGCAACTGATAAACGATGATGCATAAAAAAATAGAGATGTTTTGCAACTCAACAAATAATCCTTTAGCTTCCCTCTTTTATAGATTTTATCGTAGCTACTCGAAAAAAAAAGGATTATCCGATATATTATAAAAAAAATCCTATTTTTACGATTATTACATGTTTCAAAACCGATTGCTAATTAAGTAACTATATATAAAATCCAAATATGGGAGTATTTAATAATATTTGCCCAAAGCTCAAAGAAGTCATATTTAGAAATAGTACAACTTTAACCTATTACAAAGGCGAAGATTTGTGTAAACAGGCCGCCTATGCACCACAAGTATTGTACTTAAATAAAGGATTAGCCAAGCTCTATCTTCAGCATCGGGGTCGAAATTTGATACTTCGTTTAATTGGCGAAAACGATTTTGTTGGATTGCCAATTACTACTTCCGATAACTCCTATTATCCATATTCCGTTACAGCACTGGAAGAGTGTGGAATTACAGCAATTGACGCATTAAATTTCAAAGAAGCGTTAAATATGGACAACAACTTTGCGCAGTCAATTATTGATTTACAAAACAAATACACCCGTATCTATTTCAAACATTTCTTAAGCATTACTCAGAAACAGTTGCACGGAAGAGTAGCCGACACTATTTTACATCTTGCTTGTGATGTCCACAAACAACAAAAGTTTCAACTGTTGTTGACGCGCAAAGATCTTGCTGAATTCTCGGGAATGTCAACAGAGAGTGTTATTCGAATTTTAAGAGAGTTTCATAACGATCGAATTATAAACATCGATGGTAAAGAGATAGAGATAATTAGTTATGAATTGCTCAAGAAATTAAGTGAAATAGGATAACAAACTTTTTCACATCCATTATTCAATAAAAGTTGTTTTCTGCAACAACAGTTCAGCCAAGGCAATTGCCGTAACAGCCTCTACAACAACAGGAATTCGCAAAGCTATACAGGCATCATGTCGCCCTTCGACAACAAAATCCTCTTGCAAATTTGTGTTGAAATTATGGGTCGATTGTGGTTTAGATATGCTTGAAGTAGGTTTTACTGCAACTTTAAAAAACAGCTCATTTCCATTGGTTATTCCGCCAAGTATTCCTCCTGAATTGTTGGTTGTTGTTTTCCCCTGAGAGTTAATGAAAACATCGTTATTCTCGGATCCAAATTTAAAGGCACTCGAAAAGCCAGAACCAAACTCAATGCCTTTAATTGCAGGAATGGAGAATATTAATTGGCTAATGACCGACTCTACCGAGTTAAAAAAAGGTTCGCCCAAACCAATTGGGATATTTACCCCACTACATGAAACGATGCCTCCGACAGAATCGCCTTGATCTGTGGCTTTTTGAACCGCACTTTCGATATCGTTTTCTCCATGTACAGTTTCAATTTTTGTCGTTATTAAAATGGGTGATATTATTTTCTTTGCAATAACACCTGCTGCAACCAATGCTAAGGTCATTCGTCCTGAATGATGACCTCCTCCACGTGCGTCATTAAATCCCCCATATTTTGCAGATGCTGTAAAATCGGCATGACCTGGTCTGGGAATGTCTGCAAAGTTGCGGTAATCGCTTGATTTTACATTTTCGTTTCTAAAGAAAATCGTTAATGGAGCACCGGTGGTAAAGCCCCTGTAAACTCCCGATACTATGTTTGGAATATCAGATTCGATTCTGGCAGTGGTCCCTTTGCCCCCTGCTTTACGTCGTTGTATGTCCGATTCAAAATCGTTAACTCCAAGAGCCATTCCAGCATTTAACCCATCAATCGTAATCCCTATAAATTCCCCATGAGATTCTCCAAAAATTGAAAGTCGAAAATTTTCTCCAAATCGGTTCATAATTAATAATTTATATAATTATTCAAATCGTTTTTACCAATGAAACTTCTTGATTTAAAAGAGTGTTGAACATCAACTTAGTACACCCATCTCCACCAATAATTAGGTCGATGGATCGAAACGAAGGGATATCAATGGTTTTATCGTACTGTTTTACATTCAATTGAGTGAAATTAGGAGAGTCGTCGAATTGCATTTTCAATATTGCGAGATCAACCTTTGTATTAAAAAACAGTTCTATGGCAGATTGAGCTTGTCCCAACAACCAACTCTCGCCCGAAATTAATGTAAATCCCTCTATTTCAGACATTTTTAGTAAATTAGTGTCTCTATAATTCGCATCCAAAACTACGGTTTTTTTTGGTATCTTACGCTTCAACAACGGATTTCCCTCCGGTGATGTTGATGAAATAATAAAATCGAACGATTCCAACTTCTCTTTCATTTCATCCAAAGATAGGACGTTGCAATGGAACATGTTTGCCATTTGTTGTGCCTTTTCAAGCGTTCGATTTGCAATGGTAACCTTCGAACCGCTCAAATGCATGCCATAAACGGCTGCTCTGCCCGCAGGACCTGCGCCAATTACTAAAGATCTACTTCCTTTAATGGAAAATCCTTCTTGTTCGATGGCATGCACAACGCCCAAATAATCCGTATTGTGGCCTGTAAGCTTCCCGTTACGGTTAATAATCGTATTGACTCCATTTATGATTTTCGCCTCATGGCTTATTGAATCAAGAAGGGGAATAATCTCTTCTTTGAATGGGGTAGTAATATTTGCCCCTGCAATGGCAAGGGAACGAATAATTGTGGGGATATCGGCACATTGTAACGGTCTTATGCGCGTATAAAAAGCTTCTTTTCCACTTGCTGCAAAGAAGGAGTTAAATATTTGTGGACTTTTACTATGTAAAATCGGATTGCCAAACACAGCAAACTTTAAACTTCCGACGCTTTCCATTTTCACTACCATTAGTTTTACAAACGTACGAAGATAAATAAAAAAAGGGAGCCGAACGACTCCCTTTTTATTTGAATTGTTATGAATTATTGTTTTATCATCTTTTTAACATGAATATCTCCATTGTTGGTTCTAAATGTAATTAAATAGAATCCTGCAGGAATATGATTGGTTGTGATTGTAACCATATCGCTTCCATCATTAACAACATTTATAATTTGACTGCCCACAGCATTAGAAATGGTAAATTGAGTTACATCTGAAACATTTTCCAATATAATTTCATTTGCAAATGGATTTGGATAGGCATCTATTTTCGAGAATTGTTCTGAATGGATACCCACCTTTTGCATATTAACCATCTCTGTGAAATTTCCACCATCAATGGTTAAAATTGATGTGTAGTTTACATATCCGGTTGCGCTTATTACATAGTCAAAATCACCATTTGTAATCGATACATTAGCAAGCCCATTTTCATTGGTTATCACCGATTGTCCATCGATTTCAATCATGGCTCCATGAATTGGAGATCCTTCATTAAGCACAATGAATGTTACATTATATATCGGGACAAACTCAACAACATTAACAATATAGTTATTAATCACTGCTCCATTCATTGAAGTGATTGAATAAGTAACTTCATTGGTAAAATTGGTAACCACTCCTGGTTCTGGAGTTATTTGAGCACCCATACTAATTGTTATAGTTGGAGTTAATGCATTGATATTTGTTCCAACTGCAACTGTAACATCGATAGTAGCAACATTATTAGCAACTTCTGAGATTGCTATTTGCTCAATCACATTTTCCTCAAAATTAAATGACAAGAGGTTTGCATCGTTTTCAACTCCGCCATCGCATGATACAACAGCAGACCATCCAGCACCATTAACTGAAACATCAGAAGTAAACACAAATGTTAATGCTCCTACAGGATTGGTAGCTACATAATCATCTGGAAGGGTACTACCGCTCAACAGGGCTAATTGAGGCGCTGAACTAGACGTACCGTCATAAATTCGTAGTTTGTCGTAATTTGTTTCAGTGGCAAAACTTTCGAAAGACACTCTCATCATAGCACCAACTGAAGCAGGTAGAAACGTCATCGTAGTATTTGTGTTACTTGAGTAGTTATTATCGGGACCATTTGGATCATAAAAACGAGCCATACAGGTGGTTAAGGTAGTATTTGACATGTTGTAACCCGGCATTTCTCCAATTACAATTCCGATAGGATTAACGGTTGTATTTCCCAAAGATGTTAACGCTAAATTAGCAATAGCAGTGATTTCAAGTGGAGTTGTTGGCTTAGCTGAAACTGTAAATGTTGCTACTCCTGTGGCACCCATTGCAAGGGCGTCGATATTTGCACTGTGTTGACTAATGGTCAAATAGGGCGACTGGGTTGTTAAATTACCTGCAATTCCAGCAGCATTAGCATGGCCTGAGTTTACTACAGTTACAACTAAATCTGCAGTCTCTCCGGGATCTAATACACCGGGGATTCCTTGATTATTATCATTTATTACAAATTCCTGAACTTTTAAAAGGGGCGCATTTGCTTTAATAATAAAGGTCTGACTCCAATTATAGGTTTGTCCGTTATAGTTACCGGAAATAGCAATTACGAAAGGAATTGCAGTTTGATCAGGAACATTATTAGTAATGGTAATACCAAACGCATTTGCAAAATCAGAAACCTGATCTGGAATAATTGTTCCAGCAGAGAGGGTGCTGTTTGTAATCGTTGCATATTGACTTTCTGTGCTAAGGATAGCTACAACGTTTGTTGCTGTGTATGGATCGTTTGAGATGTTTTTAAGTATCACATTTAAACCTAAAGCTTGCCCAAAGTCAGGAGCTGCTGTAGTTTCAAAGGAGTTCATAACAATATAGGGCTCATCTGCAGGCACTGCTGCAACCTCAGCCATATAAGTTACTTTGTTGAAAGCCACAATGGCCAAGGTTAAATCGACGGGTTGAGTTATTGGTTCAGCAAAAGCAATGGTTAAATTTCCATTTTCAACTTCACCCGTTCCAACCATTACAACATTACCGTTTGTATTGGTGTACGATAAAGTAGCAACCGCTCCATCAGTGTCGCAGGAAACTGCAAAAGTGCTTGCTCCTAAAAACAGAGTTGGGTTATGACTTACGTTCATTGCTTGTGGAACATCGGTTCTAACCAATAATGAAGGATCGCCAAAAACCACCCATGTGTCATGTGTTTGTTTCCCTGATGCTCCATGCTGATCCAACATAATCATACTGCCATTTACAGTAATTCCTGCAAGCGTTCTTCGAATGTTATTTTGGAAATTTTCGGTCAAAATATTAGTTATCTCATCTTGTCCAGTCATTGGAGGTTGCCATGCCTGATTAATAGTTGACATTAATGTAGCAATAGCTCCCGTAGGACTCCCATTGTCAGTAGCTCGTGTCCAAGCTTCAGCAAAACAAAAGTTCGTTTTAAAATCGCCATTTACACACGCAACCGAAATTATAAAAGGGAGCTTATTAACATTTGTTAATGCGTTAACATGAGTATTGCTATATCCAGCGACACTCCATCCGGTTACTGATCCGTGGTTGCAAAAGTTAATTATACTAGTACCATCATTAAGCCGTTGCGAAATTTGAGCTGCTGTAGTATTAGGCAATCCTGGAACTCCTCCGCTGTATTCACGGTTTACTTCGGAATAAGTAAAGTTCAACAATGTATCGCGAACAAAATCGATGTGCTGATAATCGGCTTCACCACCATTATGGCCATTACCAGATCCTTCGTTAGCAGCAATTCCTAAACCTATATTTAACCATGTATCGCTAGCATTTATATCTCGCTCGTAATGTATTACTCGCTCAACCTGAGTTTCGACATGACCTATATTTTCAGCCGAAAAACGACCAATTAGAATCTCGTTATAGCTGTCATTTCCGGTTATATACCCATAGGCATTGTCCGAATCTCCTGAACCAGAAACAGAGTTCACAGGAATTTGAGGAGCATCGCCAACAAGTATGACAAAGGTCAAATTATTGTCCGGATTATTATAAAAATTAGTTATATAGGTTTTAATAGCAGCACTTGTTGCACCTGCAATTGTTTTCGAAACCATAGTTGTTTTACGACCGATTGTGTTTTTCCAATTTACATAGGGTTGCATTGCAGGCATAAAATCATCGTAGCAAATAACTAGAACTTCCCCATCTTCTTCAACGGAAGTGTATTTTGCTTGATCGTAGTTTAAAAACATCTTTTTATATATGCTTGAAAACTCAGTGTCGATACTCTTAACTTCACGAGTACGAACAAATTCGTTCACTCCCGATTTAGCAGTATGTTTCACAATAACTTTAAGGTCAGAATAGATTCTTAGTGTTTTTGTCACCGGATTATACTGCACAGGAAACACATTAATAGTCTGTCCTCGAACGTCTCTGACAATATACGGAGTATTTAACGACGCTATATTTTTTGGATAAAAGGCATTTTCGTTATACACATCGCCTTTTACAAAAGGAACGTCGTCAGGATTCACAGTACGCAATAAATTCCCTTTAGATGGAGCAATGTCGATATCCATAATTTCCTGATATTCACCAGGGATTACTTCAACTACCATACTTCCCATGTCTGGAATAACAATAGATTTGGCCAAATAAAACAAATCGGGATCTCCTGAATTGAGAACTTTTGGTGCATTAAAAGACTCTACTACATATGCAACTCCAGATTCAGTATTTACAGCTCTTAAATTCAACTCATTTAAATTGAACTTTATTTCAATTTCATTGTTCACTTCTGAAACAAATTGAACTGTGTGTTGATTACTGTTTGGGTTAATAACTATTTTACGGCTGTTTTGAGACCAACCGAAAAAAGTCAACAACACCAACACGACTGTCAGTGAGCCTTTAGCGGATAAATTGAATAATTTATTTCTCATAAAAAAGATGTTTTTTTTGCTATAATTAAATAGCATTGATTAGAATTAAGTTTAATTGAGTGTCCAAATATAATTGATATTTATCACATACATGGTGAAAAACACGTGCCATTTATTACAAAAATTGTGCCTACTAGACCATCGTAATACACTCTTAACGAAAATTCAACATTTACCCTTTAATCGCAAATTGTTTCTATATTTGTTTTCAGCAAACATTTAATCCCTACATTTGTACATTAATTAAAATATTATTTCTATGTTTGTTCTCTGCATTTGTTCCAATTTTAAAACTTAGACTATTGCTTTACATTCAAATCAATATTAACTAAACATTAACAATTAAATTTTTACATTATGAAAAAAATGAGAAGTTTTATGGCAGTTGTCTTAATTGCTGCAATGGGATTAGCAATGACTGGTTGCTACGGTTCTTTCGGTTTAACTCAAAAAGTTCATAGCTGGAACGGATCTCTTGGAAACAAATTTGTAGAAGAAATCGTCTTCATTGGATTATGTATTATTCCTGTGTATGAACTCGCAACATTTGCTGATGCTATTATTTTTAACACCATTGAGTTCTGGACTGGAAGTAACCCAATAGCATTTAAACAAGGTGTTAATGAAATTGAAATGAACGGTCAAAAACTTACCGTAAATGTTGTGAAAGATAACGTTGTAATATCAAACTCAAACGGGGATATATTAAACGAACTGATCTTCAACAACGACGAAAGTACTTGGTATTCAATTATGGACAATGAGAGTAGAAAACTGATGACCATTCAAGATGACAATGCTATCCTTTACACTGCAAATGGTGAAACCGTGGAATTAAACATGGCTAACAAAGCAGAACGCTCAAAATTAAATTTATTTAACGCATACGCTACTAAGTAAGATATCATTCAATAATTAAAAAGGAGTGAACACTGTATCATATAGATGCAACTGTTCACTCCTTTTTTATCGTGCTTTTCACACTACATTTTCACAAACCGCAACGTTATCTTCTCTTCGTGGGTTTTTACTTCAATAAAATAGATCCCTCGCTCCAAGGAGGATATGTCTATATTTTGAGATTGAGCTGTACCTTTTCGAACAAATAAAGCGCGATTGCCAGAAATATCAGTAATGGTAATTTCGCTCATTGATGCCCCATTTAGATTTTCAATGGTAATTTCGTTGGTTCCAGGATTGGGATATAAGCGAACTTTGTCGGCAGAACGGTTATCAATAGCTCCAACAAAATCGAAATGTGCAACGGCAGTTGTTGCAGTAGTTACTGTTGCGGTACATGGATTTTCAGAATACTCTGTTCCATTAACAACCCATTTTGTGAATCGCCATTGAGTTTCAGGCGTTGCTAATAACGGAATTTGCTCGCCTTCAATGATCATGTGCTCGCCAATTTCTGGGGTCACTGTTCCACTTCCTACAACAGAAATTGTTAATGGGAAACAGGTGTTTTCATTGTCGCCGCGGGCATAAAATCGATAGAGACCTGCCGGAGCTACCAATGGTTTGCTAATCGTTTTTCCATTACCATTGGTTGCCGAAATATAATAGAAAATATCACTATCCTCTGTTTGTGCTGGAATGGCTACATCAAACATATCGCCTGTCTGGCTCATTGCAATTTGGTTGAATCCTTGAGTTGTGTCGGTGCTCCAATACAATACGGCATTGGAAATACCCGTAGTGGACGATATATTTGATTGAAGCGCATATCCAGCAGGAGAAAACTCAACGGTATCGCGAATTGAGGCGTGAGCAATAAAAATAGGATCATTGGCGGCTATTTCGCGTGTAATACAATGAATTGCACCACTTGCCGGAATAACATTTCGCATATTGATTCCATAAACATTGTAGCCCGGCATTGCATCACGATATATCTGGAGAGCCTCATTGTCGGTCGATAATCCGTACATAGGAACCAAAACAACATTATTTAAAATGGTCGCATTGGTGTAGGTCAAATAATCAGAATATTGGTTTGGATAATGACCCGACTCGTCGGCAGGCATGGGAATACGAACCACATTGTAGGGTCGTCCGTATGGAGTTTGATAATTTTCAAGAATAAAATTCAAGTTTGCTTCAATTTGAGGTCCATCAGAAATACCAACAGGATATTGTCCAACAAGAATGGTCTCCTCATTTAAAAGTTTCATGTGCATATCAATATGGTGAATCCCGTCGTGAGGCAATACGGTCATTTTCACATACGGATCAATTCCCATATAATGTTTCTTAATGGTATCAATCTGTGCTTCTGTCAATGTGTTGTTTTCCATTAAAATCAAATTTGACGAAAATCCACGGTTAAACCCATCTGCCATAAAGTTTCCACCAGTAGCTGTTAACCTATTTGGAACGTTTGTCATTTGATAAACAGGGACATTCAATAAATTGCCAATTACGGACGGAATAACATCGTCGGCTGGACGCGGTCTATTATAAACCCAATCTACAAAAGCCAACTCGTTGGTTCCATGCAAATAAATACTTTGTGGTCCGTAATCGCGAACCCATACCGAATTATAACTGGCTACTACAAACTCAATATTATCGGTATTAACTCCGCCTTGACTCAAATAACTTTGAACCGACGCTGCATTTGAACACACAATATAAACTATAACGGACTCTTTGGCATGCCTTACAATTTCGCGCAAATTACTTGTGTAGGTAGTCCAAGTTATTACTACCCCTTGCATTTCTTCAAACTCTGCCGGAGTTCGTGGAATTTCGGCAGGAGGATTTGCATCTTTGGATACGGGATAATTTTTAATGTAATTGTCCCAAATTGTTTTTTCATACTCGGTCATGCTTTTAGGCAGATTTTCTTGGCCATAAGAAGCACTTACGGTCAATAAAAGAAGTAAAATTGAAAATAATCGTATCATTGAATATATAGTTTAAGTGTTTAAGCGGCTGCTAAATTAATAATTATTTTGGGGAGTTATTAAAGATTTTGTATTTAACCAATTGTGGATTCTAAAATAAAGAATGGTTGTTTTCGTAAAAAACAGATCACTTATGACCTAATTCGCCCATTCGTATTTAAAAATGCGCTACTTTTACGCAATAAACTGAACTACATGAACCAATATCTAATTTTACAGCATCCCGGTCACAACCGCGTTTATTTCAACTTTGCGGGAGAACTTGCCCTAGGAGAACTCCATATAGCATGCACCAAACTGGAGATCCAATTTGAGAAACTTGAAATTATTAAAATCGAAAGAATTCGATATATATCATTAAAAACCAACAACATAATCACGGAGAAAGAGCTGGAATATCTCTCCCGTTTATCCTTTATTTTTGCAATTTTCAAGGCAAATACGGACGAGAATAACCAAATTAGTTTAACCCCAATTCCCGTATTTGAATACGAATATGTGGATAATAAAATTAGCACAATTTTAAAATATGCGGGAAAAACAAACGAGTCGTTCACAAAAATGATGGTGAACATTGCGCTTCTTTCCAGCGATTTTAGCTACGACGATACCATCGAATTGCTCGATCCTGTTGCCGGCAAGGGAACTACACTCTACGAAGGAATGGTTTATGGGTTTAATGTTGCAGGAATCGAGATCGATAAAAAACCGGTGCACGAAATGAGCACCTTCTTCAAAAAATACTTGGAAACCGAGCGATATAAACATACCGCCGATAAAAGGCAAATATTTGGAAAAAATAGATCGGAGGCGGTATATGTCGACGAGTTTGAATATTCAGTAAACAAAGAGGATTTTAGATCAGAAAACCTACGACATACACTAAGCATGGTAAACGGAAAAGCGCAGGAAGCATCCAATTACTATAAAAATAGTCAATTTCACTTAATCGTGGGCGACCTGCCCCATGGTGGCTTCCACGGGAATAGCACCAATGACAAATCAAATTCCAATACCCATAATCCACTGGAATTTTTAACGCTAAGCCTTCCGCACTGGGATAAAGTTTTAAAAATTGGAGGCGTAATTGCTGTTTCTTGGAATGCATTCATTACTGCTCGACACCGACTACTCGATGTTTTTATCGATAATGGATTCACAATTTTAGACGACTATCCGTACAATAATTTTGAGCATATGGTTGATAAATCATTAAAGCGCAATTTTATTGTTGCTAAAAAAACATCCTAAAATATCATCTCAAAATAGTAGGATTTGAGGGATTTGCAAAACGTAAGTTCGTCCTGAAAAGAGTCAACCATTTTCAGGACGTTACACTTTTTCAAACAGCAAAAGAATACTAATACTGATCGGTACTCAACATTACCAAAGTACAACCATGAATCACTTCAATGTCATTCTCTTTGGCGAGTTTTTCCAATTCGGGATTCTCTGTTCCGGGATTTAAAATCAGACGTTTGGGTTTCAGTTGGGTTATGATATCAAAATAAGCGGGCTGATTCTTTGGACCAACGTACATGGTTATGGTATGCACGTTTTCTTTCGTGTCGATCTCTTTTTGTATTTTAATTCCATCCACTTCACCGGTTCGCATACCCAATGCCAGAACTGGATGTTGATGTTGGTTTAACATTTTAATGGCCTTGTTCGAATATCGTTCTGTGTTTTCGCTGGCACCAATAACTAAGGTCTTTTTCATTTATAAAAATATTATCATGTTGATTATAAGCAATATATTCTGTAATTTGTCATATATATATTTCCAATTATAAACTCCAAAATTACGGATTCGTAAGTTTGGGGTCTATCCAAAACAGAAATATTACTACGATTGTTCAACTTACATATGCAAATATATAGATTATTTGTTTTAATTGGTTTATTTCTTTATTAAAACAGGGGTATGACCTTCGAACGACAACAAGTCAGCATTGGGAAACAACCCAATATCAGAATCATAAAAAACAACTTTTCTTAACTGTTGCTGTACAATAAATAATCCGTATTTTCGTGGAAGTATCGACACTTTATTTATCACTTTTGGATTTATGTCCAACTATTTAATTAGAGATATGAAAACAGTTTCGTTGATTGTAAGAACCATCTTTTTATCCCTTTTATTCGCCAGTTTATGTTACAATTCAAAAGCACAGACCATTGATACGGTGCAATCGGATTATGTTTATTTGATGCTCACTGCCTGTGGATTTAACAAAACAATTATTGATGGCAGAGATAGCCTAAAGTTTTATGGAGGGCATATCAAAAATGCAGTATATGTTGACGCATTTGGGACAAATATTGACGGATTATTACAAAAGTACATAACTGAAGATACCTTGGTTGTGTATTGCACAAAAAAAACACGATCAGGAATAATTATTGACAATTTAAAAATCCTTCATTATCGGGGGCTAATAATCTATATGCAAGATGGTTTAACGGGCTGGAAAAAGAACGAATTCGAAGTTGTAGTCCCGTTAACCAATGAAACCATAAATCCCGGACATGAAAACAAAGATTAACAAAACAGGTTAAGTGAAAATCTTAAAATCACTTCTGATAAAAAGAAAGAGCGGTTAAAAACATTTTCAAAAATGGTAACAAGGTCAAAAAAAACCGTTTTATGGAAATCAAAACACGCCGAGTATAAACACGACATATCATAAAATTACTTCCTATATTTGTCAAAGCCTCAAAATGAGTCAACATGCAGATCGTCAATAAATAACAAAAAAAACTATGAAACTCTATATTAAAAATATGGTTTGCGACCGTTGTATAATGGTAATAAAACATGAACTGGAGAAGTTTGGTTATCATCCTTTACATGTCACTTTGGGAGAAGTTCTATTAAAAGAGGAGATGTCCGACTACGAGAAGCAGGCGCTCAATCAACATTTAGAAACATTGGGATTTGAAATTATGGATGATAAAAAAAGTCGTCTTATAGTACAAATTAAAGCCGCTATTATTGAAATTGTGCGCCAACAAAATAGTGAAATAAAGTCCAACCTCTCCGATTATTTGGGAAGTAAGTTGCATCATGATTACACCTATCTTTCCAATCTTTTTTCCGAGGTTGAGGGAACAACCATCGAGAAATATTTGATTGCTCAGAAAATTGAAAAGGTAAAGGAGTTGTTGGTATATGACGAGTTGTCGTTGAGCGAAATAGCATTTCAAATGAACTATTCAAGCGTGGCCTATTTAAGCAATCAGTTTAAAAAGGTAACTGGCCTTACTCCCACCCATTTCAAAAAAATCAAAGCTAATAAGCGCAAACCTCTCGATAAAGTGTAAAACTTACAAATACTTTCAAAAATTAAGTAACAAGATCAGCCCAGCAAGTTGCGACCTTTGTAGTGTAACTAAAATTTAAAGGTATGTCAACAGAAATAAAGACTCGAGAAATCACGCTTTCGCTAGAAGGGTTAAGAAGTGAACACTGCGCAATGATTATCGATGAGGCATTAAGCAAACTTCAAGGAGTAAATGCCCATCGAGTGGAATTAAACAATCAGCGCGCTGTAATTGCAATAGAAAAAGCAGAGGTTGTTTCCGAAGCAATTAACGCCATCAAAAAGTTAGGATATGGGGTTACGACCCTGAAAAAGATATTTCCTGTTTTGAAAATGTCGTGTGCCTCGTGTGCTATAAGTGTGGAAAGCATCCTAAAATCAAAACCAGGCGTAGTGGTAGCATCCGTAAATTTTGCAACCGCAACCGTTGCTGTGGAATATTTACCGGGAGTTATTGAGCCCTTTGACATTAAGCAAGCTCTGCAATCGGTTGGCTTTGATTTAATGATTGAGGAAAACGAAAATCAGTCCGACACACTTGAAAACTTGCATCAGGAAAAATTCAACCAACTTAAAAAGAAAACATACTGGGCGTTGGCACTGTCGGCTCCTTTGATAGTAATAGGCATGTTTTTTATGAATATGCCGTTTGCCAACCCAATAATGTGGGTTTCCTG
>Ga0265295_1001306_pt1 | contig 44301 bp, 47 predicted proteins | sample Munlansysbiofilm_FD_192503 | JGI IMG/M metagenome (GOLD analysis project Ga0265295, IMG submission 192503) | Leachate microbial communities from a municipal landfill in Southern Ontario, Canada - Methane capture system biofilm | ecosystem: Engineered > Solid waste > Landfill > Unclassified ...
TCGCCTTGAACGTAAAGCCCAAGAACTGGCTTTCATTGGTTTTAACCACACGACTTTTGTCAGTGTTGATCACTAACTTTAAACGGTTTTGCAAGTACTGACTGATACTGCGCAGCACGCGTTCTCCAGCTCGCTGACTCCTCACTACAATTGTGAAATCATCCGCGTAGCGGGCAAACTTATGACCGCGTTTTTCAAGTTCTTTATCCAAAGAATCGAGCATGATATTCGCCAGTAACGGCGACAACGGCCCACCTTGATGATGCTCTGTACCTGCTTAACCGCTTGCTGCCCATTACGACCTGGACGGAATCCAAAACTGTGTTCAGAAAAATCAGGGTCGAAAATAGGTGTTAATACTTGGGCAATGGCTTGTTGGATTACACGATCAGTAACGGTTGGAATACCCAGCTGGCGAGTGCCGCCATCTGGTTTAGCTATTTCAACACGTCTTACCGGTGCGGGTTGATAACAACCTGCTACCAGTTGTTGTTTCAACGCTTTCCAGTTGCCTGATCTTACCCAAGCGGGGAATGCATCGATGGTCATGCCATCGATGCCAGCGGCCCCTTTATTGGCTTGCATCTCATTCGCCCTCCAAGGGCGATACATTCCTTAGAGCCAAGGCACTTATTAACCAGAGCCTCACTGGTGGATTACCGATCGCTTGTTAAGCAGATCTCCCCCCTCTTTATAAACCAAAAGGGGAGCATGTACTGTCACTGCACTGCTGCATCATTTGCGGTGGCCGTTAGATCACGTGGCTTCGTTGTCTTGTGCCAACTCGCCTTCAGCCTACGCCTCATATGATGTTTTTGTTCATCAGCTCGCAGCTTTGCGTCCGGCTTCCTCCAGACAACTCCTCGCGGAGCTGCTCTTGCCATTCGCTAGTAGTTAACATCTAATAACGATCATAAATCGCTAAGGATGGTGACCTTCCTACAGAGGACTTTCACCTCATTAGTTCATGCCCATGCTGGGCGTACACAAGGCACTGCTGCCGGGCAAATTTTCCGCTGCGCTCCAAATTTGCCGCAGAGCGCGGCGTTAGGAGTTGTAACTATGCTGCGTACTCTACTCGTTATACTTCTCTTGCTGCTCCATGGTTTTGCGGCCGCTGATGTAGTTCCACTTTCTGCTCGCGAGGAGCTATTGAAGCGATCCCTTGAAGGCTTCTGGGGTCGTGCGAAGACACCCGACGGCAAGGCAATTCAGCCTGAATCTGAGGCGGATCGAAGGACGCCACCCGTGAACGAGAGAGTCGCGAACTTCGCCTTTGACGTAGGAGAGCTATCTGGCCTTGCTGAATGGTGCGGCGTGGATTGGAAGGCGAATTTCGCTGCACTTACGCGGAACGCGCGGAATAATGGTCAGAGCGAGAAGCAAGTTGCTTTTATCTCTGTAGTTCACGGTGTTGCTCAAGGCGCTGTGTCCTCTGCCATGCTGAGGTCAGGGCCGTGCAGCCCTCAGTACCGGAACAAAGTGCGCTCGCAAGTCGAAGCATTCGTGGCAAAGGAGCCAAAGTGATACAGCCTAACATTCCCGTTAAATTGAGCCCTGTCTGCGCGTGGACGTTAGAGGCCATTGAAATGCCGTGCGAATGCCCAAGATGCTTGCAGAGCCTAGTTCGAGAAATGCGTATTCGCTCAATCACAAACGCTACTATGGATCTGCGAGGAGTACGAAGCCACTAGGAAGAGTCAAGATGCCGTTGGTAGAACCGAATTTATTGACTACGTTACGCTCATGAAGAGCAAGGGGCTCAAACCTTTATGGTCAGAGCTAAAGGAGAGACACTGATGTTTATTGCGCACGCCCCCATGGGATACATCATGGCTACCTCGCTTTTAATGAGGCATGAAAAGTTACCTGCTACATCATCAATGATTTTGCTGTTCGGCGTACTCGGTTCTATAGCGCCAGACTTCGACATGATTTATTTTTATCTAATAGATAACCGCCAAACGCATCATCACAAATACATGACGCACTGGCCTATTATCTGGGTATCACTTTTAGTGGTTTCTACAACCTGGCTCTACTTATCACATAAATCTAAATCGCCGTGGCTAGCTTTTATTTTTAGCTTAGGTGGCTTCACTCACATCATTCTTGATAGTTTTGTTGGCGATATTTGGTGGTTTGCACCATTTGTAAATGAACCATATGCCATGTTCACCGTGCCAGCACTATTTAGTCCTTGGTGGTTAAATTTTGTATTTCATTGGTCGTTTGCTGTTGAACTAATCATCTGCATATGGGCAATGTTTATATATAGAAACAGAGTAAACACGCTACATTCCGGCACCTTCGGCAAGAGCCTCTAACAAGTGGTTAAAATCGTTTGCTTTGCTTACTGGGGCGGGCTAAAGCCCGTCTCTTAACCAAACGTTATGCACATAGATCATCAAGGTAAATTATGGAACATATTGATTGGGGCGATTTTCAAAAAGTCGATATCCGCGTTGGAACAATCGTCGATGTCGAAGACTTTCCAGAGGCTCGGCGGCCTGCTTACAAATTAAAGGTGGATTTTGGGCAAGATCTCGGTATTAAAAAGTCTAGTGCCCAGATCACTGCTTTATATACAAAAGAAGAGTTGCTTGGTAAACAGGTGCTAGCAGTAGTAAATTTTCCACCAAAACAAATTGGCCCCATTATGTCGGAGTGTTTAGTTACTGGACTACACCGACCTGATGGTTCTGTGGTGCTATCAACTGTTGATATGGAACTACCTAATGGCACACGGCTGGCATAACAAGCTGCTTAAATTCGTTATGGCTGAAAAAAGCGCAGCCTACACGGGGCTCGCTAACGCTCACTATTTAGCGGGGCGTGAGATACTCAGCAAAACCTCGAATTTACATACTTTCAACCATGAGTGTGGCGAAGTAGCTATGAAAAATATACTGAGAAATATTGCGGCGACCGTTTTGTTTACTGTTTTTATAGCTCCTGTTAACGCTGATGGCTTATATGGCACCGGTGATAATTTTGGAGGTGGATGGCAGGCTGATGGTCATGGGAATTCTAGAGGCACCGGGAGCAACTTTGGTCGCGGTTGGCAATCTGATGGCACCGGTGGAACAAGAGGTACGGGTGATAACTTTGGTAGGGGTTATCAGTCTGATGGCAATGGTGGTCTACGAGGAACCGGTGATAATTTCGGTGGTGGCTGGCAGTCTGATGGTAATGGCGGTTATAGAGGAACAGGAAGCAACTTTGGCAGTGGCTGGCAATCCGACGGCAACGGTGGATTGCGTGGAACAGGGGATAACTTTGGGCGCGGTTATCGAAAATAAGCACCTAGCAACTGCATTAAATACGTTCCGGCCCGATGGGTCTCCACCTGACGTCTTAGTCGGGTGCCGTTTATGCCGGCGTTAAATGCCAAGAGGACGTTATGTCAGGGATCGCTAACACTCCGAGTCCACCATATTACGCGGTGATTTTTAGCTCTGTCCGCACGGATGGTGACCATAATTACGGTGCTATGGCTGACAGAATGGTTGAACTGGCCGCTCAGCAGGAAGGGTTTCTTGGTATCGAGTCAGCCCGTGAGGATGTTGGTATTATCGTTTCGTACTGGGCCAGCGAGGAAGCGATCAGGAACTGGAAGCAAAATGCTGAGCACCTTGAAGCCCAGCGGCTGGGTCATAAAGCGTGGTATTCCGAATTCAAAGTCCGAGTTGCCAAGGTAGAGAGGGCTTATGGCATTTAACCCGTCAATTAAGGTCGTTCCCGGCCTGACGGCAGTCGCTTATTTCAGTGTTATATATAGAAGATGAAATATCACCTATTCCAACAATCCGGAAAACGTCATTACCTGCTAATGGTTCTTTTCCTTGGAACGTTAATGGGGTTTTGGGCTGCCAAATATTCGTTAATTTTGACTGTTATTATTACGGGGTACTGGGGCTATAGAGCAATATGTGTGCTAATAAATCCGATTATATATATCCCTGAAAGCGGAAAAGAAATTGAATTAACTCGAACTGCCTTTGGGTTTGTATTCAATAAAAAAATTCTTTCACTGTCGGATTATTACGGGATCAGAAACAGGGTGCATTGGGGCCATTATAGGCACTGTCAAACTGAACTTGTTGGAAAGTTTGGAAATTACCTTCCTGTTAGGGTGGAGCTTATGTCCGGAAAAATAAATGAGGATGCAAAGGATTTTAAATTGTATTTTTCTAAGAAGTTTGGATTTGAAGCCAGGCCGGATATGGAGCATATATAACAATACGCTCACAGGAACTGGCTAAAGCCGACCTTTTAACACAAGCGCTAGACCATACTCACAAGGAGATCGCAGTATGAAAGTAAGAATAATTTCCGCACTCGTGTTGCTTGCGTCATTTAATGCAGCTGCTGAAACCTCATCGTGCTCTTCGGCTGCTATTGTCCAAGCAGAAAAGCTTTTATCGTTCCATACAGACGGAGATGATCGCGCAGAAATTGATTCAAATGCAAAACAACTACCGTCACTCACTAACCCAGCCAACAAGTCTCAGAAACTGGCTGTTTTTGAAGTTATGGGATATGTGTACAAAGGCGAGTATCGCATGAGGCTCATTTACTACCCAGTCGGTAATGAATGCGTCTTAATTGGTCAAGAAATTCTAGAATTGGCCAGCCTATAAGTGTGCTCTAGCAAGCCTCGTGCATCGCGGGAAGGGTTAGCTAATGGCAGTATCAGTAAGCCGGCTCAAAAAACTCACGGCCGACTTTTTAAGCTCCATTGGAATACAGAAGCGCTAGGCTGACACATAGGGTTAGTGTGCAGGAGAGACTAAGCCAGTCGTGTCATTTCATTCAGGGTGAATAAATTAACCGAGCCGTCAGTTGCAGCCATATAGTCCTTTAGATGTTGAGCACCCATATGTGTCTGCCAAAGCTCGCGGGACTCCCAGTTTTCATAAAACACAAAGTGAGCTGGGTTTTCATTGTTCTGATGCAAATCGTATTGAAGACAGCCTTTTTCAGCCCGAGTGATCTCGACGAGCTTTTCAAGCTCAGCCTTTACCAGAGCAGTTTTTCCGGCTTTAGCAGTTATATTTGCAACGATAGTTAATTTCTCCATGGCCCTTTTCCTTATTGGTTCATTTAGTTTGATTAAAATCCATGTAAAACAATTTTTCCAATGGATTTGCCTGACTCCAACGCCTTATGTGCTGCCTTCAAGTTGTCGGCATTAATAATGCCTAGATTTTTACCAACGGTGGTTTGGATATGACCTTGGTCAACTAAGTCCGATACACGATTCAATAATAGGCCTTGCTCATCCATATCTGGAGCATTAAACATGGAGCGTGCAAACATAAACTCAATGTGCAACGACTGGCTCTTTAGTTTTAGCTTCATCACATCAAGTGGTTTAGATGGATCATCAATCATAGCGATCTTGCCAAAAGGTGCCAGTATTTCTGGATATGTCTCGAAGTAAGTCTCCGTATTATTCAGGCTGGCGATGTGTGTAATCGGCCCGATACCAAGAGCTTCAATTTGCTGTTGCAGTGGTTGGGTATGATCAACAACATAATGAGCGCCAAGTTTCTTTACCCACTCCTGCGAACTTTTGCGCGATGCAGTCGCAATGATTGTTGCGCCAGTTGTGGCTTTGGCAATTTGCAACAAAATAGAACCAACACCTCCGGCAGCGCCAACAACCAGAATCACTTCATTTGATTTCTCTGCCGAATCTGGCGATTGCTGTTGTATTGCTAAATGCTCAAACAGAATTTCCCAGGCCGTGATGGCGGTCAGGGGTAGCGCGGCGGCTTCTGCATCAGAAAGGCTTTTAGGTTTGTGGCCAACAATGCGTTCATCAACCAGCTGATATTCAGCATTGCTGCCTTGGCGATTAAGATCACCGGCATAAAAAACCGCGTCACCTGGTTTGAATAAGGTTGCTGCTTCACCTGTAGCTACCACTTCGCCTACGGCGTCCCAGCCAATCACTTTGTAGTGTCCATCTTCAGCTGCGACATTCTGGCGTATTTTATAGTCCACCGGATTAACGGCAATCGCTTTTATCTTAACTAACAAGTCGTGACCTGTGGCAATGGGCAGGGGTAGTTCGATATCGATTAAAGACTCTGGGTCCATAATGGGTAGAGATTTGGTGTAGCCGATAGCTTTCATGGTTATTCTCCAATTGCGTAGTTGTTGGAAAGAATAATAGGCCTTGATTGCCACTTTTTAAACAGTATAGTATTTGATAAATTCTCAAAAAATATTTGATAATATGCTGTTAAAAGACCTTCAATTAGTGCTGAAAGTAGCTGAATTTCGCAGTATTACTGCTGCTGCAACGCAATTAGATATGCGTACGGCTACGGCTAGTGCCGCACTTAAACGGGTAGAAAGTGCTTTGGGTGTGGAATTATTTACCCGCACAACTCGGCACCTTCGTCTTTCAAGTGCAGGAGAAAAATACATTCCCCTGTGTGAACAGGCACTGCTCATTTTGGATCAAGCGAAGCAGAATATGAAGGATGGCCTAGATATTGTCGATGGAGAATTGCGCATCGCATTGTCTTCAGATTTGGGGCGCAACTTGGCTATTTCGTGGCTTGATGAATTTATGGAAACCTACCCGGAAGTGAGCTTAAAGGCGAATATCACAGATAGTCATATCGACTTCTATCGCGATTCAGTAGACATCGCATTGCGTTATGGATCGCCCAGTGATGCGAAACTTTATGGGTTTAAGATATGCACTGTGCCTACACTACTTTGTGCGACACAAGACTATCTTGATATACACGGCACACCTGAGCATCCGCATGAGTTAGTCTCACATAATGGGCTTTTTTATCAGCTTCACGACATTATCCACGATAATTGGACGTTTTCGCACTGTAGCACGGGAGCAGAATATAAAATCAAGATGAATGGTAATCGCGCCTCCAATGATGGCGACCTTGTAAGACGTTGGTGCGTAGCGGGTAAGGGCTTGGCGGTTAAATCCTGCCTTGATATGTCCGCTGATTTATTATCAGGAAGGGTTGTTAGCATCATGCCCGAGTTTAAATCTAGATCGATTGAACTTTGGCTGATTTTTCCAAGCAGACAATCGATCACTCCGGCCGCTCGGCTACTCAGAGATTCTTTCAAAGAGAAGAGTGTAGCCATTTTGAGTCAACTGATCGACAAAGGAATTTTAAACGAGAGCGTTCTTGCTTAGAGTTTGAAGATTGTTGATTGTGATGAAAGATTTAAACTCAAATCTGTAAGCAGATATCAATCCCGATTAGCCGTTATCCATCAAACAGAGGTTGCTACTCAATATATGAAAACTGAAACCATTACGCCGTCAGAAATGTTTGAACCCATCGGCCCATACAGTCACCTCACCAAAGCCGGCCCGTTCATAACTATTTCTGGGACGCCAGGTGTTGATCCGGTGACATCGAAGATGGCCGGAGAAGATGCGTACAGCCAAGCCAAGCAAATTGTTCGGAATTTCAGTTCAATGCTTGGTGGTGTTGGTGCGTCACTAAGGGATGTAATGCATGTTCATGTGTTTCTAGTTCGAGTCGAAGACTTCCAAGAAATGAACCGTGCATACGCGGAAGAATTTGGTTCTTATCTTCCAGCTCGTACGGTGATTTGTGTCGCTGACCTTCCTAAGAAAGGTGCGCTCATGACCATGAATCTGACGGCTTTTGTGGGCAGTGACAGTTAATAAGACAATCAAGTAAGAACGCGCATAGGCGCGCCGCTTAGTTTTGCGTTAGCTGTATAAAAATTTGCAGGGAGAGAGATAAGTGCTAGTGCCGAGCCATTTTAAAGAAGAAAATCAAGAAAAACTTCAGCAGTACATTAAAGAATATAGTTTTGCTGTGCTTGTAGTTGCTGACAGTGATGGTATCGATGCAAACCACCTTCCTTTCCACTTCAGTGCGAGTGCAGAGTACCCCCTTGGTATACTGAGGTGTCATGTGGCGCGAGTGAATCCTGTTTGGCAGCGAATTGAAAACGGCGCTTCGATTCTTGTGATTTTTCAGGGGCCGGATGCCTATGTGTCACCGTCTTGGTATGAAACAAAGGCTGAGACGGGGAAGGTGGTTCCGACCTGGAACTATGTGGCTGTTCATGCTAAAGGCGCAGGCTCTATTTTTCAGGAGCATGCTTGGTTAAAAGAGCATCTTCATCAGTTAACTGATCTGCATGAGTCCAATAGAGATAATCCATGGTCTGTAGACGATGCGCCTTCTGAGTTCACCAATCGCTTGGTAAAAGCTATTGTTGGTATCGAAATTCAAATTGAAACTCTCACTGGGCAAGTTAAAGCGAGTCAGAATCATCCTGACCGTAATCGAGTTGGAGTAAAGGCAGGGCTTGCAGGTGGTTCTGTACGAGAGTTGGCAATGTCTGAATTTATCAGCTAACAATATGCGGCTCTCGGGAGTTCATTTCTTCGCTTTGTCTCGTAAAACCCACTGCTTAACGTGGCGTTATACGGTTGCAGATAGGAGGTAGATATTACATTGTCAACGTCGTGGTGACTGCTTTTTTAGTTGTTCTTATATCGGAAATTTCAAAGCGCAGTTCGTTCATAGGCGCTGTTAAATTGAATCGTGGCCTATGACCGACGAGCGTTCTTGCTGGGTCGCAACTGTGCTCAGCGTTGGTAATATAGAGGTTACAAACATGTCCGGAACTATAGAATTAGATGAGTTATTGCGCTCAATGGAGCCTCAATTATTAGAGGCAGAATTTGTATTCTGTACAGTTTCTGGCTCGTTAGTTGATTATGTCTCACTTAATCCAGTCGCTACATTTCTCGAGGCGGAAGGCTTAACTTTAGTTTTGGAAAAGGATACAGCGCAAAAAGCGGGCCTGCAATTTGATGGCTCATTTTGTCAGATTACTTTAACGGTTCATTCAAGTCTTGAAGCTGTAGGTTTAACAGCGGCTGTATCAGCTAAGTTAGCCGCTAAAGGTATCAGCGCTAACGTTATTGCAGCGTATTATCACGATCATATCTTTGTTCAATCGGCTAAGGCAGAAATGGCACTTTCAGCATTGAAAGAACTTAGCGCATAACAGGGTTCACTCGTCGCTCAAGCTTATTGAGTGTGAGTGCTTCTGCTGGACAAACCCCGCATCGCTGAGCACTTGCGATACAACCTCCGGGTTGTTCAGGTTCTTCTTGTCCACCCAAAGAGCAGTGAAAATAGCGGTGAGGTACTCCTGAAAGCGCGGGCTATGCAGATCGTCTGTTGCTGTGAGCTGGTGACCGCAAGAGATATTTGTGTTGAAGTAGGTCCCGGATGGCAGGATCTGTCTAAAGCGTTGCTAGCTTAGTTCGAGTGTTTTCAACCAGGCAGGGCAGGTTTGAAAACGTGTAACAGTGCAGTACCAGTATAGTGGTCGGCTGCATGGTGATCGTTTTTTCGCTGTTAAACGGCTCTAAACTGCGCATGAGCCGGGCGTTAGGCTTCTCTGAAGTGAGGACGACCTCACCTCTCAACCATCGTTAGGGGACGGCCCCAAAACGAACTGAGAGGTGTGTATGAGCTGGATGATTTTGTTTGTAGCTGGTCTTTTGGAGATTGGTTGGGCAATTGGGCTGAAGTATACCGATGGCTTTACTAAGCTTTGGCCTACTGTTGGAACGGTGTGTTCATTGGTTGCAAGTTTTCTATTGCTAGGCTTAGCATTGAAAACTTTGCCGGTTGGAACAGCCTATGCAGTATGGGTAGGTATTGGCGCTGTTGGTACGGCTCTTCTGGGCATCTTGCTGTTTGGTGAGTCAGTTAATGTTCTTAAGTTAATGAGTTTAGCGCTGATTTGCGCAGGTATTATTGGTCTTAAGATGGCCTATGCCTAATAAGGCGCTTTACTCAGACAAATTATCTCGCTGCGCTCGCAATTTATCGGTGAGCGTAGCGTTCTCCGCCTATGTTCCCGAGGTTAGTTATTAGGAGGCTTGTATGTCGAAGAAAGTAGTCATGTTTGAGTACGAGAAAGAAACAAAAAACAGTGTTCGTTATAAAGAAGTCCCTGATGAAGGCACTGCGCCTATCGTGGGTACTTTGTATGTTCAAAAATGGTTTGCGGGTGATAGCAAATCGATTGAGATCACGATCAACAAAAAAGATTAGTGAGCTTGCCTATGATAAGCCCCTATAAGAAACACTCTTTTAGGGGCGCAGCCATATAAAGGCAGCGCTAGGTCATGATGAGTGGTGCGGGTTGGTCTTGATTGCGTGGCTGCATCCATTTGATCAGCGCTGAGCACAGCGACTTACTGAAATAGTACCGATTTACAAGACTTCCCCTCAAAATGCTGGATAATAGCCGCCATTCTTTAGCTCGCTATTCTGGTAATTCCACATGGAAATCAAGGTTAACTTTCTCGACAACCTCCGTCTTGAAGCCAAGTTCGACGACTTTACCGTGGTGGCTGATCAGCCGATCCGCTACAAAGGTGAGGGCTCTGCGCCCGGTCCGTTTGATTATTTTCTGGCTTCGTCGGCGCTCTGCGCGGCGTACTTTGTAAAGCTGTATTGCCAGACACGTGATATTCCTACGGAAAATATCCGCCTGTCGCAGAACAACATTGTCGATCCAGAAAACCGCTACAAACAGATTTTTAAAATTCAGGTGGAGCTGCCAGAGGATATTTCTGACAAAGATCGTCAAGGCATTTTGCGTTCCATTGAGCGTTGTACGGTGAAGAAAGTGGTGCAGACCGGCCCTGAATTTATGATTGAGGTGGTGGACAACCTCGACGCGGATGCTCAAGCCTTGCTGGGTACGGCAACGGCTGGCAATACCTGTACGTATATTGCCGGTAAAGACCTGCCGCTGGAGCAAACCATCGCGACCATGTCGGGCATTTTGGCTGACTTGGGCATGAAGATTGAAATTGCTTCGTGGCGCAATATCGTTCCTAATGTGTGGTCGCTGCATGTGCGTGATGCGCATTCGCAGCTGTGTTTTACCAATGGTAAGGGTGCCACCAAAGAAAGCGCGCTGGCCTCGGCGCTGGGCGAGTTTATTGAGCGTCTCAATTGTAACTTCTTTTACAACGATCAGTTCTGGGGTGAAGACATTGCCAATGCAGCGTTTGTCCATTACCCGAATGAGCGCTGGTTTCAGCCAGGACCGAAAGATGAGCTGCCCAAGGGTATTCTCGATGAGCATTGTTTAGCGATTTATAACCCTGATGGCGAGCTGCGCGGTTCGCACCTGTACGACACCAACTCAGGCAATATTGAACGCGGTATTTGTTCGTTGCCTTACGTGCGTCAGTCCGACGGTGAAGAAGTGTATTTCCCGTCCAACTTGATTGAAAACCTGTTTCTCAGCAATGGCATGAGTGCCGGTAATACACTGGTGGAAGCGCAGGTGCAGTGCTTGTCAGAGATTTTTGAGCGTGCGGTGAAACGTGAAATTATTGAAGGCGAAATGGCCTTGCCAGAAGTGCCGCGTGAGGTATTGGCCAAGTACCCAAGTATTCTTGCAGGTATTGAAGCGCTGGAGGCGCAGGGCTTTCCAGTGCTGGTGAAGGATGCTTCGCTCGGCGGGCAATTCCCAGTGATGAATGTCACGCTAATGAATCCACGTACCGGCGGTGTATTTGCCTCCTTTGGTGCGCACCCAAGTTTTGAAGTGGCGCTAGAGCGCAGTCTGACTGAGTTGTTGCAAGGTCGCAGTTTTGAAGGCTTGAATGATCTGGCTCGACCCACCTTTGCCAGCAATGCAGTGACTGAGCCGAACAACGCGGTGGAACACTTTATTGACTCCAGCGGTGTGCTGTCGTGGCGTTTCTTCAGCGCGAAAGCTGATTACGACTTTGTCGAATGGGATTTCACTGATGGCGGTAACAACAGTAACGCGCAGGAAGCCGATGTGTTGTTTGGCATTCTCGAAGACTTGGGCAAAGAGGCCTATATGGCGGTCTATGAACACCTTGGGGCGACCGCTTGTCGGATTTTGGTGCCGGATTATTCAGAGGTGTACCCGATCGATGATTTGATCTGGGATAACACCAACAAGGCGTTATTCTTCCGTGAGGATATTCTCAATCTACACCGCCTCGATGACGATGCTCTGCAATCCTTGGTTGAGCGTTTAGAAGAAAGCGAGCTGGATAACTACATTGATATTACGACCTTGATTGGCGTTGAGTTTGACGACAACACGGTGTGGGGCCAGCTGACCATTTTGGAGCTGAAACTGCTGATTTATCTTGCCTTGAGTCAGTTGGAAGAAGCGCTGGAGTTGGTTGAAGAGTTCTTGCAGTTTAATGACAACACGGTTGAGCGTGGGTTGTTCTACCAGGCCATGAGTGCCGCGCTGGAAGTGGCGTTGGATGATGATCTGGAGATGGACGATTACGCGCCGAATTTCCGGCGTATGTTTGGCGACGAACGTATGGATGCGGTACTGGGGTCGGTGACTGGCACAGTGCGTTTCTATGGTTTAACACCAACCAGTATGAAACTGGAAGGGCTGGATAAGCATTTGCGTCTGATCGACAGCTTTAAAAAGCTGCATGCGGCGCGGGCGCGCTTTGTGAGTTGAGTCAATTTGGCATCATAAAAAAAGCACCTTAAGTGGTGCTTTTTTTATAGAGGTTCTGGGTGAGGCTTACTCGACCCGCCTACTAATTTGTTAAGTTGAAAAATATATGCATCTGTGTGTGAGGTTATCGAGTTTGGGTTGCTGCATCCGCGCGCGATATGGCAGTGGCGTGGTGCCTGAGTTATGCGCTCAAAATGTTCATGCGGGCAACAGGATTGGGCGAGCGGGGTCAAGAGTTGTTATAATTATTGCCGATTATTTGTCTCCTTTGCTGCCTGATTTTGGTGCCTTACCCTGATGAAACAAAATTACTCTGATACGCGTCAACAGTTACTCGATACCGGCCATCGCATGATGGTGGTGAAAGGGTTCACTGGTGTTGGTTTGAATGAGATTTTGCAGGTTGCTGGCGTGCCTAAAGGTTCGTTTTACCATTACTTTAAATCCAAAGAGCAATACGGTCAGTCTTTGCTTGAGGTGTATTTTAAAAATTATCTGGCCGAGCTGGATCAACGTTTTGCCGTGTCCGAGGTGACTGCGCGTGAGCAGTTGATGAGCTACTGGCAGAAATGGTTGGACAGTTATTGTGGTCCCTGTGATCAACAAACTTGTTTAGTGGTCAAGCTCAGCGCTGAAGTGGCAGATCTATCAGAAGCGATGCGTATCACTTTGCGCGATGGTACGGATCAAGTGATTGAGCGTTTGACGCGCTGTATTGAGCAAGGTCAGCGTGATGGCTCGCTACCACACAATAATGCTCAGCAAACGGCGACGGCGCTTTATCAGCTCTGGCTTGGGGCCAGTCTCTTGAGTAAATTGCACCGTAATAATCATCCGCTAGAAAGCGCGATGCTGAGCACCGAGGCACTGCTGGCTGATTGATAGCAAGGATGGCTTGCTTGCTCAGTCAAGCCAGGGTTTTCACCGCACGGGGCATCATTGCCGCGTCTTGAGTCCTTGTTGTGCTTGCGCTGTGAGAGGGTCTTCTGGCCACGGGTGTTTGGGGTAGCGTCCGCGGATATCTTTGCGCACTTCAGGGTAAACATTACGCCAAAAGTTATTGAGATCAGCGGTTACTGCCAGTGGTCGTTGCGCGGGTGAGAGCAGGTGAATTACTACAGCGATTGCTCCGCCAGCGATTTTCGGTGTGTTTGTCCAGCCGAATAAGGCTTGCAACTTAGCGGCTAGCACTGGGCCATTTTCAGCGGTGTAGTCGAGCCTGATATTTTGTCCCGTCGGAATGCTGAGCGCACTGGGTGCGAGTGTGTTGAGCTGTTGTTGTTGCTGATAGTTCAGTCGTGTGTTCAGTGCGTCCGACAGGTTGAGCGTTTTTAAATCAGTCCAACGTTGCATACCGCTGAGAAAGGGCAGTAGCCATTCTTCTAAACTGGTCAGCAGTGCTGGCTCACTGACATCGGGCCATGCATTGGGAAATACTCTGCCCAGCAAGTTGACCCGAGCGCACCATTGCTTGGCGTTTTCTGTCCACGGCAGACTGTGCAGGCCTGCTTTGCGCACGGCATTCAAAAGGCCTTGCTGGATCAGCGCGGAATCGGGTTTGGCTAATTCTTTTTCTGACAAGATCAGCTCACCCAATTTGCGCACGCGGCGTGCCACTACGGTGCCGCGTTTGTCGTCCCAGAGGGCTTCTTCGCTTTCAGTGATTAAGGCTGATAAATCCTGTTCTAAGTCGGCGAGGTCAACTGGCGCGGCGAGATAAATGCTAGCTTGACGTGTTTTACCATCCAGATCGGCCGCTACCAGCCAGTCGTAACGCACCAGTGGATCGTCTTCACGTAGGGTTGCGCCTTTGCCGTTACTGAGTTGGTAGCGGGCGGTTTGCCCTGATCTTCGGTGGCCGATTCGGTCAGGGTAGGCTTGTGCCAGCAAGCGACCGGTGTCGCTGGCGCTGGGCATGTTCACAGCCTCGTTATTTTTGATCATTAAGCGCTTAGCGTCTTGGCGCACTGTGTTTAAGCGTGCGGGGTCAACGCGCTGCAGCTTGGACTCGCCGCGCAGAACTTGTAATCGTTCGTGCATATCGGCACCAGCACTGGAGCCGAGCAGGTCGCGCTCACCGAGTAGCGCTGCCAGTTCTGCTGCTGGCTGGCCAAGCCCCATCTCGCGCCCGCGCAACACCATATTGGCCAAGCGCGGATGAATGCCGAGGTCACGTGCGGCTTTGCCATGTTCAGTAATCGCGCCGTCGCTGCTGAGCATGCCCAGCAGTTGCAGTAAATCTGTGGCCTGGCTCCAATGCGCTGCAGGTGGTGGGTCAATCCAAGCCACCTGAGCTGGGTCTCGCGTGCCCCACTGAGCCAGCTCCAATACCAGTGACACCAAGTCGGCTTCTTGAATTTCAGGCGGGGTAAATTCAGTCAGAGCGGCTTGTTCGGCTTCACTCCAGAGTCGATAACACACGCCAGGCTCGATGCGCCCGGCGCGGCCTTTGCGCTGTTCGGCAGAGGCTTTGGAAACCCGCCCGGTGATCAGCCGTGTCATGCCACTATTGGGATCGAACACTGCACGGCGCTGCTGACCACTATCAATCACCACCCGCACGCCTTCGATGGTCAGACTGGTTTCAGCAATCGCGGTGGCCAGCACCACTTTACGGAGGCCTGCTGCAGGCGGTGCAATCGCGCGATCCTGTTCGTCTGATTTTAAATTACCGTATAAGGGTGCGATCAGCACATGCTCGGCAACTTGGCCACGTAACTGGTTTTCGACTTTACGAATTTCTCCTGCGCCAGGCAGAAACACCAGTAGCGAGCCTGTTTGCTGGGCCAGTGCTTCGTGAATCACCGCCACAACAGGCTCAATAATGCTGCGTTTGTGCTGTTGGCTGCGTACCGGACGGTACACAACGTCCACCGGAAAAGCGCGGCCGGCACTGCTGATTATCGGCACGTCACCGAGTATTTTGGCAATCGGTGCGGTATCGAGCGTAGCCGACATAATCAGTATGCGCAGGTCTTCACGTAACGCTTGCTGCGATTCGCGCACCAAAACCAAGCCTAAGTCGGCATGCAGGGAGCGCTCATGAAATTCATCAAACAACACCGCCGCGTAATCTTCTAACATCGGGTCGCTTTGAATCAGACGCGTGAGAATACCTTCCGTGACCACTTCAATCTGGGTTGCTGTAGAGATTTGGCTGTCCAATTTGGTGCGGTATCCGACGGTTTTCCCAGCTTTTTCGCCCAATTGTTTTGCCATAAAAGTGGCCGCCGAACGCGCAGCGATCCGGCGTGGTTCGAGCATCAGGATTTTGCGCCCACCGCGCCAAGCAGCATCGAGTAAGGCTAACGGGACACGGGTGGTTTTACCGGCACCGGGAGGCGCTTGCAAGAGTACCGTGGTGCTGTGCTCTAGGGCCGACTTGAGATCAGGGAGAATGCTATCGATTGGGAGCACGGTTAGATTTGGCCTGAAGAAGAGGGGCGTATGAGCGCCTTATAATACAGGGCTATCCAAGTTAATAAAGCTGCGTTGTAGTGCGAATTAGTGATTGGTTTGATGCAATGATGGGCATTTTTTGACTGATGGGTGACGCTGTTTAGCTCGCACGGATAGCGGAATCAGTTGGAAATTAGAAGCTGCGGCGCAAAACTGTGCCGGCGCGCCCCTGAGGGCGGCCAGCGTGGCTATTTAGAGCTTGGTGACAAAAGTGCGGGCTTGGTACAGCGCCAAGCCACTGAGCACAATAATGACAATGGCGGCGAGTATATCGGCCCCCGGAAAACCCCAGAATTCGGACATAGTGTCTCCTTAGTAATGGTTGTGCGTGGTATCGGCTATCAAGCCAACTGGGTGTCGTACATCCGTTGCCGGCCAAAGTCGTTCAGCCTGAACTTGAACAACACTCTGCCTGCGCCAAAATAGGCGTGCTCATCTAGTTGTTCTTCAATGCTCTCGATAATACCGCTGGAGAACAGGTCAGTCAGCGTGACGCGCGTATTCCCTCGCCAATAGGGACCGCTCAGTCCGTACTTACTCAGCACCGCATCGGTGATTTGCCAGTCCCAGATGCCGGTGTCTTTCTGATCATTGATCAGCTGAAGAATGTGGCCCTTCATATGCAGTTTATTCATGGCTTACTCCAATAATTACACGGTGTCCGCAGCAGCGGTGTCGATGGTTTTTTTGCTGTCGGCCGATACTGCGCGGACGACTTCGAGCACTTCGTTGCTTTCTGTGAACATGACAAACCCGCCCGTGACAAACAGAACCAGGCCTACAAGGAAGTTCCACTCGGGAAATTTGAGGGTGAATGCGGCGAGGAAAATAACGGCAAATAGCCCGTATAGTGAGCCGATCGCTTGTCCTCGGCCAACGCCTATCAGTGGGAACGATTTGTACCAAGAGACGTAGCAAAAGGCGAAGGTTATCCCTGCGAGGGTCAGCCAGCCTATCGCGGCCCAGTTGAATGTGGCAACGACCAACTCAACAACGGGCTGATCGGTGAAGAGGTAGATCGCAGGTAGAATCAGCACAACCCAATACAGCACTTCAGCGGTGAATCGCACCGTAATGCCTACATCAGGATCAGCTACATCGAGCCCGCGACCGGCGATTGCACCCTCGACACCCCAGCCAATTGCAGCCATAGCGCCGCCCAGATAACCCAGCCAGCCCGCTTCGCCGGTCCCGGTTATTTCAGCGATAATACCCGGTGCATAGACCGTCACACCACCGGCGAGAATAATGAAAATACCCACTGCCGCGCGCTTGGTAATTTTCTCGTGGTACCAGAGTCGAGCGAGGGTGGCGCCGATGATTGGATACATCAGTGCGGAAATGGCCGCGAAGGCTCCACCGATGTAGCCGATCGCTAGATATGAGCCGAAAATGGCCATTGGGCCGCCAAAGATGGCACCAATGAAGAACCATTTGGAGATGTTGCGCATCTGCCGAATGGTGCGTACATACTCGCCCAACTTGCCCAGTACGCCATTCCAGACAAACAGAAAAAACAGTACAGCAATGGCGTTAAAAGTGGTGAGCACTGCCGCGGCCAGCAGGAACTCGGCATTGGTATCGTAGCTCAGGTCAACATAGGGTGCTTCAAACCAAACGGCTGAGCCTGGCACATACCACGCCCCCCAGAGGACGGCGCACCATAAAGCCCAGATAAAACCCCAGCGTATGCTTTTTGAGGTGAATTGCGAACGCGCCTGATTCAGGCTGAGCTGACTCATGCCGGATCCTTGGCGGGCAGGCATTGTTCTGCTTGGCGCAAGGTTTTCAGGTCTTTCTTAACAACACGTGCTTGTGCCAAGCCGTTTGGGCCAGCGCCCAGAATGGTAAATCTAAAAGTCATAATGACTCCTATTTTGAGGCGATGTATCGCGCCAGGCTTGTTTTGCCTCGACGACGATTAAACGCGAAAAAGAGTGCAGCTCATACCGATTGTGGTCGAACCAACACACTCTATAGTGACGCGCACTTAGGTAAGATCTACCCGTGGCGCGATGTGATGAAGGCTGCATCTGTCGGTGAAACAGAAGGCCGGAGGCAGGCAGGCTACCGATGAAGCGCGAGGTCTCGAGAAAACGCCGGAGGGAAGCGCTCGAACTGGTCAAGCAGAAAAATACTTGGTAACTCGTATACCAGGAGACACAGGCTAACACACCTAAGCTGTTGGTATTGGCGTCAATACTGTGAACAAACTGTCTGATCTGGGTCTTTTGGGTATCCCGCCACGATAGAAGTTGGCTACAGTACTCGACTATCTGCTTTTGAGCTTTGCTGAAAAAAGGGGATTCCCCTGTAGTGTGCTGATTCGCTGACTTAGGCGTTATGTTTCATCTGTATCTAATCTTTATTAACTTCTCAACAGGTTGTCATTATGGAATATGTGTCAAAAATTCTCGTTGCTTTAGTGGCAATTGAACACTTATATATCTTGGTTTTAGAGATGTTTTTATGGACAAAACCGCGCACCCAAAAAATATTTGGGATTAAAAAAGCAGACGTTGAAACAACCAAAGTACTGGCGGCTAATCAAGGACTTTATAATGGCTTTTTAGCGGCGGGCTTAATTTGGGGCGTGTTACATCCAAACCCTATAGTAGGCACTCAAATCGAGATATTCTTTCTTTTGTGCGTACTTATTGCTGCTATATATGGTGGGTTTACTGCAAAAAAATCCATTATTATTGTTCAGGGTGTTCCCGCGTTGTTGGCATTGGTAAGCCTGTTTTTTGTGTAACCACAGCGCACATTCTTTAACAGGACTAAAACAGCAGGGGGCCGTTGGTCGGTGTTGATCCTGTGCCGTTTACGCCTTTTAATTCCAATGTGCTTTTAGATCATCTTGTCGTATTCAGATATCAAGTGAAATAGAGTGCATAACAAAGCCAAACCGTTGGCTCACGCAAGCTGTCACGGTACATGCAACATGACAGCATACCTTGTGAAAAAGCTTCTCGATTTTAAGGGAGTGGCAATGTACGCTGCTAGCAGTGGGTTCGAGTGTGTGTTTCGCGCATAAGAGTGGCTTAAAGCCCTTCGCTTGCTGAATCGTGAGGCCTCACAGATGAGCTGCTGTATTTTCAATTGAGAGGTATTTCATGACCATTATTCGTACTTTCACCGCGTTTATGCTCGTTTTCCTATCGTTTATTTGCCAAGCCGCAGATGGAATGCTGTCGGTGCAGAGCCCGTGGGGTGCCGAAGAAACCATGGACCGATTGGAAAGTACGGTCAAAGAGCGTGGGCTGACGGTGTTTGCTAGAATCGATCATGCTGCTGGCGCCGCGCAAATTGGTACAACGCTTCGCCCTACTGAGCTACTGATCTTCGGAAACCCGCAAGGCGGTACGCCGTTGATGGCGTGTGAGCAATCACTCGGCATTGACCTTCCGCTGAAAGCGCTTGTTTGGGAAGACGCTGCAGGTCAGGTTTGGCTCGGCTACAACGACCCCGCCTATTTGGCTAAACGCCATGATGTGACTGAGTGTGCCGGCGCAGTTGTCGCAAATATAAGTAAAGCGCTTGTCGGTATTTCAACGGCGGTTGTTGCTCCGTAGCGGCTTGCTGGCGCTAGGTGTTGGTTTTACAGCGGTCGCAGAAAGATCGCGTTTTTTGGCTTATGCCCCTAGAAAAACTAGAGTAGTTATTATGAAACCGAACCTTATCATTGCCGCACTTGTTGTTTCTGCGCTTAGCACTCATGCATTGGCTCTGGATGTTAAATTTGCTGATGAATTATGGGATGGCAAAACAATTCCTGCCGGACAGCAATGTCAGAAATTTGCTGGTCACAACCCTGCAACCCCACGGCTCATCGTGAGCGAGATTCCTACGGGTTCCACTGCAATTGTCTTGGCGTACAGTGATCGCGACGTTGAGGCGATGAATAATGGTGGTCATGGAATAGTGCGTTTCACGCTTAACTCACCGGCCAGCACAGTACAAATTCCCTCGGTGCTTGGGCATACCTTTGATATCCCTGCTGACTTCAAGATGATCAAAGCACATCGTGGTCCAGGTTGGGATACAGCCGGTGCTTACATGCCGCCGTGTTCAGGAGGTAAGGGGCATGCGTACTATGTGACTGTTAAAACCATGCAGGATGACAACGTCACCGCGACCGCTGTGTTGGAACTGGGCAAGTACTAAAGGGCTGCGTCACTGCTTGCTTTGTTGACGTTGACAAGACCATTCAACAGAACAGCTACTGGCGTATCTGCTTCGCTGCGGCTTGATGTTATGCAGAGCTGTTTTAGGTTTATCGGGAGGGTTGGGTTCGCCTGCGATGTGCTCTAAAGCTTTTGGTTCGGGTGTGTCCAAGAATGACTTATAGGCTAGGGTGACGGAGACGTGTTGTTCGTTTTTTGGACAAGATAGAGAGCCGCTTGATTATTTGCAAGTGCCGATAGATAATCACTTACGCAAATACTTAACTATTGGGTGGGGTGCGCAAGTGACTAAGAAAATATCGATGTTGTTGGCACTTGCAGGCATTGTGTTGAGTACACTTAGTGTCGCTCAGCAACCCGTTAGCGTCGAGGTCGTGCGTGCTGCCGCTGGGTCTAGTCATCTTGTTTATGATGGTTATATCGAAGCGGTGACTGAAACCCGCATCGCCGCGCAAGTGTCTGGGGTGATTGAGCAGGTCAAAGTGTCTGCTGGCGACCGAGTGCAAGCAGGCCAGATTCTCTTACAAATTGATGCGACCCATGCCAAACAACAACAAGCCGCTTTAACCGCGCATGTTGAAGCCGCGCGTGCCGAGCTGCATGCCTTAACCCAAGAGCTGCAAAGACAGCAGCAGCTTTATCAGAAAAAATACATCAGTAAGGCCGCTCTAGAGCGTATTGAGGCACAACAGCGTGCCGCCGCCGCACAGTTTAAAGCCCAAAAAGCGCAAGCGCAGGCTGCGCAGGTGGCAACGGACTTTTTTATTATCCGCGCGCCTTATGCTGGAGTGGTGATTGATGTGCCGGCGATGCAGGGTGATATGGCCATGCCGGGCATGCCATTATTATCTTTATTTGCACCCAGCGCCTTGCGCGTTAGCGTCGCGGTACCTGCGTCAGCCGCACCACATTCAATAACAGACAGCAATCAAGCGGCAGCCACGGTTCGTGTGACTCAAGAGCAGCACATGCTGACAGTGCAAAGTATTCAACGCTTACCCACGATTGATCGTTCGACCGACACCGTGCGTTTATGGATTGCTGTGGCGAACTCGGAGAATAATTTATTTCCTGGTCAGCATGTGAAAGTGCAATTACAGCAGGCCGCTGGAGGGCAGGATCAGCGTCTATTTATTCCGCAAGCCGCAGTTGTTCAACGTGCTGAATTGACTGCAGTTTATGTGCTGAACGAACAGCAACAGTTGTTGTTACGTCAAGTGCAATTGGGTGTCAAAGATAATGACTTAGTTGAAGTGCGCAGTGGTTTATCGCAAGGCGAGCGCGTTGTGCTTAATCACGCCGTACTAAGGAAGGACTGACTATGCACCCTAAACTTGGACTTTCTGGTCGAGTTGCCGCAGCGTTTCAATCTGCGCCCATTACGCCTTTGCTTGCCTTGCTGGCTTTATTGCTGGGTTTTTTTGCTGTTTTAGTTACGCCGCAAGAAGAAGAGCCACAAATTAACGTCACCATGGCGAATGTGATTATTCCTTTTCCTGGCGCTGCAGTGCGTGATGTTGAAAGCATGGTGGCGATACCTGCTGAACAGGTGCTGGCGCAAATGGAAGGGGTTGAGCATGTGATGTCGGTGTCGCAGCCGGGCGTCGCCGTGTTAACCGTGCAGTTTGATGTCGGTGTTGCCCGTAATGATGCACTGGTTACCCTGCATGATACGTTGCGCTCGAATGAGCAGTGGCTGCCGCGCGACTTAGGGGTATTAGCGCCGATTACCCGGCCGATGGGTATTGATGATGTGCCGATTGTAGGCCTGACTTTATACAGTAAGGCGGCTGATACGGGCGCCTATGCTTTAGAGCGTATTGCCCATAGTCTTGAAGTGGAACTCAAACGTGTGCCGGGTACCCGTGAAGTGCGTACCATCGGTGGGCCCGGTCGAGCAATTCGTGTCGATATTGAACCTGAACGTTTAAGTGCATTGGGCCTGACTATTAATGATTTGCGCGCAACACTGCAGTCGGCCAACTTTGCTTTGCCGGTGGGTGAATCGGTGAGTGGCAACAACAGTGTGCAGATCGATGCGGGTGGCTTCTTAGGCAGCGCACAAGAGGTCGCTGAGTTGGTGGTGTCGGTACAGGATGGTCGCGCGATCTTCCTGGGCGATGTTGCACATGTCAGCGATGGGCCTTTGTTGCCGAGTAACTATGTGCGTTTTGGTACGGTTGGCGACGGTGCCGCCGAGTATCCCGCGGTGACGATGACGGTTACGAAAAAGCCGGGTGAGAATGCGATTGATGTTTCGCAAGCGGTGATGCAACGTGTGGCTGAACTGAAAAACACCCTGATACCGTTTGAGGTTGAAGTGGTTGAAACGCGTGACTATGGTGCAACTGCCAATGAAAAGGCACGCAAACTGATTCAAAAATTGATTTTTGCCACCTTGTCGGTGGTGGTACTGGTGTTCTTTGCCTTAGGCCGTCGTGAAGCGGCGATTCTTGGTGTTGCGGTGGGTTTAACCTTGGCAGCGACTTTGTTTGCTTCTTGGGCGTGGGGCTTTACCTTAAATCGCGTGTCCCTCTTCGCGCTGATTTTTTCGATCGGTATCCTTGTCGATGATGCGATTGTGGTGGTGGAAAATATTCACCGACATCAATCGCTATACCCTGAAAAGACGCTGTCTGAGATTATTCCTTATGCTGTGGATGAAGTCGGTGGGCCGACTATTTTGGCCACTTTCACGGTGATTGCTGCGCTGTTACCGATGGCTTTTGTCAGCGGGTTGATGGGGCCTTATATGAGTCCGATCCCCATCAACGCTAGTATGGGGATGATTTTGTCGTTAGCCATTGCTTTCACTCTGACGCCTTGGCTGGCGCGCTTATGGTTACGTCATCATCACGATGATACGGCTGCGGCAACATCAAAGGCCGCTAAGCTACCGGCCATGCTGACGCGTTTTTTCAATGGTTTATTTAAGCCTTTTCTAAATGAGCAAAAAGGTACATTTAATCGTTTCTTGCTTGGTATCGGCGTGATGCTGCTGATTGCTGTCTCGTTGGTGTTGCCGGCGAGCGGTGTTGTGCTGTTAAAAATGCTGCCGTTTGATAATAAATCTGAGTTTCAAATTATTGTCGATATGCCGGCAGGTACACCTTTAGAGCAAACTTCGGCGGTGCTTGGCGAGCTGGGCGCTTATCTGGCGACTGTCCCAGAAGTGATTCATTACCAGAGTTATGCCGGGACGGCAGCGCCAATCAATTTCAATGGCTTGGTGCGTCAGTATTATTTGCGCAGCAATAGCGAAAGCGGCGACATTCAAGTGAATTTGGTGGATAAACATCATCGCTCAGAGCAGAGCCATGCGATTGCTACACGTTTGCGTCCTGCTCTGCAGGCGATTGGCCAACGTTACGCAGCAAACGTGAAGGTTGTTGAAGTGCCACCGGGCCCGCCTGTGCTGGCACCGATTGTTGCTGAAATTTATGGCCCAACCGAGGCCGGGCGTCAGCAGGTTGGTGATGCGTTGCGCGCGGTGTTTGCTGATGTTGAGGGGATGGTGGATATTGATGACAGTGCGATTGCTGATGCACCGCGTACGCTGTTGTTGATTGATCGTCATAAGGCCAGTCAGTTGGGTGTGACCCAAGCGGATATCGTCAGCACCCTGCGTGCCGGCTTACAGGGTGAAGCGGCGACCTGGTTGCATGATGGCAGTAAATATCCTGCCTCTGCTTATTTACAATTACGTCCAGAGCTGCACGGTGATTTGACGACCCTGTTGCAACTCAAAGTACGCACTGCGAGCAATGCTCTGGTGGCCATTGAAGAGCTGGTGATCGTCACTAACGTGCAACGTGAACAGCCCATTTATCATAAAGATTTGCTGCCAGTGCATTATGTGGTGGCGGATATGGCCGGCAAGATTGACAGCCCGCTGTATGGTGTTTTTGCCTCGCGCGCTGCGGTGCAAGAGATTGTGACGCCTGCCGGCACGCCGATTGATGAATATTTTATCAGCCAACCACAAGACCCTTATCGCAGTTATGCGTTGAAATGGGATGGTGAATGGCAAATCACTTATGAAACTTTCCGCGATATGGGCGCAGCCTATGCAGTGGGAATTTTATTGATTTACCTGTTGGTGGTGGCGCATTTTTCATCCTACCTGACGCCGTTAGTGATTATGGCGCCGATTCCGTTGACCATTATTGGCGTGATGCCAGGGCATGCGTTGATGGGGGCGCAGTACACTGCCACCAGTATGATTGGGATGATTGCCTTGGCTGGGATTATCGTGCGTAACTCGATTTTACTGGTCGACTTTATTAATTTAGAGGTTAGGGCAGGCAAGTCTCTTGAGCAGGCGGTGATTAACTCGGCGATTACCCGTGCGCAACCGATTGTCCTAACAGGGTTGGCAGCCATGCTCGGCGCATTCTTTATCTTAGATGATCCGATTTTTAACGGTTTAGCTATTTCACTGATCTTTGGTGTGCTGGTTTCGACTGTGCTCACCTTGGTGGTGATTCCATTGCTGTATTACGCAGCGTATCGCAACAAGCTTCACTTACTCCGTCAAACAGGAGAGGCATCATGACTTCATGGCAAATGGTTCGCATCCTTGCAGGTGTTTTTATTATGCTCTCGGTTGCGCTTGGTGCGCCGTCCAGCCCGTTTTTTATGAATGAATGGTGGCTGGCGTTTACGCTCTTTGTCGGTGCCAATGTGTTTCAGAGCGGCTTAACTAAATGGTGCTTATTGGAAACGATAATGCGCAAAATTGGATTTAAATCTGGCAGTTAAGGAGTCCCGCGTGATGACTCAATTATTCCACTTGCGCCGTTTCACTTGGCTGGGTTGCGCGTTGCTAACTGTGCTGTGGCAGAGTGCTGCTGCGGCTGAACCGCTCGATCTACTTGAGACTTGGCGCTTGGCGGTGAGTAATGACCCGCAATACCGTGCCGAGCAAGCAGAGGCAGCGGCAGGCAGCGAGAAGATCCAACAAGCCCGTAGTTTATGGCTGCCGACAGTAGCTGCCAGCGCTACGGCTGGGCGTGGCGGGAATAAAAACAGCACCCAAGGTGCGCAGTTTATTACGCCTAGTATGAACTCTGAAAATGTTGAGTTTAATACTTCGATTCGTGGCGGTGATCTATACAGTTATGAGCTTGGTGTTAAGCAGCCGTTGTTGGATCGTGCGCGTTTAGCGCAAAGCCGTCAGCTGCGCTTGTCAGCGCAAGTTGCCGATGTACAGTGGCAGAACGCCCAGCAAAGGCTGATGTTAAAAGCGGTTGAACGGTATTTTGCGGTGCTACTGGCACGTGCGCAGGTGGGCTTTTTAACGCAACAACAAGTGCAGGTGGATTTACTCCAGCAGGAAACCCAGACCCGCTTTGAGTTGGGTGATCGTCCTGTCACGGATAGCTATGCCGCACTGGCGCATGCACAAAGCTTGCACGCACAAGTGCTGGCGGCACAAATGCAAGAAACCCTCGCGGTGGCCGACTTTACTGATCTCACCGCGCAAGCACCGCAAACACTGCTTAATTTGCCTTTAGCTGAGCCGTTGCAGGCCCCAAGTTTAGCGCCGCTAACTGAATGGTTAAGTGATGTGTTAGTGCTTAATCCATTACTGCTTATGCATGAAAAAGGCCTCAATATTGCGGCTGAACAAGTGGCTGAATATTCCAGTTGGAGCACACCAACGGTAGCTTTGGTCGGACGTTTAGCGCATGACAAGCTGGATGGTAGTGGCAGTTATGGTGCGGCATTAAATCAGTCGGATGAGTGGATGGTTGGCGTTCAGGTTAATATCCCGATTTTCACCGGCGGTTATCGCAGTGCCAAGCATCGAGAAGCGTTGCACTTGCAGGATAAAAATCAAGCCGAGGGTGATGTTCTACGTCAGCAGGTCAAGCAGCAAACCCGTGCTGCGTGGTTGGGCGTGCAGGTTAATGCGCAACAGGTGCAAGCCCTGCAAAAAGCACTGCAGGCCAATAACGAACGTTTAGCGTCGACTCGTTTAGGCCATGAGCTGGGTGATAACACTACGCTGGAACGTTTGGATGCAGAAAATAAAGTGGCGCAGGTGCAGTTTGAGTTGCTGCAGGCGAAAGTTTCTTTGATTGTGCATCAGTTGCAGTTGGCGGCATTGGTTGGCGCATTGGACGAAGCACACTTACTGCAAGCCAATCAATATTTGCATACGAATTAAGGCCTACATAGCAGCGCAGGCAATCTGTGCTGCATGACTTTGTAGAACTAGTTGCTGCGTTCGATAGCGTCAGGACAACTGTGTGCCCATGCTTCAAAACCCCCATCCATACTGTACAGATCGCTAAAGTCTTGGCTGTGTAAGTAGGCTGCTGCGCTTTGGCTGGAGTGGCCGTGATAACACACAACGATAGTGGGTATGTCAAGATCCGCTTGCGCGATAAACTCGGCGATTGACTGGTTGTCAAGATGGATCGCGCCGGCAGGGTGTCCGTTAGCAAAGCTTTCAGGATCACGAATATCTACCATCACTGCACCGTCGGCGCAGAGTTGTTTAGCTTGAGCTACATTAATGCGTTTAAAAGCGTCCATCACAATCTCGTTTAATAGCGGTCATTATTTGCTAGCTGGGCAAGCGCAGCGTTCAAAGTGTTGGTTGTCGATATTGTACAACGACATTCTTCCGCCCCAGACACAGCCGGTATCCAGCGCAATGGTATGGGGCGCAGGGCAACGACCTTCGAGTGCTGCCCAGTGACCAAATATAATCGTGTCATTACGGGTTAAACGTGCAGGGTGACTGAACCACGGAGCAAAACCGCTGGGTGCGCTATTGATGCCTTCTTTGCTGTTGAGGTCGAGCTCGCCGCTGGCGGTGCAAAAGCGCATACGGGTGAAATAATTAGTGATGACGCGTAAGCGTTCAATGCCGTGCAGTTGATCACTCCAAGTGGTGGGCTGGTCGCCGTACATCCCGTCTAAGTACGGCAGGAACAGACTGTCATCACGCAGTACACAATGCATTTCTGCTGCGCGTGCTAGAGCATCTTGTATGCTCCATTGCGGTGGAATACCGGCGTGTACCATGCTGATCTTGCGCTCGGCATCATGGTGCATCAGCGGTTGCTGGCGCAGCCAAAATAAAAGGTCAGCGCAGTCTGGCGCATTGAGCACCTCACGCAAGGTGTCTTTCTTTTTCAGGCGTGCGGTATGGTTGGCAATCGCCAATAAATGTAAATCGTGGTTACCGAGTACGGTTATCACAGAGTCACGCATGGCGTAGAGAAAACGTAGCGTCTCTAACGACTGAGGGCCACGGTTAACTAGATCACCGACCAGCCACAGCTTATCTGTACTGGGGTCAAAGTTGACTCGATCCAATAGACATTTGAGTGGTTCTAAACAGCCCTGCACATCGCCAACAGCGTATGTCGCCATTAATGTAAAACTCCTGGTACGGCCAAACTAAAGGGCGCAATTGGTGCTTCAAACTGCTCGCCATCTTCGCCTTGCATGGTAAAGCTGCCTTGCATGCTGCCCACCGCAGTGGCCATCAGCGTACCACTGCTGTAGCTGTACTCATCGTCGGCATCAATCACCGGTTGTTCGCCGACTACACCGGAGCCACGTACTTCTTGAGTTTTGCCGTTGCCATCGGTAATGATCCAGTGGCGGCTCAATAGTTGTGCGGGCTCTGAACCGTTGTTACGGATGGTGATATCGTAGGCAAACACATAACGCTCGTCTTCAGGGTGTGAGTGCTCAGCTAAATAGCGTGTGGTGACGCTGACATCAATGGTGTTGCATAGATTATTCATGGGGTTAACTCTGCAGCCTGCTGCTCAGACAGTTGGTCGGCTAAACGTACAAATGCGGCAATGTCCAGTTGTTCAGGACGTAAGCTGCCATCCACGCCCGCCGCTTCAATGGCTTCAATGGATAAGACATTTTTTAGCGTATTGCGTAGGGTTTTACGACGTTGATTAAAAGCTTCGCGGACGATACGGTCGAGTGCGCGAGCGTCTTTAGCAGGGTGTGGTAACTCAGTGTATGGGGTTAAACGTACAATCGCTGAGTCAACTTTAGGTGGTGGACTAAACGAGCCTGGCCCCACATTAAATAAATGCTCAACACGGCAATGGTACTGCACCATGATCGATAAGCGTCCCCAATCACCACCGCCTGGTTTGGCAGCCATACGTTCCACAACTTCTTTTTGCAGCATAAAGTGCATATCGCGCACTAAATGAGCATTGTTTAATAGATGGAAAATCAGTGGTGTAGAAATATTGTAGGGCAGGTTGCCGACCACTCGTAGACTGCTCGGTGCTGGATCAAGGCGGGCAAAATCAAACTTAAGCGCATCACCTTCATGCAGAATGAAATTGGGATTAAGAGCGAACTTTGTCTTGAGTACTTGTACTAAGTCGCGGTCAATTTCGATCACGTCGAGCTGTGTGCCACTGCTGACTAGACCTTCAGTCAATGCACCTTGGCCGGGGCCAATTTCTAACAGACGGTCGCCTTCACGCGGAGAAATAGCACGAATAATGCGGTCAATGACGCCTGAGTCGTGTAAAAAGTTTTGACCAAAACGCTTACGCGCGCGGTGTTGATAGATGTCCGACATTCGGCTGCTCCGATTAACAAGCTGATTAGTTTAGCAAAAAAGTGCCCAAGCTTCGCCTGCTATCCACTAGAGGCTTGGTAGGGTGGGTAAGCGAATGCCTGCCATGTGAGCAATAAGGGCTGTCATGCCAAGCCAAGGACTGCCAATGGCTTGGCCTTTGCTTTGCTCATCAATCAGCTGTGCATCTTTGAGGAGTAACTGCCATTGTTTACCGCTGAGGCGTTTGAGGGCTTTGCTAAATAGCGGTTTACGTGCCGCAGGCCAGATTTTAGAGAGCGCGCGATCCATTGTTATTCCTTCGCTGAGTTGCTGTGCGAGGTTTGCCAGTTGCCGTATATCCCGCGCCACCGCCCATAAAATAATGGGGATCTCCACACCTTCGCTGCGCAACCCTGCCAACACGCGTAAGCTACGTTCGGCATCGCCACTGAGTGCAGCGTCGACTAAGCCAAATACATCATAGCGGGCGCTATCAGCAATGCTGGCTTGAATGCTCTCTAGATCAAGATGTGTGCTATCACTGACTAACTTAAGCTTTTCGATTTCTTGTACTGCCGCCAACAAGTTGCCTTCGGTGCGCGCCACAATTAAATCAATCGCCTCTGAATCAGCGCTGAGACCTTGCTGAGCCAGACGCTGGTTAATCCATTGCGGCAGCTGTTCAATATTGATGATCGGCAGCTGAATAAACGCACACAGTGGGCTGTCCATTAGGGCTTTAACCCATTTGGTTTTTAATGTGCTGCTGTCAAGACGCGGCACATTAATCAGTAACACTGTCTCTTCTGCAGGGCGTGCTAAGTATTCCAGTAACACTGCGCTGCCTTGATCTCCCGGCTTGCCTGAGCCAATGCGTAATTCTAATAAACGCTTTTGCGCAAACAGAGACAGACTGGCATTCGCCTCGCGCATGATATTCCAATCAAAACCACGTTCGACATGAAACACTTGTCGCTCTGAATAATCGGCTTGACGGCAGGCACTACGAATCGCATCGCTGGCTTCTTGGGCCAATAATGGATCATCGCTACTGACGACATAAATAGGCTGCAAAGCCTGCTTCAGTTGAGCGGGGAGTTTTTCAGGATAAATGCGCATGAGAGCAAAATATGGGCCTTGGCTAGGCAAGGCCCATTATTATTAAGGCAAAGTGATCGGTGATTGTTGCGGCTCATCAAACTGCTGTGCACGAATCGCTGCTTCGCGGGCATCGGCTTGCGCTTGTGCTTTGCGCTGTGCTTGCTCGGTTAAGCCTTGCAGCTGCTCAGGTGTGACCGCTTGCAAGCGCATCATCAATAGCATGACTAAATCACGACGCATTTCATCACGTAATAGTGCGGCTTCTTGGCCAGAACCGGTGACGTTGTTTTGATTGTTGGCATAGGTGCGTTGTACTTCTACTCGGTCTTGCAGTAGCGTCGGTAGCTTGCCTGAGCGCAGTTCATAGCTCACAGTACTGGTCAGTGTATATTCTGCACTGCGCGTACCTGCGGTGAAGCTGGCGGTGCGCTGGCTGGTTTCTTCTGGGCCGAGGTAAAGCGTGAAGGGTGCGCCGCTAGAAATCTGCACCTTATTATTGATTAAGCCTTCTTTAACTTGTTTGCCGATTGGGCTCAACGCGTCATGTGCTTCAAAGTTAAGCTCACTGAGCGCCATTTGCATGGTGCCGGTGCCGCGTAAATGGAAGCCGCAAGCGGTCATTAAAAAAGCTAGACCCAGTACAGTAATCGAACGTTTCAGCATGGTATGTCCTCTGTGCCTAATCTCGTTTTGAGGCTAGGCAGGGGTGAGTAAAAAAGCACAACATAATCAGTTGGCAACAATATTAACCAACTTATTCGGAACAACAATCACTTTTCGAATAGTTAAGCCATCGACATAGCGCAAGATGTTTTCATTGGCACGTGCCGCCGCTTCAATTTCTTCACGGCTGGCGGTGGCTGGCACATCAATGTGTCCACGCAACTTACCATTGACCTGAATCACGATACTCAGCGTATCTTGCACCAGTGCGCTGTCATCGGCTTGCGGCCAAGCGGCATCAATCACCGGTGTGTTATGGCCGAGTTGCTGCCAGAGCGCGTGACAAATATGTGGCGTAATTGGTGCAAGTAGCAGCACAACGGTTTCTAAGCCTTCATGCAGTAACGCGCGATCTTGTGCTGTTTCGATCGGAGCTTTTTCCAGTACATTCATCAGGGTCATCACTTGTGCGATGGCAGTGTTGAATTTCTGGTGTTGGCCAACATCGTTGCTGGCATGTTTAATCACTGCATGGATCGAACGGCGGATGTCTTTCTGCGCATCGCTTAAGGAGGCTAGATCTAAGCCCTCGTGGCTGCCCGCATTAACGTGTTTGTAGGCTAAACGCCAAACCCGTTTCATAAAGCGACTTGAGCCTTCGATACCAGAGTCAGACCATTCCAAACTCATGTCTGGTGGTGCAGCAAACATCATAAACAAGCGGCAGGTATCGGCACCGTACTCGTCAATCATCACTTGTGGGTCAACGCCGTTGTTTTTCGATTTTGACATTTTTTCAATGCCACCAATCACAACCGGCTGACCATCACTGATCAGCGTGGCGGATAGAGCCTTGCCTTTACTGTCGTGTTCAACCGTGACTTCATCTGGGTTAAACCACTGGCGCCCGCCATTAGGCTGGATGCGGTAGTAGGTTTCGGCAATCACCATGCCTTGCGTCAGCAGTTTAGCAAAGGGCTCATTGCTGTTGACCAAGCCTTCGTCGCGCATCAGCTTATGGAAGAAGCGCGCATATAACAGGTGCAAAATGGCGTGTTCAATACCGCCGATGTATTGGTCAACCGGTAACCAATGTTCAGCGGCTGATTTTTCGACTAAGCCGCCTGCATAGTGTGGCGAGGCATAGCGCGCGTAATACCAAGAAGACTCCACAAAGGTGTCCATGGTGTCGGTTTCACGGCGTGCATCCGCGCCACAAGAGGGGCATTTGCACTGATAAAACTCAGGCATTTTGTTTAGCGGGTTACCTGATCCATCGGGAATCACATTTTCAGGTAATACCACTGGTAACTGCTCTTCAGGTACCGCGACATCACCACAGCTTGGGCAATGTACAATTGGAATCGGGCAGCCCCAGTAACGTTGCCGGCTGATACCCCAATCACGTAAGCGGAACTGGGTTTTACGCTCGCCGTGTGCCTTGGCTTCAAGGTCAGCAACAATGCCGTCAAAGGCATCTTTGACGCTTAAGTTATCGTATTTGCCGCTATTGACGGTCGTTACGTGAGCTTTGTCGGCGTACCAATCGTTCCATACGTGCGCATCAAAGCTGTGTTCTGGATTGCTTGAGGCAAATACTTGCTGAATCGGTAGCTGGTACTTATTAGCAAAGGCAAAGTCGCGTTCATCATGCGCAGGAACAGCCATCACTGCGCCTTCACCGTAGCCCCATAGCACATAGTTGGCGACATATACCGGCAACGTGTCACCGGTGAGTGGGTGAATTACAAATTGACCCGTTGGTAGGCCTTTTTTCTCCATGGTCGCCATATCGGCTTCAGCCACGGAACCGCTTTTGCACTCGGTAATAAATGCGGTTAATTCTGCATTGTTGGCGGCGGCGCGTTGCGCCAATGGGTGCTCTGCTGCAACGGCAACGTAGGTAGCACCCATTAAGGTATCCGGACGGGTGGTGTAGACTTTTAGTTGGCCTTCTATGCCGACTGATGCCACGTCGTAATCAAACTGGATGTCAGCACCGAAGCTTTTGCCGATCCAATTGCGCTGCATGGTTTTAACTTGTTCAGGCCAACCGGGCATGTCATCCAGACTGCTCAGCAGCTCGTCGGCATACGCGGTGATCTTGAAGTAGTACATTGGAATTTCACGCTTTTCTACCAGCGCATCGGAACGCCAGCCGCGTCCGTCAATCACTTGCTCGTTGGCCAGCACGGTCTGATCAACGGGATCCCAGTTTACGGTGCCGACTTTTTTGTAAATAATGCCTTTTTTGTACAGCTGAGTGAACAGCCACTGCTCCCAACGGTAGTAGTCAGGCTTGCAGGTGGTGATCTCGCGCGACCAATCAATGGCTAGGCCCAAACGCGTGAACTGTGCCTTCATGTAGGCCATGTTCTCGTAGGTCCAAGCAGCTGGCGCGACCTTATGCTGAATTGCTGCGTTTTCTGCAGGCATACCGAACGCATCCCAGCCCATAGGTTGCAGTACGTTTTTTCCGAGCATGCGCTGGTAACGGGCAATCACATCACCAATGGTGTAGTTGCGCACGTGGCCCATATGCAGGCGACCGCTGGGGTACGGGAACATCGACAAGCAGTAAAACGTTTCTTTGCCCGCTTGTTCGGTCACTTCAAAGGATTTTTGCTCGGCCCAGTGGCCTTGAGCGGCGGCTTCAATGTCGCGAGGTTGATACTGTTCGTGCATGATTTTATGTGTTTATCGTCAAGAAAGTCAGAAGAATGATGCGCCGCAGCCCATCAATGAAAAATATCTGTCTAGCATACATGAGGCGGGCGCAAGGAGGGAAACGGCATGTACACATCTATTGGGATTGCTGTGCAGATGCATCTGCATGGTCTACTCATGTCGAGCGGGTCTTTGTGCTGATTTAGTCTGCGCTATAAGTTAAACGGTAGAAAACTGCGCCTAGTGCTTCATTAAGTAGTGCCGTGTTTTGCCACATCGCTTTGCTTTCGGGCAACCAGCCGTTTAATGGGCGGCCGTTGGCGACGCTTAAAAAGCCAACCGGTGCGCTGATGACCTCAAAACCAAATTGCTCGAAACACCAGCGTGAGCGTTGCATATGCCAAGCATTAGTGACAAGTACGACACGCTGAATGCCTTCAGCCTGTAATATCTGGGCAGTGTATAAAGCATTTTCCCAGGTGGTGCGACTCTCTTTTTCCAGCCAGCGCGCAGTCAGCGCAAAGTCTTGTGCAAGGCTGTCGGCCATTAACTGTGCTTCACTGGGAGGCTGACCAAAATGTAAGCCACCAGTGGTTAATATCGGTAAGTGTGAGGCTTTAGCTAAGCGTGCGGCATAGCGCACTCGCTGCATGGCTAGCAATGATGGTTGATCGGTTTGCCAAGCAGGGTCGTTGGTTTCGCGACCTCCGCCCAGTACAACAATAGCGTCCGCACGTTGAGCCAGCTTGGGCCATTGCTGTGGCGGTAAGGGTGCTTCCGTTTCCAATACTCGCGCGGCATACTCAACGGTAATCGGTAGGCTCATTATATAAAGCCCGCTCATCGCGATGAAAAAACTTGCCATGGCTATTTTTGGCCAGCGTTTACGTAGGGCAACGCTTATTAGTAGCAACAATAGTAAGCTGCTGGGCGGTAAGGCCAATTGCTTGATAATATAGCGCCAAGTCATGTGCGAGCTCTAAGGATGTTGTGGTAAGAATCCGTATTGTGCACAAATCTTGTTTTAGAAGACATCGGTCGGTGTTGTACTTGACCCTGCTCAGTCGGCTGGGCATGCTTTGCACCATCTATTTTAACCAGCCTTGAGTAATAGTGATGAAACCAGAAACAATTGCGATTCATGTCGGTTACAAATCTGATCCAACCACCAAGTCCGCTGCGGTGCCGATTTATCAAACGACGTCTTATACCTTTGATGACACCCAGCACGGTGCTGATCTGTTTGATCTAAAAGTGCCTGGTAACATCTATACGCGTATTACTAACCCCACCAACGATATTTTAGAAAAACGTGTTGCTGCTTTAGAGGGTGGTGTGGCCGCGTTAGCGATGGCGTCAGGCATGGCAGCGATTACTGCAACAATTCAAACCATTGCAGAGGCTGGCGATAATATTGTTTCAGTGGCGAAGTTGTATGGTGGTACCTATAACCTGTTTGCACATACTTTTCCGCGTCAAGGTTTAGAAGTGCGTTTTGCGCCGCACGATGATATTGCTGCGTTAGAAAAACTGATTGATAGCAGAACTAAAGCGGTGTTCTGCGAAAGTATTGGTAATCCTGCGGGCAATATCGTTGATATCCAAGCGTTAGCCGATGCTGCGCACCGTCATGGCGTACCGTTGATTGTCGATAACACTGTGGCAACGCCAGTACTGTGCCGTCCATTTGATTATGGTGCAGACATTGTTGTGCATGCGCTGACTAAGTACATGGGCGGTCACGGCACCACCATCGCTGGCGCGATTGTTGATTCAGGTAAGTTTCCATGGGCTGAGCACAAAGAGCGCTTTCCATTATTAAATACGCCGGACGTTTCCTACCACGGTGTGGTGTATACCGAAGCCTTTGGTCCTGCTGCATTTATTGGTCGTTGCCGCGTAGTACCGTTACGCAATATGGGCGCAGCCCTGTCACCGTTTAATGCGTTTTTAATTATGCAGGGTATGGAAACACTGTCGCTGCGTATGGAACGTCACTGTGAAAACGCACAAAAAGTGGCGGAGTTTTTACAGGCGCACGATCACGTTGAGTGGGTGCAGTATGCCGGCTTGCCTAGCCATCCTGATCATGCGTTAGCGCAAAAATACATGGGTGGTAAACCTTCGTCGATTATGTGCTTCGGAATTAAAGGTGGCCAAGCGGCAGGGGCTAAGTTCATTGATGCGCTGCAGTTGCTCTACCGTTTAGTGAATATTGGTGATGCCAAATCATTAGCATGCCACCCAGCGACCACCACACACCGCCAATTGACTGAAGAAGAAATGGTCAAAGCCGGTGTGAGCTTAGACTTGATTCGCCTGTCGATTGGTATTGAGCACATTGATGATATTTTGGCTGACTTAACTCAAGCGTTAGACGCGGCACGTTAACGGCTTCAGCGCGCAAGCGACTGTGCCGGTTGCGCGCGACCTTTTTTAGTTTTTATAAAGGAATGCACATTTATGCAACATATTATGGTTGCGCATGACCTGAGTGCAGAAGCCCATATCGCCTTGCGGCGTGGCGCGCAATTGGCGCAGCAGCATCAAGCGCGTTTAAGTGTTCTCTATGTTTTAGAAAATCATTTGCCGATGTCTGTTCTAGAAAAACAGATGCTTGCCGCTGATGCTTTGCTGACACAGCAGCTCAATGACTGTAATGCTGAGAATGCGCAAGTCTTGATTAAAATGGGTCGCCCAGCGCAGGCAATTGTTGCTGCACAGCAGGCGCATAGCGTTGATTTTCTGGTGATGGGGGACCACCACCAAGACTCGCCCGAGTATTTTTCTGGCACCACCTTGGAACGCGTATTACAGCGCAGCAGCATCCCTGTCTTGTTGGCGATTGACTCTGAGGTGAGTGATTATCAGCGCGCTTTTGTGCCCTTAGATTTTTCTTTATGTGCCTGCCATGCTTTACATCATGTGTTTAAGTTATTACCGCATACGGCTCGGATTCATGCATTGCATGTGCTGGAAGTGGCTGAAGTGCATGGTGGTGATAGCGACTCAGAGATAACTTGGCAAACCTCTCTGTTTGATCAGTTGGTGAGGGATGAGCGGGAGAAATTACCTGCCGTGGGTGCAGAAATCAGTCATGAGTTACGTCAAGGTGAGCTGCACAACTGTTTGAGTCAAGTGATTGCTGAGCAAAAACCACACATTTTAGCCATCGGTAAACATGGCCGCGGTATTTTGGCTGATGCGCTACTGGGCAGTTTGGCACAATACTTTTTAGAGCATCCACCCTGTGATGTCTTGGTCGTTAAATAACCTTTGCGCTGTGTAATTGCTATAACGCGTTGTTTGAGTTTAGTGGTAATCCTTTAGCATTGTATTAATCACTTTGCGCAGTGCGGTTTCATCTGTTTGTGCTTGCCTACGGCTTGTAACTTCACTTTGTCCGCGCCATATTATTTGGCCTGTTTGCGCATCCGTAAAAGTCAGTATGAGCTGTTGATAATGCTCAGTGTAGGTGCGTGGAGTGATTGGCACGTCAATGCCCATTCCGAGGTGGCGGTAACGATCGTGGTAAGGATAGCCGTAACCATAGTTATAGCGTGCTGTTGGATCGTCATGGTAATCGCGCCGAGTGCGCTGACTGTGTTGGCTGTTAAGTTTAACTTTTAGCTCGCATGGCTTGGTTGCAGAGGCAGGTCGAAAGGCATATTGCTCCAACTGTGCAGCCAAAACTTGCCGTTCTATTGCTGGTACATCGCTGGCGGACATTGGATTGAGCGGCTGATCGTGCCAGCACCAATAAGTGTAGGTTTTTTTTTCGGTTGCTATAGGGTAGGCGCTTGCATCGAAATGGATTGCCGCTGTTATAGGGGCGGGCGGTAAGGGTCGGCTCTCGGCTTGATAAGGGTTACTGGCGTGGCAGCCAAGTAACAGGACAGATCCTGCACTGAATAGCAGATAACGCAGCATGACGCACCTCCACAGAGACGGGACTGACGCTTAGTCTACTGCGCTCACGCGTGGCTGGCAAAGCCAATGCAAATAGCGCCCTAGGCCCGATAAGGCAGGATGGCGACGATAGCTCAATTCAGTACTGAGCAGCTCTGCGGGGGCGATCTTTTGCCGAAATTGTGGCGGCATATAATCATGAAAGACGCGAATGCCGCTGCGCTGTTGAATATGCCAAAGCGGCTCAACTTGACGGGCTAATTCGCGCGGATCAATCGGTTGTTGCGGGGTTAGGCCGCCGGCATCACCAGTAAAGCGCTGCTGGCTGAGCTTACGTAAGTTACCCTTAATCAGATTCTGTAAGATCAGAGCATCTTTGTTGTAAAAAGCCAGTGAAAGCCAACCATCAGCAGCGGTTAAATGGCGCAGGGCTGTCAATAGAGGGCTGGGCTCAGCGAGCCATTCCAGTACGGCATGACAGAGTACTAAGTCATACTGAGTGTGTTCTTGTTGAGTAAAGGTTTGCCAGTCTGCGTGCACAAAAGAGGCTTGGCATTGTGCTTCAGCAAAACGTTGTTGCGCTGTTTCGAGCATTGCTAGCGCCGGCTCAACTAAAGTGACCTGATGGCCTTGTTGTGCAAGCCATAACGCCATATGTCCGAGCCCTGCACCAATGTCGAGTACGCGCAATGGGCGTTGTGGTAGCACTTCATTGAGGTCGGCTTGTAGTACCGCTAAACGTATAGCTCCTTTATTGCTACCGTAAATTTTCTGCGCAAAGCGAATCGCGAGATCATCAAAATGCTGGTCGTGCATATCAGTACTCTTTATAAATGCTGGGCACTTTAGCAAGCTGCATTGCCGCGCGGCAAATAAAAGGCCTTGGCCTGCTTGTGTGTAGCGGGCCAACGCATGGTTCAAGTTAGAGAAAAGGGATAAGGGAGCGTTTTTCTTTGGGCTTATCTTTGAGAGGGCACTCTGGGCGCACGCCGTAATCGTCTTTTTCACAGGGTCGAACACGGCGTTTATCGCTTAAGGTACTTTGTCTTAAGTGAAATGGCTGTGAGGGTGTACGTTCGAGCACAGCACCCTGTTGATTGATAATCTCAACCGCGAGTTGGTGTGTGCCACGATCAATTTCGGTCAGCGGGAAAACAGGACTGCGACTGGGTTCGCCAAGCGGACTTCCATCTAAAATTAATCGGTAATGATGCCCTTCTAGTAGTGCAGGCTCACTATTGACGGTAACAATTAACTGACGATCATTGGCTCGAATGGTTGCATCAGGTTCGGGTACCAAAATGCGTAACACTTGGTATTGTATTGCCAATGGCGCTGGGTCAGCTTGATACACGGGTGGTAGTTTAACCGCAGCTGGCGCTGACATCTGGTTTGATGGGCCGATCTCAATGGTTTCGGTGCGCTGGCTTTTAGGGGGGTTATCGGTGAAAACCCGTTCGCCATTTGCATCGATATAAGTGTAGATCGCCGCAGAGACGATCTGTGCAGCGCATAACAAGAGCGCCGCTAATAAAAATTTCAGTTTCATCGTGTTGGATTAGGACGTAAGGCGGGGCTGCCGGTATGTACGCGTTGTACGGTGATGGTCTGTTCTGCGCTGCTTTGTAGCACTGTGTCATTGGCGAGTACTTGTACGGCTAGGCGATGTTCGCCGCGCTCAAGGTTTTCAATCTGTAAGCGAGTAGTAGAACTGGCGGTGCCATATGCTTGTCCATCGACTAACAGTTGTAAGCGGTGCTGTTTGGCCAGTTCTGGAGTGATCTCAACCTGCACGGTAAAGCTGCCATTATTGGCACGCAACGCCTCGTCGTCAGGCAGTCCCGTCAGTTGCAAACGACTGTAGGGTGTTGCCAGTTCTGCAGTGTCTGCGTCATCAGTCGCGCTGGGTACGGCAGGTTTAGTGCTTTTGGGTGCGGGTAAGCTGTTGATAGCACCTAACTCAACGCTGCTAGCACCTACACCTAAGGGTGGTTGGTCGGTAAACACGCGGTTACCCTTGGTGTCGGTGTATTGATAAATCTGTGCAGTGGCAGGTAATGCTGCTGCAAGCAAAACTGCGGCAAATACAAAGCGCATAACCAACTCCTTTTAATGATTGCTTAAGCGTTACATGCTCTGCTGAGTTAGGCAAGCGTTTCACCCGCGAGCTGTGTAAAAGTGCACGTAATCGGCCTTTGCTGGGAGAATTTACGGGTGCGCAATAAAAAACTGAATTGTTTAATCTGTGCCGCGTACAATACAAAAGTTATGATTGACTGCTTGTTGAGGCCTTTATGATGTTATTTTCTTCTAATAGTGTGCGTTGGGGCTAGCGCTGGCGGCAGGCAACAGTCAAAATAGCACATTGAATTTATATTGCGTGTCTCGCCCTTGTTTTGACAGACACCTTGTCTTGCCGAGACAGGAATGTGGCGAGCGCATTGCCCAGAACCTGTTGCTGGTTGGCACCTCGTTGATGAAGTCTTGGAGACCATGATGTCAAAGTCGCTCGAACTGATACAAACTCACAATGCAAAATGGATTGATTTGCGTTTCACTGATATCGGTGGGCAACAGCACCATATCACTATGCCTGCACGTGATGCTGATGATGATTTTTTCGAGCAAGGAAAGATGTTTGACGGCTCCTCTATGGCTGGCTGGAAAGGTATTGAAGCTTCTGACATGATTTTACTGCCGGATGACAGTACCGCCGTTATGGATCCCTTCACTCAAGAGCCGACTTTGATTTTGGTTTGCGACGTGATTGAGCCATCGACCATGCAAGGCTACGACCGTGATCCGCGCGCCATTGCTTCGCGTGCAGAGGAGTATTTAAAATCTACGGGGATTGGCGACACTGTTTTTGTTGGGCCAGAGCCTGAGTTTTTTATCTTTGATCAGGTGAAGTTTAAGTCGGATATGTCAGGTTCAATGTTCAAAATCTACTCTGAGCAAGCCGCTTGGAACAGTGATACGGATTTTGAAGGTGGCAACAAAGGCCATCGCGTGGGTGTTAAGGGCGGCTATATGCCGACTCCGCCAAACGATTATGACCATGAAGTTCGTACGGCGATGTGCAATGCGCTGGAAGAGATGGGCCAGTTTGTTGAAGTGCATCACCATGAAGTGGCCACTGCAGGGCAAAACGAAATTGGTACTCGATTCAATACCTTGGTTGCCAAGGCTGACGAAGTGCAAGCGTTAAAGTACATTGTTCACAATGTTGCTGATGCCTATGGTCGTACTGCGACTTTTATGCCAAAGCCGTTGTATGGTGATAACGGTTCGGGTATGCATGTGCATCTGTCAATTTTCTCGGGTGGCAAAAATACCTTTTCAGGTGAAGGCTATGCCGGCCTTTCTGATACGGCCTTGTACTTTGTTGGCGGTATTATTAAGCATGGTAAGGCATTGAATGCGCTGACCAACCCGTCCACCAACTCGTATAAGCGTTTAGTGCCAGGTTTTGAAGCGCCGGTAATGTTGGCGTACTCTGCGCGCAACCGTTCAGCTTCTATTCGTATTCCTTATGTCACCAGCCCAAAAGCGCGCCGCATTGAAGCACGTTTTCCTGATCCATCGGCTAATCCATATTTAGCTTTTGCTGCACTGCTTATGGCAGGCCTAGATGGTATTCAAAATCGCATTCACCCAGGTGATGCAGCAGATAAAAACCTCTATGACTTACCGCCAGAAGAGTCTAAACATATCCCGCAAGTGTGCGGCAGCTTGAAAGAGGCGCTGGATGCTTTAGATGCGGATCGTGAGTTCTTATTGCGTGGCGGTGTATTTAGCAATGAGTTCTTAGATGCATTTGTTGCACTGAAAGCAGAAGAAGAGCTGCGTGTGCGCACCTTTGTCCATCCGTTAGAATATGAGCTGTACTACAGCTGTTAAGGCAGCCAGTCATTGACTCAGTTAAGCAGGGTGCTGTGCTGTTGTTTACACGGCACTTTGCTTACTTTTTGAGCATGTTTTAGAAAAAGCTGCTATCATTTGCGCCCATTTTTGTGGTTGCTTTGGTAACCCCTCTTAGCGACCCGTTTGCATCATGAAATTAATTCTAAAGTCTTTTGCTGAAATCACCATTAAAAGCCGTCCTGTGCGTCGGCAATTTATGCGTCAATTGGGCAAAAATATCCGCACTGTATTACGCGACCTTGATCCTAAGGTGAGTGTTGATGGTGAGTGGGATAATTTAGAATTGTTTACCGCTATTGAAGATGCCGAGCAGTTGCAAGAGCTTTATGCTCGCTTGCGCTGTACCCCAGGGATCTCGCATTTCTTTCAGGTGTTGGAATACCCACTGGGTGATTTTGATGAAATTACCCAGCACTGTAAGGCGCACTACTCTGAATTGTTGAAAGGTCGCACCTTTTCTGTGCGCTGTAAGCGCAGTGGTAAGCATCCTTTTTCCTCGATGGATGTTGAGCGCTATGTGGGGAGTCAGTTGCGTCAACAATGTGCTGCCTCAGGTATTGATTTGCGCCGCCCTGACGTTGAAGTGCGTTTCGAGATTAGTGGCGAAAGACTTTTGATTGAGTATGAGCGCCACCAAGGTATTGGAGGCTATCCGCTGGGGACTGTTGAACAGGCGCTGGTATTGATGTCCGGTGGCTTTGATTCCACTGTGGCAGCTTATAAGATGATGCGCCGTGGCCTGTTAACGCATTTTTGCTTTTTTAACTTAGGTGGCCGTGCGCACGAGCTTGGCGTTAAAGAAGTGGCCCATTATTTGTGGAAAAAATACGGCAGTTCACATCGTGTGTTATTTATTAGTGTGCCGTTTGAAGAAGTGCTCGGTGATATTCTAGAAAATGTCGATGACAGTCATATGGGGGTCGTCCTAAAACGTATGATGCTCAAAGCCGCTGATGCCATTGCCGAAGACTTGCAGTTGGATACATTAGTCACTGGTGAAGCCATTTCGCAAGTGGCCAGTCAAACGTTAACTAACTTAGCTGTTATAGATAAAGCCACGGACAAGTTAGTTTTACGTCCGCTGATTACTGAGCACAAACAAGACATTATTAGTACTGCTGTCGAAATTGGCACTGCTGATTTTGCGGCACATATGCCGGAATATTGCGGAGTTATCTCTGTGAACCCGAAAACCCGCGCCAAGTTAGGCCGTGTTGAGCATGAAGAAAGCCGTTTAGATGCAAGTATATTGCAACGGGCGATTGAGCGTACAACACGGGTCACCATGGATAAAGCGCTGGATGAGCTGGGTAAAGGCGTTCATGTTGAAGAAGTCAGCGAGGCGCTACCGGGGCAGGTGATTGTCGATATTCGGCACCCTGACCAAGTCGAAGATCAGCCATTAATCTTGGACGGTATTGAGCAACGTGCCGTGCCTTTTTATGCGATTAATAGCCGTTTTAAAGAATTTGATCCTAATCGCCAATATCTACTGTATTGCGATCAAGGTATGATGAGTAAATTACATGCTCATCACTTATTGCATGAAGGTTATGCAAATGTGCGCGTGTACCGCCCTGACTCAGTGCAGCGGCCGCGTGCAAGCAGTTACGCATGATTAGATACTTGTTATGGGTGTGTTTGTGGAGCTGTATGGCCATGCCGCAGCAGTTACGCCCACCCGACTGATAGACCTTTGTTATTTCGATACATCTGATGCGCTTAGCGTACAGCCTACATATTTTTACTTGAGATAAGCTTGTGATTGAGAATTTACGTAACATTGCCATTATTGCTCACGTTGACCACGGTAAAACGACCCTGGTTGATGCCCTTTTACGTGCATCTGGCACCCTAGACCGTAAAGAGCTCGACTCTGACCGCGTTATGGACTCCAATGACCAAGAGAAAGAGCGCGGAATTACCATTCTGGCAAAAAATACTGCTATTAAATGGCATGACTACAACATCAATATCGTGGATACCCCAGGCCACGCCGATTTCGGTGGTGAAGTTGAGCGCGTAATGAGTATGGTGGACTGCGTGTTGTTGGTGGTTGATTCTATTGACGGCCCTATGCCACAAACGCGCTTTGTAACGCAAAAGGCCTTCCAGGCTGGCTTGAACCCTATTGTTGTCATCAACAAAGTTGATCGTCCTGGCGCACGTCCAGACTGGGTTGTTGACCAAGTATTTGATCTGTTTGATAACTTGGGCGCGAATGAAGATCAACTGGATTTCCCTATCGTTTACACCAGTGCTTTGAATGGTGTTTCAGGTTTAGATCCAGCTGAAATGACTGATAACATGGACGTATTGTTCCAGTCTGTTGTGGATTTTGTTAAACCACCAAAAGTGGATTTAGACGGTCCGTTCCAAATGCAAATTTCTGCATTGGACTACAATAACTTCCTCGGCATTATTGGTATTGGTCGTATCGCTCGCGGTCGTATCAAAGCCAATAGCCCTGTAACCTCGATTGATGCTGAAGGCAAGCGTCGCAATGGTCGTATTCTGAAATTGATGGGTCACCACGGTTTACACCGCGTTGAAGTTGAAGAAGCGCAGGCCGGCGATATCGTTTGTATCAGTGGTTTTGATCCATTGTTTATTTCTGACACTTTATGCGATCAAGCACACGTTGAAGCGCTGCCACCGTTGAGCGTTGATGAGCCAACCGTGAGCATGACTTTCCAAGTGAACGACTCTCCGTTCGCGGGTAAAGAAGGTAAGTTTGTTACCAGTCGTAATCTTAAAGATCGTCTGGAAAAAGAATTGCTGCACAACGTGGCCTTGCGTGTTGTACAAGGCGATGACGTAGATAAGTTCAAAGTTTCCGGTCGTGGTGAATTGCACTTGTCAGTGTTGATTGAAACCATGCGTCGTGAAGGCTATGAGATGGGTATTTCTCGTCCAGAAGTTGTGATCAAAGAAGTTGACGGTGTAAAACAAGAACCGTACGAAAACATTATTATTGATATCGAAGAACAGCACCAAGGTGCGATTATGGAGCAGTTTGGTCTACGTAAAGGTGAGCTCACCGATATGGTTCCAGACGGCAAAGGTCGTATCCGTCTTGAGTACACTGTGCCTGCACGTGGTTTGATTGGTTTCCGTAACCAGTTTATGACCATGACTTCAGGTTCTGGTATTTTGACTGGTATGTTCAGTCACTACGGCCCAATCAAAACGGGTGAAGTGACCAGCCGTCAACAGGGCGTATTGGTGTCTATGGCGACGGGTAAAGCATTGACTTACTCGCTGGAAACTCTGCAAGAGCGCGGTAAG
>Ga0265295_1001307_pt1 | contig 44271 bp, 29 predicted proteins | sample Munlansysbiofilm_FD_192503 | JGI IMG/M metagenome (GOLD analysis project Ga0265295, IMG submission 192503) | Leachate microbial communities from a municipal landfill in Southern Ontario, Canada - Methane capture system biofilm | ecosystem: Engineered > Solid waste > Landfill > Unclassified ...
TTTGCCTTTACCCCGATAATCCCGCTTATGCAACGTGATCTTGCCATCAGTAACAGTCTTGCCGGAGGTCTGGCTTCTCTCAATTATGTTGGTTATCTGGCTGGCGCGCTGGTTTGTGCTTTCTGGCCACAGATATTGCGGAAAAACATCCTTAATCTGCTCACCTTGCTGACCTGCATCCTGACAACTTTCCTGATGGGTCTCACTCAATCGGTTATTTTATGGGGTATTTTGCGCCTTCTGGCAGGCTATGTCAGTGCCGTACTGTTTGTTGCCATTGCTGTTGAGGTAAGCGAACGCCTTGTTGAATATGGCTACAGCCGTTTTGGCAGCGCACTTTACGGCGGTATCGGACTGGGCATAGCCTTTAGTGGTGTCATGGTACCTGTAATGGACTGGCTTGGCGGCTGGAGCTTTACCTGGCTGGCAATGGGCGGATTCTCGCTTTTGCTGTCTGCTGCGGGGGTGATGGTTGCAGGCAAAAGAACAGCTGCCTTGCAGGTTGCAAATAAAAATTCTGCTACGGAAAGCAAACAGGGCAGGACAGGCAAACTGGCAACAGCCTATTTTCTGGAAGGCTTTGGTTACATCATAAGCGGTACTTTTTTAGTAACCATGATCGCCAACACCCCAGGGCTATCAGGTTTTGCACCTTATAGCTGGGTTGTTGCCGGAGTGGCAGCAGCACCATCCACCATTTTGTGGCAACTGTTTGCACTTCGTGTGGGTACACATCAGGCCTTGATTACTGCCTACCTTGTGCAGGCAGGCGGACTGTTTCTAAGCATCAATGCCAATACGATGTTCCAGGCAGGACTGGCAGCAATAATTTTTGGTGGCACTTTTCTGGGAATAGTTGCCCTGGTGATGTCGGAAGGTGCCAGACGAAGCGGTAAAAACAGCAGTCGCGTGGCAGCAATCCTCACCGCCTGTTTTGGTGGCGGACAGGTTATTGGTCCGCAACTTGCCGGAATTTTAGCAGACCTTAAAGGGGATTTTACACTGCCCTTACTGATGGCTGCACTGGCTATACTTGTGGCAGCCGCTCTGATTGCCACAGATAAAGGCTTTCAGAAAGCCCCAATTAAATCAAATATATAGTCACACAAGGACAGTTCTTGATTGAAACTGATGCTGTTGTCAGCTATCTTTTACAGCAGATTTTTCAAACACAGGACGGACACCTAACCAAATGCACCCATCTGACGCAATCAGAATACTTTTTGGCAAAGCAACTGACCTAAGGCGAGTTACCACGGCAGAAATAAAATCTGCATTCAGGCGACGTGTACGCACTTTGCACCCTGATTCGGCACACCACACCAATGCAATGCATTGCGGTGAAGCGGTCAGCTCCCTGGTTTCAGCACGGGACATCCTCATTGAGTACCTGCGTAAAGCACAAGAGCAGGCTTCACGCCCACACCCATCCAGACCCCAATGGTCACCACCTCCACCAAAAGCACCGGTTCGCCCCACAATAGTAAAGCCGCGCCCTGTGGTGGAACGATTGCCAAAAAAGGAAGATGAACGCTACTACAGCGGCGTTTTCCCCACATACAAACTTAAATTCGGTCAGTTTGTCTATTTTGCCGGCGAGGTCTCCTGGCAAGACCTTGTCCGTGGTATGCGCTGGCAGCGTGACCAACGACCTGCCTACGGCGAAATAGCAAAAGCCTGGGGCTGGCTGACAGAAAAAGATGTGCAATCTGTCCGTGCAGCAACAGAAATTCCCGGGTTATTTGGCGAACGAGCCGTGATTATGGGGCTTTTGACAGAAAAACAGGCAGCATTTTTAGTACGCCACCAGCACCATTGCCAACCAAGGCTGGGGCAATATTTTGTTAAGGAACGGATTATGCTGACCACGGACATCAACCGGATGCTCACTGCCATGCAAAGGCATAACGCCAGTGTTGAGCGGGGAAATGGTCCACTACCTCCATTTAATCCGGCAGGTTTTGTGCGCTGACAACCAGACAGTGATGAACAACTGACCTCTCCCCCTCTTAACCAAGAGGGGGAATTTGTTTTGGAACATTCTCTTGCAAAATACATCACATAACAAAATTATCCGCTGCACCTGGGCAGGCACTGACCCGCTTTACTGCCATTACCATGATCATGAATGGGGAGTGCCGGTACATGATGACCAGCGTTTTTTTGAGTTTATTCTGCTGGAAGGTGCACAGGCAGGGCTTTCCTGGATTACGGTTTTACGCAAGCGGGAAGCCTACCGTAAAGCCTTTGCCGAATTTGATTCAGCCAAGGTAGCAAAATTTGATCAGGCAAAACTCGCTGAATTGATGGAGAATAAAGAAATTATCCGCAACCGCAAAAAACTGGAATCTGCCATCAATAATGCCAGGGCTTTTTTACGGATTCAGGAAAAGTTTGGTAGCTTTGATGCCTATATCTGGCGTTTTGTGGATGGCAAGCCGCTTAAAAACCGTTGGAAAACTGCTGTAGATATGCCTGCCAACACCCCTTTGTCCGACCGTCTGAGCAAAGACCTTAAACAACATGGCTTCAGCTTTGTGGGCAGCACCATCTGCTACTCTTTCATGCAGGCTACAGGCATGGTAAATGACCACACAACAGACTGCTTCCGCTGGCAGCAGCTTGACAGTCCTGATTGACAAATCACACAGTGCTACATAACTTTAATGAATCATATGGTTATTCTGGAAGCTTATAAACAGGCTTTTGAAAAAGGAATGGGTTGATGGCACAAACAGACTATTACAAATCACTGGGCGTTGAAAAAACAGCTTCTGCCGAGGAAATCAAGAAAGCATTCCGCAAACTGGCAGTAAAATACCACCCTGACCGCAACCAGGGTGATACTGCTGCCGAAGAAAAGTTTAAAGAGATAAACGAAGCATATGCAGTACTTTCTGATCCTGAAAAGCGCAAGCAATACGATACTTTTGGCTCCAATGATTTTCACAGGCAGTATAGCCAGGAAGATATTTTCAAAGGCTTTGACTTCTCGGGAACCTTCCGCGATATGGGGATGGAAGGCAATGGCGAAGATATTTTTTCAAGGATTTTTGGCTCGGCATTCAGACGCAGCAATAATGGTGCCGGTTTCCGCAAAAAACCGCAGCGGGGCACTGACCTTAGCCTGGATATTGATGTGGGCTTTCGTGAGGCTGCTCTGGGTGGTGAAAAACTGGTGGCTTTCCGCCGTAACGGCACCCGCGAAGAGCTGAAAGTACGCATCCCTGCCGGAGTTGATAACGGCAGCAAGGTGCGGATAGCAGGCAAAGGTGGAGAGGGCAGTAACGGCGCAGCAAATGGTGATCTGTTTCTGGTTTTGCGGGTTGCCAATGATCCGCTATTTACCCGCGAAGGTGGCGATCTTTTTGTGGAACGGACAATAAACTTCAGCGAGGCATGTCTGGGCACAAGCCTGGAAATCCCCACTTTGGAGGAAACAAAACGGATAAAAGTACCTGCCGGAATACAGCCTGGCACCAAAATCCGCCTTAAAGGCTTTGGCATTAAAACACCTGGTTCCAATGCAAAAGGTGATCTGTACGTAAAGATAACAGTCCGCATACCGGAAAACATAAACAGCAGCCAGAAAAAACTGGTGGAGGAGCTGGCCAGATCAGGCTTGTAATGGATTTGTAATGGATAGTTAAGGTGTGAGGGGGAAGCAAAAATGCAAAAAAACAATGAACCAACGCCAATTGATGGCATCAGATATTTTCAACCAAAAACCGGCTACAGGCTTACAGGTCGTGATGACCTGGTAAATATCCCTCTTGATGACCTGCCGCTGCCACTGCAAACAGCAGACTATGCAGTTGCAGAAGAACAGGGTGAACCTGACTATGATCAGGTGGGCAACGGTATCTACCATGCCTTGCGTTACAACCCTGATTGCCATAATGCGGCACGTTACGCTGATCTGCTGCAACAGGCTTACCCCCATATCATCGCTGAAATCGGCGGTGAAATAATCATGCTTGATGCCAAAGAGGTTGATGTGCCGTATCTGGATCGCAAGGTTGCACTGCTGCGGATAATGGCTTTGATTTCACCGGAAAATGCCGGTTTGTGGCGTGAGACAGGAAGAACACTAATGGAGCGTGGCAACCGGCTGGAAGCAACCCACCTGGCGGTTAAATCCTGGTTTGGTGCAGAGAAATTTCTGGCAAAATCACTGGAGCTTGAACCCGATGACCTGCACACAGTTTACCAGTATGGCGAAGTGCACTATATGCTTGGACATTACGATGAAGCAGTGCAACACTGGCAAGGTATTATTGATAAATGCAGCCCGGACGAGCGCAAAAATCTGGAAGAGCGTATTACAGCCATTAAAAACAATACTTTGCCCAGGGTTCCGCCAGTGGACTACCTGACCGCATTGGCAGCAGCGTTTGAACTGTATATGGAGGGGGAGTTGCAGGAAGCAGCGGCAATAGTTGAAGATGTGCTGGCAGATCAGGTATTTTCAGGGCAGTTTTCACCAGCAGGTATTCGTGGCTTTCTGGATAAATGCCACGGTAAGCCTGAAGCAGGTTGCAGCATAAAAGGACATTGTTAACATGTTTGCATACAGCTCGGCAGATTGGCTTTTTATCGGATTTATCCTGGTGGTAATTTTTGCTGCAATTAAATTAAGCGACATCATACAGCGCAAAAAACGCTGAAAATTTTTCTGGAAAACTGTTTCGTTCTGAGAGAGGCAATTAAATGGGGAAAATTTTACTGATCGATGATGATCCCGGCTTTACCCGCCTGCTTGGCGATTACATCACTGAGCAATATCCGCATTTGCAGGTGGATATCTGTAATAATCCGCTGGAAGCCCTTTCCTTCATAAGGCGTTCACCATACGATCTACTGCTGATTGACTATGAAATGCCTGCCATGGATGGACGCAAGATCATGAATTTTGCAGTGCAGGCAGGAACCAGCAAAAACCGTATTGTTATTCTTTCCAGCCGTGATGCTGATTTTCTGCATGACCAATGCCCCATGGGCAGTTGCCTTGCCGTACTTAACAAGTTTGAAGTCCGTCAAAAAGCTGTGCTGGATATGATATTTGATTCACTAAACGAAAAAGCAGCCCAAAACACAGCCACGCCAACACCATAAATCAGACTAAAAGACAGAAATCCGGATAAAATGAGCCGCAAGAAAAAACAAAACCAGCAAACAGCCAAACCAGCAGAATTTCGTACTGCCAGCTTTGCACAGCTTAAATCCCTGACGTTTGATACTCAGCCAGAACCAGAGCCGGTGCGCATAAAACCTGTTTTGCAACAACGTAAAGCAACACAGGATACTGATGCAGAGATTTTCATACAGGCGATGGAAGGCGTAACTCCACTGAATGCAGCAGCCAGCCTGAAAAAACAGCCGGACATTAAAAGTGATGATTCTGAAAACATCTACCGCAAGCCTGCAATCACAGACCTGCCTGTTGAAAACAACACTGATTTTTTGAAAGAAATAGAACGGTTGCAACTTGATGTACGTTTTGAGGATGAGCTGCCAGAGGCAGAAGAACTTAAACCGCTGGGGGGTAATCGCCTGAGAATGCTTAAACGCGGTATAATCCGGGTGGATCGCCAACTGGATCTGCATGGTTTAACCCGTGATGAAGCCACCCAGGCACTGGAAAGCTTTTTGCGCTCTGCCCGCAATGCCTCTGAAAAAGCGGTTTTGGTTATCACTGGCAAAGGGCTGCACTCAGCAGGTGAACCAGTACTTGGTCAGGCTGTTACTGCCTGGCTGCGGGAGCAGGGACGCACCCATATCCTTGAATTTACACCTGCACCAAAAGAGTTTGGCGGCAGCGGGGCACTGATTGTCTTCCTGCGCAGCCTTGACAAAACAGATACACAGTAATTATCATTTAAAAACCTGCATATATCAAAAACAAAGGGAGGTGCAAACCCGAAATGCCAGTATACGAATACCGTTGTAATACCTGTAACCATCAATTTGAAATGCGCCAGAAATTTTCTGACCCACCGGCAAAGGAATGTCCGGTTTGCGGCAAGGAAGTACATAAAATGATTTCCCGAACAGCCTTCAGCCTTAAGGGCGATGGCTGGTTTGATTCCGGCTACTGTGCAAAAAATGATGCCCCAAAACCTTCATGCTGCCAGGCTGGAGGCTGCTGTCCGGCAGCAAACACTGCGTAAACAGCTTTGCATACGAGCTATAACAAGAAAAGTTCTGTACAAACAAGAATGTCCATATATTCGCAGATTACTGATAGTTACAGTTATACCAACAACAATTTAATATTCCTGCTTGACACATTTACCAGAGATTTTCTAGTCTGTGCAGCATTATGTCCAACAAACGGTTTAGCATATTATCCTTCATAGCACTGATTGCCGCTTTAGCCATGCTGGGCGGCATTATCTCCACAACAGCCATACTTTCACCTGTTGCTGCCGTGGATATATATCTTGATGCTGATATACAACAGGATTCAGACGATAATTTTCCCTGCACCACTTCTGACTGCACCTGTTCAGTTTGCGCCAATGCAACCATACTTAACGATATCCCCAGCGTAAAATCACTTACTGCATCAGTCGCCGCACATGTGGCCATGCCACACCATTACCATCCCCAGGAATATCTTGACTCCATAGAATATCCTCCGGAATCAGCCTGATTCCATTTTCAATTCAAATAGTTACTTAAACAAAGGATACGCTGTCAAACAAAGGTGACTGCAATCGCTGCGGCATCTTTATGCGTTTTTGCGGCATATTGCTGCCCTTTACATAATCTGGAGGTATTGATCAATGAAAAAATCTGCCATTGCAGCAATTACAGTGGCTGTTATCGCAATCATAGGTTTTGTTATTGTAACTGTAGGAGACACCAAAGCACTTAACGTAAATGACGTGGGCAGTGACCCTGCATCATTTACGGGCACCATCACCATTACCGGCATCATGGGCGGTATTTCGCGGCAGGATCCATCAGTATTCGGCATTATGGATATAAAGGAGTTACAGTGTACAACCCAGGGCTGTAACAAGCTGTTCATCCCTGTCAGATATCAGGGCAAGTTACCGAAAATCGGCGATGAAGTCAGGGTAACCGGCAGCTTTACCAGACTTCCGGACGGCTTTTTGTTCAGCGCGCAACAGCTCAGGATTGTGCGTAATCACAAGATGGGAGGATAGATGACACTCTCAAAACTTGTATTCAGGAACATCTCCCGCCGTCGCGGCAGATTCGTATTTACCCTGCTTGGTATCACCATCGGTATCGCTTCTTTTGTCACTTTCCAGTCCATGGGAGGCAGCCTCAAAAAAGAAATATACCGAGAAACCAACTCCCTTGGAGCCAACCTGGTGGTCATCCCTAAAGGTTCGTGCGGTTATGAACAGCTGTCTGTACTAACCGGAGACCAGATGCCCACCAATATTACCATGGATGAAGTAAGCAAGATCGCCGCTATTAAAGGGCTGACTGTTGTACCGTTTCTTGCACAGAAAACCGCCATAAATAATAAACCCGTTTCTGTCAGCGGCATCAAGTCAGATGCAACTCTTAAACTGAAAGACTGGAAAATCAGACAAGGAAGTTATTTTAGCCCAGATACAGAAAACAGTGTAGTGATCGGCACGGCACTGGCCGAACAGTTCGGGCTGCAACCAGGCTCTACCGTCACTGTACGCAGTGAGCAGCTTACCGTTGCCGGTGTGCTTGAACGTACTGGCGGCAGAGACGATTACACCATGTTTATTGAGCTGCCAACGGCTCAGAGGCTGTTCAAGGCAGTTGACCGGATTTCCTATGCTGCAGTTACTGTGGATAACCTGGAGCTGATTGACCAGTACATTGAGCAGATCACAGTGGAAACCGGCGGATTAGGGGTAATATCTGACAAGCAGATGCTTAAATCAGTGCTGGCTATTGTCGGTTCGGTAAACATCACTTTGCAGCTGATCGCTGCAATATCAGTGCTGGCCGCAGCCTTTGGCATCATCAACACCATGATGACCGCAACCTATGAACGCAAGCGGGAGATCGGAATTTTGCAGGCACTGGGAGCACGGCAGAGTACTATTTTCAATGCTTTCATTCTGGAATCCGGCTTTTACGGTCTTATTGGAGGTATTACTGGTGTCTTTACCGGCCTGGCTGCCTCCATTGCCGTTGCTCCATACATCGGCAATAACGCTTTCACCACGCTGGTTAAAGGTTCCGGCACCGGCTCGATAATTGATTTCAAATTGATTATCAGCTCTATCCTCTTCTCAACCATTATTGCTGTTATTGCCGGAGTATATCCGGCCTGGCGGGCAGCACGGCTTTCGCCGGTGGAGGCTATAAGCTATGAATAACATCATCAAAACCGAACAGATCAGTAAAACATACAGAACAGGAGACATAAACACTTTGGCACTTAGAGAAGTTTCTATGGAAATAACCAAAGGATCGTTTACATGCATTATAGGTCCTTCCGGGCATGGCAAAAGCACCCTGATGCATCTTTTGGGAGGGCTGGATCGTCCCAGCAGTGGTAAAATATGGCTTGATGGCACAGAGCTTGGCAAGCTGGACAACAACCGCCTGGCCGCACTGCGTGGAGCAAAGGTGGGCTTTGTCTTTCAGTTTTTCAATCTGCTGCAAGGTCTGACAGCACAGGAAAATATTGAGACTGCCATGATGCTGACCGGAGCATCTGAAAATGTACAGACAAAGCGAGCACTGGAACTGCTGGATATGGTAGGGTTGGCTGACAAAGCCGGATCACGACCGGCACAACTTTCAGGTGGCCAGCAGCAGCGGGTGGCCATTGCCAGGGCTTTGGCCAATGATCCGGATATTCTACTGATGGACGAACCCACCGGAAACCTGGATTCTGTTGCAGAAGCAGAGGTACTTGCTATCCTGCGCACTTTGCACAGCAAGGGTAAAACCATTGTCATAGTGACCCACAACAATGAGATCGCAAAGACAGCAGAGCAGGTCATCAATGTTAAAGACGGGCAGATAATGCAATAAAAGTCTTTATGCAGAGTTTTATACGCTGATTTGCGCACACTAAAACGGGCTGTTTTTTTAAAAAGCAGCCCGTTGTTATTACAGATATGCAGGGAGATTAACCGCTGCTCCTTTTAACATCAATCAGGGACGGCAGCGGGGCGGAATATAACTGCAAAACGGTTCTTCAGCCATATAATCTCCATAAACAGCATCTGCTCTTGCGCGGCAGCCACCGCAAACATTTACAAACTCGCACTTCCCGCACTTGCCCTTATAAGCCTTGAAATCACGTAAATCCTTGAAAATCTCCGAGTTCTCCCAAATCTCCTTAAAGGGAGTATTTTTAACATTGCCGGCTACACGGTGGAAGTAGGAACAAGGCTTTACATTGCCAAAGCAATCAATAAGACAGATGCTTTGGGCAGCAATACAGCCCTTACCTCCACCGGTGGAAAAGCTTAAAGAACGACGCTGGAAAGAAATCCCTTCTTCCTTTGCCCGCTGGGGCGCAATCCGGTAATAATGTGGCGCACAGGTGGGGCGCATCAAAATATCATCTTCAATTTTTTCCTGCTGATAATGCCATTCCAGAATCTCTTCGTAATCTTCCTTTGAAATCAGCTCGTTCATAATCTCTTCGCCCCGTCCGGTGGGCACAATCATGAACATGTACCAGGCAGTTGCTCCCAGTTTTTTGGCGAGCTTAAAGGTATCAGCTATATCGTGCTGATTTCGTTTGGTAAAAGAAGAGTTAATCAGAAACTTGATGCCGTTTCTTTGCAAGGTTTCAGCTGCACGTATAACTCCGGCAAACGCTCCGGGCGACTGGCGGAAGTCATCATGTATTTCCGCTGTGGAGCCATCCAGAGATAGAGAAACCATCTTGAGATCAGCCTGTTTCATTTTCTGACAAACTTCATCGGTAATCAAAGAGCCATTGGTCGCCATGCAAACCCGCAAGCCAAGGGAGGTACCGTACTCGGCAAGCTCAAAAATATCCGGACGCATTAAAGGCTCTCCGCCTGATAAAACCAGCACCGGCTTTGAAAAAGCCGCAATCTCGTCCAGCAATTTTTTCCCTTCTTCAGTGGTAAAATCACCTTGGGATGAAGTCATTTCTGATGAGCAGCGACAATGAACACAGCTAAGATTGCATTGCTGGGTGGTTTCCCAGGCTATCCATTTAGGTATAAATTCCTGCATCAAATCAGCCTCCGATGAACAAGTTAAATATTTCAAACTATATAAAGTACACTATTTCAGTGATTATTTCCTTAAAAAGGTTTAGCGCAGGCAAGTCATTCTGCAGGAAGCGTTAGACACCCCACACCGTCATTCTGCAGGGAGCGTTAGCGAACTTGCAGAATCTAAAGCCGAGATCCTGCGACTGAAGCGCAGGATGATGAATATTTTGATTTTATTCGCGTAAATTCGTTCAATTCGTGGCTAAAATATTTTTACATCTCTTTCACACCTTGTCCAGATGCTGCTTGATGCTCTTTGCCAGCTCGGCACCTATGCCATTTACAGCCATCAGCTCTTCAAGCGTTGCCTTGCCAACTCCTTCAACAGAGCCAAAATGCTGCAACAAAAGCCGCGCCCTGCCCGCACCGATACCAGGTAAATCCTGCAAGGCTGTTTGCAGCAGGCTACGCTCCCGCAGGTTGCGGTGATAAGTGATGGCAAAGCGGTGGGCTTCATCACGAATTGCTGCCAGCAGCCTGATTACCGCACCATCCTGACGAAGGCGTAATGGATTACTGCGTCCGGGCAGAAAAACACGCTCTTCGCTGCGCTCTACTTTACTGCTTTTACCCCTATCCTGCACACGGCTTTTAGCAAGGGATACCACCGGAAATCTGCCGCCAAGCCCAAGCTCATCCAGCGCAGCCAGGGTGCTGTTAAGCTGTCCTTTGCCGCCATCCACCACCACCAGATCCGGCAAACCCCAGTCGTTAATTCTTTGATCACTGAAACGACGGCTAAAGACCTCTTTCAGCATGGCAAAATCATCCTGACCTTCAATATGTTTGATGCGGTAGCGGCGGTAGGCTGCCTTGTCAGCAGCTCCGTCTGTAAAAGTCACTCCGCTGCCCACTGCGTATCTGCCCTGAATATTGGAGATGTCATAACACTCAATCCTGCGGGGCAGTGCAGGCAACGCAAGCTTTTCCTGTAACTTTGCCAGCGTCTGATCCGCAGCCTCGTTTCTTGCCAGCTTTTCCTGCAATGCAGCCAAAGCATTACGCTCGGCAAGACGCACCAGATCAAGCTTGTCACCTTTTTGAGGGGATAAAATCCGTACCTTTTTCCCTTTCTGCTCGCTTAACCACCCGGCAAGCAAAGTGCTGTCTTCCGGTTGCGTCGGCAGCAACAGCTCATCGGGAATAAACTGGTCTTCGAAATAATGCCTGCGGACAATTGCCGAAATGGTATCAGCCTCATCCATGGCTGCCTTGCCAAACATGGTGGTGCTGCCAGAAACAGAACCGCCGCGGATAAACATAATTACCACTGCCAGATGACCGTCTTTAACCGCAATGCCCAACACATCACTATCACCGCTGCTTTTCACAATTTTCTGGCGTTCAAGGGAGGTATCAATGGCTTTAATCAGATCCCGCCATTTTGCTGCTTCTTCATACTGCATAGCTGCGGCGGCAAGCTTCATCCGCTGCCTGAAGCCGCTGATCAGGTCACGGCTTTTCCCTTCCATAAACATAATGGCACCGCTGACCAACGTCGCATAGTCCTGCTCTGTAATCAAGTTATGACAAGGTGCGCCGCATTGACCGATCTGGTGGTACAGGCAAGGGCGGGTACGATTCATACACACTTTTAAAGGGTAGTGGCGCAGCGGAAACATCCGCTGCAACTGCCGTAAAAGATCACGGGCAGCGGCAGCAGATGCGTAGGGACCAAAATAACGGGCACCATCACGGCTGATTTTGCGTACAACAGTAAAACGGGGAAAACGCTCGGTTGGATCAATGCGCAGAGAGAAATAGGTTTTGTCATCTTTCAGGTTAAGATTGTAGCGGGGCTGGTGCTGTTTAATCAGGATATTTTCCAGCAGCAGTGCCTCTTTTTCCGTATCAGTCACCATAAAAGAGATGTCAGTGACTTTGCTCATCAAAAAGCGGATCTGGGGGCGGCCATCGGTGTTGCCAAAGTAGCTGCGCACCCTTTGGCGCAGATTGCGGGCTTTGCCAACATAAAGGATGCTTCCTGCGTCATCCTTCATCAGATATACGCCAGGCTGGGTGGGAAAGCTGGCTATGCTTTGTTTCATTTCCATATAATCAGGTTTTACATATTGTCAGCAGCAAATGGAAGCAAACATTTGCCACCGGATACGGTTTCTGACAGTGTATATCCATCAGGTCGGACAGTTGACAAAAGCTGCCTTTGAATGCTATTAAATCATCATTTTATCCAAGTGTTTCTTGACAGTTATGCTTTTTCGATTCTGTCAGTCAAGAAGGGGTTTCCTGTGAAAATGCTCAAAAACATCAAGGTAATGGCAACATCATTTGTCTGCCTATTTTTTATATTACAACTGAGCATTTTTCCTGCCTTTGCCCAAACCACCGAAGATTCACATATTTTCCTTGATGGATTTAACGCCTACCAGGTGCAGGACTATCCATCTGCGATACAATATCTGTCTGAAATCCTTGAAAAATATCCGGATACCCCACTGCGTGACATGACCTGTTTCTGGCTGGCTCGCGCCCAGTTCAAGGCTGGCAATAAAGAGGAAGCAGCCCGCCTGATGGCAGAATTTAACCGTGATTATCCGGATAGCCCCCTTGCCGGAACCATTGAAGAAGAGCTGCAAACCCTTGCCGCTGATTATGCAGCAAATGGCAAAATAACCGTTGCTGCCCAAAAGGACCAACCAGCGCAAGCTGTGGAAATACCACCAGCGGATGACAAAAAAGAGGTGGAAGAACTGCTGCTGGCTGCTGCCAGGGAAGCCACGGCACTGGAGGCACGTAACAAGGCCATTGCCCAAAAGCGTGCCAGTGAAGAACGGCTGAAGCGTGAACAGGAAGCAGCCAGACTAGCTGCTTTGCAACATGCTGAGCAAAACGCTGCAAATGAAGCAGAGAAAAAACGTGCAGCAAAACTGCATGCAGAAGAAAGGGCAGCCAGAGAAAAGGCAGAGCTTGAGCGTATGGCAGCAGCCAAAGCAGCGGCTGAGCGTGCAGCACAGGAGCGTGCCAAAGCCATTGCTGTCGAAGAAAAGCAGAAAAAAGCTGCCCAGCAGCTGGCAGCTGCAAAGGCAGAGGCTGAAAAGCAGCAGGCAGAAAAAACCAGGCTGGCGCAGGAACAGGCAGCCATGCGCGAAAAAGCCATTGCCGAGTACAAAAGGATTCTTGACCAATACCCTGGCACAGCAGCTGCCCGCACCGCTGCTGAACGTCTGGACACTCTGGGTGTGGCTGTTGCAAAACCGCAAAAACAGCTGCCACTGGCATCCATTGCAGAATCAGGTTCGGCAAACACCCAGATTTTTAATTTTGAGGTTGCACAATACGCTGCCTTTGAATTTAACCCGCTTTATCCCTTACCCCCCGTACTGGTGGCAAAACCAGCTGCAATCCCTTTCCAGATTATCAACCGTGGTAATGGTCAGGACAGTTTTTACTTAAGCTCTGGTTTTCCCTCAGAATTTGGTATCCGCTTTGCAGCAGCCACCCTGCCGGATCAGGCAATCAACCAGACCCCGCTGATTGCGCCCGGCGAAGTGTTTAACGGAGTTATCCACCTTACCGCACCGGCTGCAACCATTGACGGACTGCGCATAAGCTACCCGATACAGGCAGCCTCACGTTTTACTCCTGAAGTAAGCCAAAGTCGCGAAATTTCATTTAAGGCATCGGCTCCACTGCTGCGGGCAGTGCTAAGAACTGACAACCTGAAGCCACTACCAGGAGAACAGACCCGCTACACGGTTACGGTGCTTAACCTGGGCAGTTCAGCAACAGACAATGTTTCTTTGCGCATCAACCATCCGCCCCAACTGGAACCTGTACAGCCGGTTGCAAGCAACTTGCGCCGCGAAATGAAGGCAGCACTGGTACTGGACAACATTAACCTGAAGCCGGGGGAACGCTATGATCTGGAAATACCGTTTACTGTAAGCGAAGATGCCCTGGCTGATGAAGAAATCACCATCCGTGCCGACCTGATTGACAACAGATCACGAATCAGCAGCAGTTTCCTTTCCAATGCGGCAAAAATCCAGCCTTTAAGCCAGGTAGCCTTAAAGTTGGCTGACAGTAACATCATCACCATTCCGGGGCAGACTTTACGCATTCCTGTAACACTGGTTAACAAAGGCAACCTGCGTGAAAGTTTTGCTCTGGCTGTAAACGTACCGGCAGCGGGCAAGGCTGTTATTTATCATGATTTAAACCGTGACGGTAACCGCCAGCCTGATGAGCCGGAAGTTACAACTATCAACTCCCTTGCGCCCCGTGAGGAAACTGCCTTGCTGCTTGAAATCAGCACGCCTGTCAATGCAACAGATGGTTCTGAAGCCGGCATCAGCCTCACTGCAACACCGCAATCAACAAACGGGCAGGCAGTTCAGGCATCCGGACGGATGGTTTTCTCCCGCCCGGTAGTACAGTTTTCCATGCAGGGTCGTGATGGTCGCCAGACACCTGGCGATCTGATGACCGTTGAACTGACTGTCTTTAACCGTGGCTCAAACCTTGCCCGCAATGTAGAGCTGGTTTCATCCTGGTCAGAGCAGATAGAACTGGTTGCTGCCGATGCCACAACAAACACAACGGCAGGCAGTGCCAACTGGCTGTTTACCGAGCTTGGTGCCGGTGAAAAACGGGTTGTCAAAGCTTCCTTCCGCGTTAAACCAGGCATCACCGTTGGCACCGGATTGCAACTTAAAAGTACCCTTGGCTATCAGGATCAGCTGGGGAACAGGTATTAAACATGATTAAAAAACTTGCCCTAACAATACCGCTACTTGCTTTATGCCTGCTGTTCGGTAATGCCGAAGCTGCTGATTACATCTACACTCCTGCCCTGACCCAGCCTGCTGAAAGCTTGCCTGCGGACGGGGTTTTAGTGCGTGAAATCACAATCAGCAAAGGTGATACACTGTCTGCCATCTCCAGACGTTTTACAGGCAGAGGCAATTATTACCCGCAAATCCTGCTGTTCAACAACATCAAAAATCCCAACCTTATTTACACCGGCGACACCTTGCGCATACCTGTAAAGCATAATGCTGCACCTGCAACCACCAGCAAAAAACCGCTTAATGCCCAACACAATACTGATGCAAATCAGCGTGTTACCGTAACCTATAACCAGCAGCAAAAAAAACCTGCACCTGTTCCTGTGCATACACAGGCAACAAGTGAACATAATGCTGCGGGAAAACAGATTAAACCGGAAAGACAAAACACAGAGCAGCAACTACTGGCAAAGATTGACCAGCAAATCAAGGCAGGCAACTGTCGGGCAGCATTGCCGCTTCTGGATGAATTTATTGATAAGTACCCGAACTCGACATTTGCACCTGAAGCAGCTTTAAACAGGGCAGAGTGTTATATGAGGATAGCAACACCCTGACATATCTTTAACAGAGCTTTGAAAAACTATTGCGGAGGTGTTACATACAACACCCCTTCCCCCCTCGTTTTAATCTGTTCCCCCTCACCACTTAACAGGCTTTTGAAAAACGTTATGAGGAAGGCTGGATACAAGGTCGCAGGTCACGCAGCGACGAGGCATAACATTTAAAGTTAGCCGAGGAAGCGAGTACCGCGCAACGATGTAGACAGCCTCCGCAGTAGTTTTTCAAAGCTCTGTTAGGCCTTACGGAAATAAACAAATGAAACACTTAATACTAGGCACAGCAGGTCATATTGACCACGGCAAGACCTCACTGGTCAGGGCTTTGACCGGCATTGATACCGATCGTCTGAAAGAAGAGCAAAAACGGGGCATTACCATTGAGCTTGGCTTTGCCCATCTGCCGCTTGATGATGACACCACCATCGGCATTGTGGATGTGCCAGGGCATGAGAAATTCATCCGCACCATGGTGGCTGGCGTGGCTGGCATGGATCTGGTGATGCTGGTAATCGCTGCTGATGAAGGGATAATGCCCCAAACCAGGGAGCATCTGGATATTTTACGCCTGCTGGGTGTGAAGCAAGGGCTTGTGGTGCTCACCAAATCTGATCGGGTTGATGATGAATGGCTGGAGCTTGTCACTGAGGAAGTACGGGATTTTGTGGCAGATACTTTTTTTGCAGCAGCTCCGATTGTCGCCGTATCTTCCCGCACCGGCAAAGGGCTTGATCTGCTGAAGACCGAGCTTGCCGCACTAACAGAAAAAGTTGTGCCAAAAGACAGGGAAGGGCATTTTCGCCTGCCCATTGACCGCGTATTTACCATTACCGGCTTTGGCACTGTGGTAACCGGCACGCTGCTGGCAGGCACGATTAAAATCGGCGATGAGGTGGAACTGCTGCCATCGGGGCGCACGGGCAAGGTGCGGGGCATACAGGCACATGGTAAACAGGCTGAAACCGGTCAGGCAGGTCAGCGTCTTGCTATCAACCTGCAAGGGATTGCCCACGAACTGGCAGCCAGAGGTGATCTGCTGGTACCGCCAAAGGTTTTTCGCACCACCCGCAGAATTGATGTACGCCTTGAACACCTTGCCTCTGCCCCCAAAGAGCTGAAACACCGCACCAGGGCAAGGCTGCACACCGGCACCAGTGATATTTCTGCCCAGATTGTACTGTTTGACCACAACCTGCTCCAGCCCGGGGAAACAGCCTATGCCCAGTTACGGCTGGCAGAGCCGCTGGTGCTGGTTTCCGGCGACCCATGTCTTCTACGCACCAGCTCCCACTCTGCCACCATTGGCGGTGCTGTGGTGCTTGATCCTTTCCCTCCTGCCCATCGCCGCCGCAGTGACGAGGCGGTTGCACTTTTACAGGCACTTGATGCAACCGAGCATCAACGCACCTGCGCCCTGATTGTTTCCCAAGCCAGGCTTTCCGGAATTTCCATTGAAAATATCCAGCTTCGTTCCGGCATTCCCCGCCGCCAGCTTGATGCCGCATTACAACAGCTGCTTGCCAAAGCCCAGCTGATACAGATGACCCGTGATCCGCGTATTTTTCTGACCAGCAGTGCTGTGGAAGAGTTGAAACAGTTGCTGATGTCTGAACTGGAAAAATTTATGCAAGCTGCCAGCCATGCCAGCGGCATTGGCAAAGAAGAACTTAAAAGCCGTCTGCCTGAAAGGAGCGACCCCCGCTTTTTTGCACCGCTTTTAGCTATGCTGGAAAAAGAAAACAAGGTGATTGTGGATCGCGAACTGATTAAACCGGTCAACTTGCTCCGCAAACAGCAACCAAAACAACATAATCTGGCAGATAAAATTGTCCAGCTGTTGGACAGCTCCGGCAAAGAGCCGCCAACAACCAAAGAGCTTGCCACAATGCTTGCTTGCACCGAGAAGGAATGCCTTGCCAACCTTGCTGCTTTAAGTCGGGAAGGACAGATTACCAAAATTGCCGGCAACCTGTTTTACAGCAACAGCACAGTTGCAAAATTTCAACAACAGCTGCTTGACCATCTCCATGAACATGGCGAAATCACCCCTGCTGTATTCAGGGAGCTTACCGAACTTTCCAGAAAATATATGATCCCCTTGCTTGAATACTTTGATCAGCAAAAGCTGACCATACGGGTGGGAGACAAACGGATTTTGCGTGGCAGTTTATGAAAGACCCAAATCATACAGGTTGAGAATACTACGCAAATAGGCTATGCTGTTCAAGTTACTGATTTTCTTGCGGTTAAAAACATTTAAAGTAGGATAAAATTTCAGACAAGGAGGCAAAACATGGCAACCAAGTACGTATATTTCTTTGGTAACGGCAAAGCAGAGGGCGGGACGGAAATGAAAAACCTGCTGGGTGGCAAAGGGGCAAACCTGGCAGAAATGACCAGTATCGGCCTGCCTGTTCCCCCGGGATTTACCATCAGCACAGAAGTATGCACCTACTATTACGCACATCAGGAAACCTACCCGGAAACCCTGGCTGAAGAAGTTAAGGCAAACCTGAAGCAGGTGGAAGCGATTCTTGGTCGCACCTTTGGTGATGCCCAAAATCCGCTGCTGCTCTCCATCCGCTCCGGTGCCAGAGCTTCCATGCCTGGCATGATGGATACAGTACTTAACCTGGGGTTAAACGATACCACAGTGCAGGGGATTATCGCCCAGTCTGGTGATGAGCGTTTTGCCTATGATGCCTACCGCCGCTTTATACAGATGTACTCTGATGTTGTTATGGAAATGGACAAGTATGAGCTTGACCACCTGCTGGAACTGAAAAAAATGGAAAAAGGTGTGGAGCTGGACACCGAACTTACTGCTGCTGACTGGAAGGATCTGGTAAGCCAGTTTAAAGCAAAAATAAAAGAGAGCCTTGGCAGGGATTTTCCGGAAGACCCGCTTGAGCAGCTTTGGGGTGCCATTGGTGCTGTTTTCGGATCATGGATGAACCAGCGTGCCATCACCTACCGCCGCCTGAACAACATACCAGCTGACTGGGGCACAGCAGTTAACGTCCAGGCAATGGTTTTTGGCAACATGGGCGATGATTGTGCCACCGGTGTTGCCTTTACCCGCGATCCTTCCACAGGTGAAAACTACTTCTACGGTGAATACCTGATTAACGCCCAGGGTGAAGATGTTGTTGCCGGTATCCGTACACCGCAGCCGATGAACAATCATCAGAAAAAAGACGGTGATCCCCCTTCCATGGAAGAGGTTTTACCAGAATGCTACAAACAGCTGGCAGATATCCGCAGTATCCTGGAAAAACATTATAAAGATATGCAGGATATTGAATTTACCATTGAAAAAGGCAAGCTTTTCATGCTGCAAACCCGTAACGGCAAGCGCACTGCCCAGGCTGCCATCAAGGTTGCGGTTGATATGGTAAAAGAAGGTCTGATTGATGAGAAAACCGCTGTACTGCGGGTTGCACCAGAGCAGCTTGATCAACTGCTGCACCCCTCACTTGATCCCAAAGCAACCAAAACCGTCATTGCCAAAGGTCTGCCTGCCTCCCCTGGTGCAGCCTGCGGTGCAGTTGTTTTCACTGCCAATGAAGCCGAAGAGCTTGCCAAAAGCGGGCAGAAAGTCATTTTGGTACGTATAGAAACATCTCCCGAAGATATCCACGGTATGCATGCTTCCCAGGGCATCCTAACTGCCCGTGGCGGCATGACCTCCCACGCTGCGGTGGTGGCGCGGGGTATGGGCAAATGCTGCGTGGCAGGCTGCGGTGATGTAAAGGTAAACTACGCCGAGCAGTGCTTCCTTGATAAAGACGGCAACACCGTTAAAAAGGGAGACATGATTACCCTGGACGGCTCCACAGGTCAGGTAATGCTGGGTGAAGTACCCACTGTTCCGCCGCAACTAACCGGTGATTTCGGTACCCTGATGACTTGGGTGGACAAATTCCGCACAATGAAAGTACGCACCAACGCCGATAATCCCAATGATTCAAAAGTAGCCCGTGAATTTGGTGCAGAAGGTATTGGCTTGTGCCGTACAGAGCATATGTTCTTTGATGCCGAGCGGATTGCAGCTGTGCGGGAAATGATTCTGGCTGCTAACGTTGAAGGACGCACCAGGGCACTAGACAAGATTTTGCCAATGCAAAAAGGTGATTTTATCGGCATCTTCCGTGAAATGAAAGGGCTGCCGGTCACCATCCGTCTGCTTGATCCGCCTTTGCATGAATTTTTGCCCCAGGAAGAAAAAGACTTGAACGAGCTTGCCAAAACCATGGGCGTACCTGCTGCCACACTTAAAGCCAAAGTTGATTTCCTGCATGAATTTAACCCGATGCTTGGGCACCGTGGCTGCCGCCTTGGTATCACTTTCCCTGAAATTTATGACATGCAGGTACGGGCAATCATGGAAGCTGCCTGCGAGCTGGTCAAAAATGAAGGTTTCAGCATTGTACCGGAGATCATGATTCCGCTGATTGCCACTGCCAAAGAGCTTTCCATCCTTAAAGCCAATGCTGTAAAAGTCTGTGATGATGTAATTGCCGAGTACGGTGTAAAGATTGACTACCTGATCGGCACCATGATTGAACTGCCAAGAGCTGCACTTACCGCTGATGAAATTGCTGTTGAAGCCGAATTCTTCTCCTTTGGCACCAACGACCTTACCCAGACCACCTTTGGTCTTTCCCGCGATGATGCCGGCAAATTCCTGCCATTTTATGTGGATGCGGATATTTTGCCGGAAGACCCATTTGTTTCCCTTGATCAGACCGGAGTTGGTCAACTGGTGAAAATGGGTTGTGAAAAAGGTCGTGCCAGCCGTGCAGATATTAAGCTTGGCATCTGTGGTGAACATGGTGGTGATCCGGAATCAGTCATCTTCTGCCATAACATAGGTCTTGATTACGTATCCTGTTCACCTTTCAGGGTGCCGGTTGCCCGCCTTGCTGCCGCACATGCTGCATTGGGCGGTGGAACAGACAACACAAAGTAATTTCAACCAGTAGTCTGTCTTGCCATAAACCCCACCAATATCCTCCCCTTAACCTAAGGGGAGGAGTTATAGGCGATGTCATCCTGCGCACCAGAACTAGTCATCCTGCGCTTTAGTCGCAGGATCTGGTTTTAGATTCTGCAAGTTCGCTAACGCTTCCTGCAGAATGACGGTATTGGGGAGTTATGGGCCACTGACCACAAACAGAGGCATTATCCTGCATGGCACTACCACCAATGAACAAAATCTCCATCAGCTTTTTTGATGATCGGGAAGTGCGTGCCGTCTGGGATGATGCAAATTCAAAATGGTGGTTTTCTGTGCTGGATATAGTTGCTGTACTGCGTGGTGTTGATGATTACACCAAAAACCGCAACTACTGGAAGTATCTGAAAGCAAAACTAAGGCGTGAAAACAATGAACTGGGTAGTGATACTACCCAGTTCAAATTCACTGCTCCGGATGGCAAAAAGCGTGCAGCCAATGTTCTTGATTACAATGGCATTATTGAGCTTGCCAAAAACTTCCCAAGCAAACAGGCCAACCGCTTTATAGAATGGTTTACATACAGCGATGAAACCATTGATGGCAAAAGCAAATCCAAAGCCTATGCTCTTTTTGACAGCAGCCTGCTTGATACGATTGAGGTGGGAACTGTTAAAGGATTGCAGCAGATTCATGGTTATCTGTTTGGCGGGCTTTATGATTTTGCCGGACAGATACGCACCCTGAACATAGCAAAAGATGGTTTTCAGTTTGCCCTGGTCAGGTTTTTACCACAAACCCTGCAACAGATAGAAAACATGCCGGAAAGCGATTTTGATGAAATTGCTGATAAATATGTGGAGATGAACATTGCCCATCCCTTTATGGAAGGCAACGGCAGAAGCACCCGTATCTGGCTTGACCTGATCCTGAAGAAAAACCTGCAAAAATGCGTTGACTGGAGCCTGATCAACAAAAAAGCATACCTTGATGCAATGGCAAAAAGCGTATCAGACCCTGCGCGGATAAAAGAGCTGTTAAAAACATCCCTCACCAACAGGATAAACGACCGCGAAATGTTTATGCAAGGTGTGGATTACTCCTACTATTATGAGCAGGAAGACCTGGTCATCAGCTCCCCCCGTTTACAGCCCACTTTCCCTTATTAAAGTAACCCAGGCATGACGCAAAAGCTCCAGCACCGGTGATTGCCGCTCTGCCTCCAGATGGGCAATCCCCCGCAACCTGATTTGCGGCACAGCACCAGGATCACAATCTTCAAGTCTTACCCTGAAACGGGGAGAAAGTGGCACAAGCTCATGGTGCTGACTGGCAGCATCGGTGGGGATAAGACCACCATATACTGAAGCAAGTGATGGATCATCCAGCATTGAAACAGCCACCTTGTCAATCTCGGCAATACGGCAGTAAAAAGCACCGTACTCAACCGCATCAGGTATAAAACGTGCCTTGCCCCCCACCTGCACCCGCTTTAAATCCTGCTCCTCCAGATAAACATCCACCCGGCTGGCACTGAGATCAGCCACACTAAGCACCCATTCACGCCCAGCCACCCAGCCGCCAGCCATGGTATCATCATTGCGGTAAACCACCACGCCATCAAAAGGTGCAGCAAGTAAAAGCCTATCCATCTCGGCACGCACACTGCCAACTTCGCTGCTACTACCCTCCGAGCGTTTGCGCAGTACATTACCCTGGGCGATCAGGTCTTCACTAAAGGACTGCTGGCGCAATTGCCAGGAAGTAACCGAGGCACCGGGTAGCACCTGTGACATTCTTGTTTCCAGATCAGGGGAATGGATTTTTGCCAGCAGCTCGCCTGCCTTTACTTCACTGCGCAAAGGTGCAGGGCCATAGACCACAACCCCTGGCGTTGGTGCAGTAAGCCTTTGTTCGCTGATGGCACCCAGTATGGCAGGTGCCCGCACCGTGGTTTGCCAGGGCAGCAAAAACAGAGCCAATGCAGCAGCCAGCAGCAAAAAAGTACGTGCAACTTTAAGGTTAGGGGTCATATTGCCTTTACGCTGCCACCATACTTTCAGCTCATTGGTAACAGGCAGGGCAATGAACCAGCCCAGCTCCACTGCACAAAGGAAAATCCCCAGTGCTTTAAAAAACAGGTGATAAACCAGCAGGGCGATTCCGAGAAACAAAAGCAGACGGTAAATCCAGACTGCCCAGGCAAAAACAATCAGAAAACGTGCCAGCCCGGGGCTGACCACCTCTGGCTGGGGATCACCGTAACCAAACAGAAACTCGCGCAGATGCCAGCGACCAAAAGCAAAGGAACGCTGGTGCAGGTTGGGGATAGAGATAAGGTCTGAAAGGATGAAGTAACCGTCAAAGCGCATAAAAGGAGAGCAGTTGATCGCCAAAGTCATTACCCAGGCAGTGCTTGCCAGAAAAAACGCAGCACCCCGCAACACGCCGTCTGGCAGCAAAAGCCACCACCAGGTGGCGATAATGGCAAGGGAAAGCTCAGAAATAACTCCGGCACTGCCGATAATCAGCCGCTGCCGCCGTGAAGAAAGTTTCCATGCCTCATTGGTATCAGTATAAAGCATTGGTGTCATAACCAGAAAAGCAACCCCCATTGCCGGTACACGGCAGCCGTAACGAAAACAGGCGCAGGCATGTCCCATCTCATGGATAATTTTTGTGGCACCCAGGGCAAAAGCCAGGGCAATAATCCCTTCCAGCGAGCGGTAGGCACGAAAAGAATGGATAAACTGATCCCAGTGCCGCCCCACAAGCAACAGGGCAAAAGTGAGCAGCACAAGCATCAGCACCGGAAATGCCGGTGAGAAAAATGGCCGCACATAGGGGCTTAACGCCTCCAGAAAGCGTTGCGGTCGCACCAGCGGAATACGGAAGAAAAGATAGTTATGCAGCAAGGTTTTCAGCCAGTGGCGGCGCGATCTGGCTTTGGCAGCCAAAAGCCGCTCGGTGCTGGCAGGTCCTCCCCCTTCGGTAAGAAAATTGGCTTCAAGAAAAGGTGCCATTGCCAGCACATCCTCACTGGTCAGCAAAAGGGTGGTTTCACTGTTCACTGCCTCGGCAACCGCATCCGGAGTACCCAGATGCCAGCGGGTAAGCATCTCAAAACCAGGCCAGCTGATCAGATAAAACTTGTTGGCAGCCGGATCATGCAAAGACCATACCGGTGAACCGTCCCGCTGCGGCGGTGCCGGGTAAAGCCCCACATCCTGACGCAAAGGCGGCAGCTTCACCGGCGTATCGCCAGCTAAAGCCCCTACCATCCCAGACGTTGGCGCACCGCTGTAATGGGGCGGCGCAACAGGGCATAACCCAGCAGCACTTTTTCGCCGTACAGCTTGGCAGTACCGGAAAGACCGATACGGGGCAGCTCTTCCATGTCGCTGAAATCACCTTTCAGACGGTAACCAACCACACCGCCCGGCAAAAGCTCGGCACGGAAAGAGGCAGAAGTAAGGGTAGCTTCTTTGGGATGGCGGGGATCACTGGAAAGGTAAAGGATAATGCGTGTACCCGGATTAAGGGCAATGGCATCAGCCACCGGTAGGCGGATCAAAAGCTCGGCTTTATCAGGATCAGCGATGAGCAGCACCTTTTCACCAATACTTACCCCTTTGCCCACCCAATCGGTGGGATCAGAGAAAATGGCAATACCATCACGGGGCGCAACAGCCTCCAGCCGGTTTAACAGCTTGCTGGTGCCGGAAAGCTCGGCTGCCCTCTCCTCCATTTTGCCCCGCCGTGGAGCCATTTCCAGCTTGCCACGGTCATCCTGCAAAGCCAGCACCGCGGATTGGCGGTACTCCTCTGCTGCCACCTCATAGGCTTTACGTGCCATGCCCAAACGGGCAGAAAGATTGGTGCGATCCATTCTGAAAAGCAGCTGACCTTCGGTTACATCCTGGTTGGGGCGCACATGAAAACTTTCAATAACACCATCTTGCGGGGCGCGGACAAGGAAAGGATCCTTGGCAGTAACTTCTGCCGGTGCCAGCACAGAAAGATGTATTGGTATGAACATCACGCTGATTAAAATCAACAAAATCAGGGCAGTTACCCGATTGCGGCGCATGGCACGGAAAAAACGCTTGTATAAGGGGCGTTGCTTCAGGTGCAAAGCGCAGGCATGACCGTACATGGAAGCAAGCTCGGTTGCCAGGGGCAGTTCAGCCTCTGTCCAGGTATCATCACGGGCAAGCAGCAGAAAACCAAGGAAAGCACCTTCTGCCTGACGCAGCGGCAAAGCAAGACCGTTTTCAGGCCACCACTCATGCCAATCACGGGTAACACGATCAGGCAGGCTATCTTTGGTAATGGCAAATGGGGCTGGCTGCTGATCCGGCAACCTGGTGGAAAGGTTGTGCAGCCATTGCAGGTAGGGGGATTGCCGTTCCGGCAGCGGCAAGCCGGAAATGGCTGTTACACCGCCGTCAATCAGCCAGAGGGCAGCCTGACGGTACTCAAGCAGAGATTTGGTTTCATTAACCGCAATAAATGCGGCTTCATCAAGGGTACGGGCATCCCGCACCCGCCGTTGCAGTTGCAGCAACAGGCTTAAACCAACCACCTGACCCGATGCAGAGTTATTGTTGTTCATCGTTTATCCGTTTTTACAAATATCAGTTTAAATCCTGAAAGGGCATGGCACGCCATGCCCGTACAATAAAATATGAAGCAACGTAAGTTAAATGTAGGGGCACGGCGTGCCGTGACCAACTGCGCACCAAAAGCCGTCATCCTACGCACCAAAAGCCGTCATCCTGCGCTTTAGTCGCAGGATCTGGTTTTAGATTCTGCAAGTTCGCTAACGCTTCCTGCAGAATGACGGGGTGGTTGGGTAAATAACCCCCTCACCATCATTCTTACAGGTCTATCCTACTTCTTCCCAAAGGAAGCCCAGCCGCTCATACCTGGCAAAAGCTCCTGAAAGTTGCCGATAATTTCACCAGCAATGGAGGCTGTCTGGCTTAAGGGATCAATACGTCCGCCCACCCGCACCACCTGAGCCGGAAAGCTGCGCCCGCCAAGCTCTTCCACTGAAACCGTAAAGCGGCTGCCAGGCTTTAACCATGCCAGCCAGCGGGAAGGCACCAGCATCCGCACCTCAAGGCGACTGGTATCCAGAATATCCATCACCGGCTTGCCCGGGGTAAGGTACTGGTACGGATCAGCGTAAAGCTTAACCACCCGTCCATCGTAAGGGGCTTTTATTTCGCAGCGGGATGCAGAAACCTGCATGGCAGCAAGCTCTGCCTCAGCCTCTTTCACCCTGGCAAGTGATTGCTCATATTCCAGAATGCTCAACGCCTCCAGCTCGTTTAAACGCTCGTTTACCTTTTGCGCACTGCGGGCTGCATCTGCTGCTGCCTCGGCTTTTTGCAGTTGCGCCTCAATAATGGCGCAATCAAAGGAGACCAGCAGATCACCTTTTTTAAAGGCAGCACCATCTTTTAACGGCATTTGCAGCACATTGGCAGAAATCTCGGTTGATATGGTTGCCTGCTGATAGGCGGTAAGCTGAATCCGCTGGCGGCCATTATTGGCATCAGCCGCAGAAGCGATCATTAAAAACGCAAGCAGCGGCAGGATAAACATCCTGCCGCCTTGTACTGCCCATCTGCTTGCCACAAAACCTGCAACAGATTTTAAATTCATTTGCACCTCATTTTGGTTTAAGTGGTACCTACATCCCGTCCTTCTCGATTTTCCTCAGCATTGCCACTGATTTAGCACTGCCCTGCTCGGCTGCCTTCTGATACCAGGCTCTGGATTTTACCAGATCAGTGCTTACACCTTCACCACTGTAATAAAGCCAGCCCAAAGCCTGCTGTGCCTGCATATCACCGCGCTTGGCAGCTTTTTCATACCAGTTAATGGCAGCATTTTTATCTGCCGGCAGACCAAGGCTGCCGTTTGAGTAGTGCCAGCCAAGCTGACGCTGAGCAATGGCATCACCGTTTTCAGCTTTTTGCATCAAAGCACTAAGGTCAGGGTTTTCCGGCAATGCAGCAACATCTGCAACCGGTAACACTACATCATTTGCTGTTTTTTCTGCAACAGTTTCAAGCTGCTGCACAGCCTCTGCCACAACCGGCTCGGCAACAGGCGCAACAGCTTCTTCAGTTACAACAGCAGCAGCAACGGCAGCATCAACCGCTTGCGGTTGGCTGATGGCTGCTGTTTCACCGCTTATCTGTCTAGGTAGAAACTTGTTGTTTGCTGCCTCCTGAATAGGTACCGGCGAGAGATCAAGCCGTTTTTTGATTTCACCGGAAAGTGCTTTCAGATCATGGCTTTCAATGGTTTCTGGCAAAGGATCAAGACCAAGGGTGGTGTTAATCTGACCATAGGCGTTTTGCAGGGCAGCGTAGTTCTGATAACGGCGGTAATCAGCCATCAAAGAACCGGTGGCAGATTTAATGGCATTAAGGCGACTTTCTGCACCGCTGCCAGCCTGCTTGGCTGTCAGGGCATGAATGCGGGCATCAATGGTCATCAACTGATCAGCCAGATCAAACTGACGCTTGCGGCTTAAATAATCCTGGTGGGCAACATGCACCTGGGTAAGCACTGCCATGCCAAGAGCCATCCGCTGGGTCTGGGCAAGCTCTTCCTGACCTTTAGCAAGCTTGTACTGGGTTGGACCAGACAAAAGGTTAAGCAGGTTCCAGGTCATACGGGCACTGCCTTCAATCCATTTTTCATGCAGCAAAAAGGTATTGCTGTCGTAATGTCCGCCAACAGTAAGCTCAATACCGGGCAGCATCCGCAAAATGGTTTTCTTCACCTCATGGGCAGAAATACGCTTGTTGTAATCAACCTCCCGCAGTTCAGGGCGCATGGCAAGAGCCAGTGTCTCCATCTCCTCAAGGGAAAGGTTAAGTTGCGGTGGTGCCAGACTGCCAGGATCAGCAAGGGAGAAGCTTTGACCAATGGGCAGGTTAATCAAAGCTGCCAGACGTGGTTTTGCCTGGGCAAGCTCATCACGGAAAGTCTCCAGTTGCTTGACAATCTCCAGCAATGTTTTCTTGTAGTTAAGGGTTTCCATTGCCGGACGCAGCTTTTCAGCTTCAATCTTTTCAATATCAGACAGAGCAGCATTTACATCAGCCAAAAGCGGTGCAAACTGCTTTTCCAGCTCCTGCGCTCCTAAAGCCTGCCAGTATGCCTGGCGAATCTGTTGGAAAATGGTATGCACAACCTTGCGGCGGCGTTCTTTCATAATATGGGCACGCTCTGCCTGCTGCTTTGCCTGGAAATAGCTGACACCAAAATCAAGAATGTTCCAGGTCATGGTCAGGTCTGCATTCCAGTGGCCACGCTCGGAAGAGGTGGAATGGTAGGGGTCATAATCCTTTGGTCTGCGGTGGTCGTTACGATCCACAATATCACTGTAGGATGCATTGTAGGTATCCCGCTGACCGTAACCGGCAGCAGCCACCAGCCTGGGCAGCATATCAAAGGTCATCAAATCCATCTGGCGCATGGCAAGGGCATCTTCCATCAGCTTTACACGGTGATCAAGGTTGTACTTCAAACCCCGTGCCAATGCCTCCTCCATGGATAACGGTGCTGCCAGCGGCTCCTGATCACGGTACATGTTAATCCTGTCCTCGTTTACTCGGTTAATCAGCTCATCTTTGGTGAGCGGATCAGTGGTGACGGCGCAACCAGTGGCAAGCGCGGAAACCAGCAACAGCATCAGTAATCTACGTGGCATTTTCATGTCTGATAAAACTCCTTTCACTTCCTGTTTAATGTGCCAGATGCACTGTGGTGTAATCTATTAATGCTTGTCAGGGCATGGCACGCCATGCCCCTACATTTAATTTTTATCATGTCATGTTTTAGTAGGGGCACGGCGTGCCGTGCCCTTAGCAGTCTACCCTCTTTTAGCCACAACATATTGCAATGATGCCAGCAGGTCAGCCTGTTTGCTGCGTGGCTGCTGCTGACGAAGCTGTTCTGCCAACGATGGTCTGCCTTTTATCTTTGGTTTAACAAACAGGTTCTCCATCTTTTCGCGCTGCTCAAGCTCCATTGCTTCCATGTCATCAACTACTGACTGTTGTTGCTCCTGCTCATTTTGCTCTTCAGTTGCATTGTCCTGTTCATCAGCATCCTGAACTGTCTGGGCTTCGTTGGAGTCTTCAGATGTTACCCGCAGCAGGAATTGTGTATGTGCCACATTGCCTTTGTCATCACGGGCAGTAACTTTCAGGTCAACTACGCCGCTGGCATCTTTGGGTGGCTTGCCCACAAAACGACCGCTGTCTGCATCAAAGGTCAGCCAGTTTGGCAGTGGTCTGCCATCGGCAAGGGTTGCTTCAAGTGCAACTTTTGCATCGGCTTCACTATGGCGGAAGGTGCCTGTGGGCAGGTTAAAGCTGCCGATTTCATCCACTAAAATAATCTGGGATGAAGGCGTTTTCACCAGATAAAGACCGTTATCACCGCCTCTGCCATCATCACCACCTTGAACCACTACACCGTTAATGGTGAAAATAGGCATGTTGATATATGAAGGCGTACTGTCAGGCTCGTCAACAGTAATATTTGAACCAACATCCGCGGGCGGTGTCCAGACAGGAGCCGGACCGGGTATTGCAGTTTCATTGCCAGTGGGCGGCGTTACTATCGGCTGTGACGGCTCTGGCAATGGTGTTGTGGTTGGCGGCTGCTCAGGTTGTGCTGTTGGCGGTTCTACTGCTGGTGGCGGTGGCGGTGAAGCCACTGTCACAGTAACCTTGGCAGTTTCTTCTGCACCGTTACTGGTTACTGTATAGGTAAAGGTATCAGTACCGCTGAAATCGGGATCAGCTGTGTAGTTAATGCTGCCATCAGTGTTTACGGTAACTTTTCCATGCTTCGGCAAATCCTGCGGTTTAACGCTTACCTGCGGGTTATTACCATCAAAGTTGTCATTATCAAGCACAGGTATTTTAACGGTTTCACCGGCAACAATCCTGGCTGTATCATCGCTGGCATCTGCAACAGGTATTACGGTGATTTCAACTTTGCTGGTGGTTTTGCCACCATTGCCGTCGTTAATTTCAACGGTAAATTCATCTTCGCCGTTGTAGTCAGGGTCAGGTGTGTAGGTGTAGTTACCAGTGTTTTCATCAATGGTGACTGTGCCGTGGGTTGGCGGTGTGGTGACTACATAGGTCAGCTCATCACCGTCAACATCTGTGCCGGTTACTTTGCCGTCAACAGGGGTGTCTTCAGGGGTGGTGAGGTTGTAGTTACCGCTTTCAGGGTCAAAGTTTTGCTCTGGGTAGGATGGATTGGCAGGGTCGTTGGGGTCAACTGCCACAGGATTATCGTTTACAGAATCAACGGTAATCTTCAGATCAGCGGTATCTTCGCCGCCCTTACCATCTGATACTGTGTAGATAACGGTCGGTACCTCACCATGCCAGTTTTCTTCCGGTGTAAAGGTATAGCTGCCATCATGATTAACAATCAGCGTGCCTCCATCAAACACAATAATGGCTGGTGTTTCCTCTGTAATCGGGTAGTCATTCCCACCAACAGATATTTGGGTAATAACCAGCAGGTCACCTTCATCCGGGTCAGTATCATTATCCAACAGATTACCGACAAGTGGCACATCTTCATCAGTGTGGACATTATCATCAGCAGCAACCGGTGGCTGGTTATGGTCGTTGTTCGGTCCGTCAACAGGATAGCCAGGATCACCCGGGTTAAGCGGATCGCCGGTGTTTGGATCAAGAATATCGCCGGTGCCATCATCTTTGATAGTAGCAGTACCGGTTTGTGTCTGTCCGCCCAACGGCGTTACCTTCAGTTCAAAAACTTCAGGGTCTTCAGGAATATCATCATCAACAATCGGTGTACGTACCAGCACCGTACCGGACACATTTTCTACCGGCGTGCCATCATATTCATGCCATGTCGTGCCACCATCGGTGGAGTATTCAAGGCCGCTCCCTGTTTCTGTACCGTAGTCAACACCACCGCCGGTTGCCGGGCTGGAAGTTCCATCAACCAGATCAAAGGTAAGCTGCTGACCTATCGGACCTTCCACCTTAAACACACCGTATTCAGATGCTTCGTTAACGGTGATGTCGTTAATGGTAACAGGACGGTCATCGTCAGGTACAGGTACTTTAGGACCGTCCGGATGGTTTGGATCAACCGGTGCACCAGGTGTGGTTGGATCTACAGGTACCAGCTCCAGGTTTGGATCAGTCGGATCTGTAGGTTCACTGCCAGGGTTGGACGGATCAACCGGTACCCAGATGGTGCCGGTGCCGTCATCTTTGATGGTAGCGGTGCCGGTTTTGGCGGTGCCATTATCAGGGGTGACTGTCAGGGTAAAGGTCTCATTACCTTCCAGAATGTCGTCATTAACAATCGGTGTACGTACCAGAATGTTTTTATCACCGGAAGTAATCTGATCGCCTGCGGTGTAGTTATTCCAGGTTTTGCCGCCATCAAGCGAGTACTGCAAGTTATCAGAACCTGTGCTGCCGTAGTCAACACCGCCACCAGTTGCTGGATTGGTGCTTCCATCGCTCAGGCTCAGGGTAACTTTCTGATTCTTGGCAACAGTGACTTCAAATACACCATAAGGTGAAGCTTCGTTCACCGTAATATCGTTAACGCTGACCTGGCGGTCGTCGTCAAAGTTATCGGCTGTTGGCGGTACTGTTGTGGGTGGTGGTGTACCTTCGTACTGATCCGGATCAGGGATGATGTTTTCAGGATCATCAGGATCCTTGATATAGGGAACCAGCGGACTTTCGTCCGGGTTGGACGGATCAGATGGAACCCACACAGTGCCTTCACCTGCATCATTAATGGTGGCAGTGCCAGTTTGAACGTAGCCATCATTGGGGGTAACAGTCATGATAAAGGTCTCGTCACCTTCAAGGATACTATCCTGCACTATGGGTGTACGCACCAGCAGGGTACCGTCATCACTGGTGATTTCCACATCACTGCCGCTGGTGTAGGTCTGCCACTGGCTGCCGTCCCAATATTCAAGACCGCTACCGCTGTCGGTGCTGTAATCCACACCGCCGTCAGTTGCGGTATCAGCTTCACCACCAAGCTCAAGCTGCACCTTCTGACCTTTGCTGCCCCTGATGGTAAACACGCCGTATGGTGAGGCTTCGTTAACAGTAATATCGTTAACGCTGATCTGACGATCATCGTCCTTGGGTGTCGATGTGTCCTTGCTGCCGTCTGGGTTGTAGATGTCGCCCGCACCCTCATCCTTGATGGTGGCAGTGCCGGTTTTGGCGGTGCCATTATCAGGGGTGACGGTCAGGGTGAAGGTCTCATCACCTTCCAGAATATTGTCATTAACAATGGGTGTGCGTACCAGCAGGTTCTTATTGCCCACGGTGATCTGGTCGCCGTTGGTGTAGTCCTGCCAGGTGCTGCCGCCGTCGGTGGAGTACTGCAAATTCGGACCAAAGTCATCTGTCAGCGTTGCAGTGACGCCATCCAGTTGCAGGGTAACTTTCTGATTCTCGGCAACAGTGACTTCAAATACACCATAGGGTGAGGCTTCGTTAACAGTAATGTTGTTAACGCTGACCTGACGGTCATCATCAAGACCATTGGCAGGATAACCAGGGTCACCAGGGTTAAGCTTATCACCGGTGTCTGGATCAAAAATATCGCCCGTGCCATCATCTTTAATGGTGGCGGTGCCGGTGCCTGTGTTATCGGCAATGCTTTCTGAACCGTAAACCGGAGTGGCGATGAGTTTGAAGGTTTCATCACCTTCCAGGATGTTGTCATTGATGATAGGTGTACGTACCAGCAGCTTGCCACTACTGTCAGCAGTCACCACAGCTCCAGCACTGTACGCAACCCAGGTTGTGCCGTTAAAATATTCAAAACCACTGCCGTAATCAACACCGTTGCCCGTTGCGTTACCATCCGCCATTACAAGGGTAAGGTTGGTTTCAGGCAGCACAGTCACCTCAAACACAGCGTAACCGGAAGCTTCGTTAACCGTGGGGTTGCTCACCACAACCGGCTTTACCTGCAGCAAAGAGGTGTTATTGGTGGTACTGTTGCCAGCAGCATCGGTAACAGTTATTTCAACATCGTGGTTTTTAACCTCCAGATTATCAGTAATGGTCAGTGTCCAGTTTTCGTTGTTGCGGATCAGATGGCCATCGCCTTCGGTGTAGGTCTTGTCGGCGACGGTAACCGACAAGGTTTCACCATTGAGCACATTGGCGGTACCGGTAATAACCGGCGTAGTATCGTGGGTAATCAGAGAATCACCATTTACATGCGGCTCTGCCGGCGGCAGGGTGTCAATGGTCAGCTCACCCTCGGTAATGTCATAGCTAATATTACTGTCGCTATCCGTTACCTTGGCTTCTACATCATACACCCCATCGGGCAGACCGTCTTCTGGCGGTATGTTCAGCGTCCAGGTGTTGGTGTTGGGGTCATATTGCAGCGGATTGCTGGTGTTATCTTCACCATATTTCCAGGTGTACTCTTTGGGAGTAGTACCGCCTTTATCCACCGTTACGGTAAGCTCACCACCGGAAGCTTGCGGTACCTTAGCCTCACCGGTTAAGGTGGGGTTGGGCTGATTACTGATGGTCTCATTGACAGTGGGGATATCAGGGCCGGCTGTACCGCTGCCGGTTACGCTGATAATTGCCTTTGCTGGCTCGGCCTTAACTCCGGCATTATCTTCAGCCGTAAAGCTGAAAGTACGCTTGCCTGCGGAGGATTCATCACCTTTTGCATTCTGGTATTCAATACTGCGTAAAATGGCACTGGCTTCTGCCTCGGTGAGCAGCCCGCCTCCATCTTTGCTAAAGGTAAACTTGCTGTCGCTATAACTGACTGCAACAGTTAGCCCATCGATTGTATAGGTAAAGCTTGTACCATCGCTGCCATCAGCTTTTTTGGTAATATCGTTATTAAAAATCAGCTTTTCATCAGTACCATCACGCAAGCCACTGACAGTCATCTGAATGTTTTTAATACCGCTGCCTGCAACAGAACCGCTTATCCCTTTTTCAACAATCTCACCAGGAGCAGCGTTATTATCCAGGCTTACCTTGGTACCGTCTGTACTATCTGCCGCCCAATCACGGGAATCAGAACCGGTATCCAGATCAATAATCGGAGCGGTGTTATCAATGTAGAAAGTGTGAGCTTTTTCGTTACTTAAATGATTGCCTGCATCGTCGGTAATGCCGTCTCCCGTCCCGTCCTTCACGGTCAGAGTGTATTCGCCGGTGGGGCTGGTTACTCGGGAGAGGTCGATATGCCAAGTATCACCGCTGCCGGTGATCGGTGTATCAGCCGGAATAGGCACCACCACACCGTTACGGGTCAGTACAAAGTCGCGGTAATCCACCTTGATGACTGACTCACTGAATTTAACTTCAACAACTCCAACCGGGGTGGAGCGCGGACCGTCACCGCCGGTGACGATGCTGATGTCAGTTACGGTGGGGGCTGTGGTGTCGGGTGCTTCAATGTGAATTTTATAATCTTCGACCTCACCATCCATGCTTGGACCGTAGGAGCGATCGTCATGACCGTTGACATCATTACCAGTGGTTCCAGTCCAGTCGGTCGCAATGCGGAAACGGGCGAAAGTGTCAGCATTTGACTTGTCGGTCAGGTTTAGGCCAGTCCAGGTCAGGGTGACTGTGCCGTTGGTGGTGCCCGCCGCTACGGTCGCCTGGGCGCGTTCATTTGCGCTGAATTTGCCGTCACCGTTCCAGTCGATCCAGGCGCAAAGCGTGGCGTCCTTGGTATCGTCATTATTAACGATAACATCCACGCTGTAGCTGGTCATGTCCGAGCGCAGGGTGGGGAAAGTTACTGCATCTTCAAAGTCATCGGTATCGGCATCAGTATCTGCCTTGCCATCGGTCTCGGCACTGGGCCGCGAATTTTCATCGCCCAGCCAGACCTTGCTGCCCAGCAGGTTGTGGCGTGCGCCATCACCTAGGTCGGTTTTATAGGTATTGGGCGCGTCGCCAAAGTCGAGGTTGATGGTGACGATGCGGCCTGCGTCGCCAGTACTGGGAAGCGTGCTTCCCGCAGTTATTTTGTCAAGTTTTTTGAAATCAGATTTTGTACTGTCAATGACATTGATACGATAAATTGTGGTGCCACCATTGGTGAAATAAAAATAACCATTGGTGTCGAAATACTGCATCGGGTTGCTGGACGGGATGGTGTTTCCATTCAAACTTATTCCAGTGATTTCAGTAGCAGTAACTTGATTCGAGGCATTGGGGGACGTGCTTATTTCGTAAATCTTGTTGCGATGTGCAGTAAAAAGCCTTCCATCCTGAGTGAAGGCCATATCCACATTGCTACCGGCATCAGTGTCTCCGGTGATCGTCAACTTGGACAGCCAGGTTTTGTAGGTGGAACTTTCCGGGTTCAGATCATAACGGTACAGCGTACCACTAGCGCTCAACCACATGACACCGTTATTGTCGATGTCGGCAGAGTTGATGCTCGCGCTGCTTGCTGGCCCATTTCCACCACTGTAATCAACTATTTTGACAAAAGTCCCGGTTTCGGCATCAAAGCGGATAATCCCTTTGGTGCCCGAATTCAAGGATGCATATAAATGTCCATCAATCGGGTTGAAGCCCAGTGCGTTGATGGTGGAACTGGAAAAATCATCAAAGTTGCCGCCACCCACTTTGTCGATGCTATCAATCGTTCCCATGACCAGATTGACGCCGACAATATCCTGGCTGGTCTTACCTTTTGCATTACCCACCAGATAGGCCGTGGTTGTCTCCCCCACCGGAAACGCATTGCCCAATACGTGCAGGGTACGGCTTGCAGCAGCAGAATCCACCTGTCCATCATTCACCGTTAGCGTAATGGTGCGGGCGGCGTCCTTGCCTGCCGTGGTGGAGAATTTCACCGCCATCAGCGCATTAGCGTAATCCGCCTTGGTGGCATGTCCGGTGATGATCAATACGCCATTGTTATAGCTGGCTTCCAGGCCGTATTGATCCAGCACGGATTGGGCAATGGTGAGCTGATCGGCAACGTTTTTGTTTGTGGTGATGGTGACAACGGCTTTTTCCAGATGTGTGTCATCGTTGTCGACCAGGGTGATATTCCGGGTTTGGTCCAGCCCGCGCGTACCGAAAACGAACTGTGCTTCCTCGCCATAGCTGTACCAGGTGCTGTTGGTGCCGTTGCCAAATGAAGTGCCGCTGATGGTGGGCGTATAGTTACTTACATTAGTCTTGTTCTCCAGCTCTTTGTCAGCAAAAGACTGCACCTTGTTGCCAGCAATATCTTTAAGGTTTTCACCACTATAACTTACCTTTACATTGCTGCCGCTGGCAACGGCACTGCTTAAAGTAAGCCGCACAATGCTGCCATCCACCGCTATTCTGGTAACGTCATAGGTGTTGGTGCCATCGCTTACTATAAAATCAGTGGCAGCAGGTACACCAGTTTTATCAAGTGCTTCGTTAAATGTAAGCTCTGCAATAATATCACTTACCATTGTGCCGCTGCTTGTGCCTGTTGCCAGGTCTGGCGCGGATGTATCAATGGTAAGGGTGTAATTAACGCTTTTGCTGTTGCCGGCGGCATCGCTGTTACGCACCATCAGGGTGTGGTTGCCTGCTGTCAGTGCATCACCGCTGTAGGTAAAAGACCAGTTGCCGCTGTTATCCGTGGTTACAGTGCCTTTAAGCTGGTTGTTTATGTAAAAGCGTACTGTATCTTTAGGGTCGGCTGTGCCGCTGAGGGTAAAGTGGCCGCTGGCATCACCAGATGTAGTGATTATGTTACCGCTGATATTGCCAAGGTTTATATCATCAACTGTGGCATCGTTTATGGCGGTATCTATTATATAGGAGTGGTCATCGGTTATGGTATCAAGGTTGATAAGGTCTTTGCTGCCATCGGTGCTTTTTATGCTGTTGCTGTCGGCAATATCTATATTAAGTGTGCCTTGTACATCTTTGGGCAGGTTGCCTATGGTTACCTGATATTGCTTGTCATTGATTTTCTCCACCAGCTGCACCGTGGCACCGCTGATGGAGCCAGGGGCAATTACAAAGGAATCTGCCGTAACACCGCTGACGCTTTCGCTGAAAGTAACCAGGTATTTAACGCTGGTGGCATTGGTGGTTTCGGCAGTTGGGGTCTGGCGGACAATGCTTTCTACCCGCAGCGCGTCATCCAGCAACCCCTCAAACCCCGTCACTGCCAGCACACCCGCCTCAATCGGCCCGGTTTTGCTTTCCAACACCCAGTTGCCACCTTTGGTTGCTGTGCCGGTGGCATCGGTGGAAGCGGCGATATCAGCACCGGTGATGGTTGCCAGCTGGTTGATAAAGGCTTCACCTTCTGCGCCCTGGGCAATGTCGCAGCCGTAAAGCAGAATATCCGCATCAGCGGTTAGGCTTTGTTTCCAGGATTCAAGCTGCTGGGCATGGTTGGAGATGGTGTCGCTGCTAAGCACGGTGTCACCCATTTTTACACTGCCAGGGGTGCCGTGGCTAAAAAGATGCAGGGCAGTTACGTTATTTTGGCTGGCAAGGTATTCGGTTATCTGCGCCAGCGGGTCTTTGCCATCTTGCAGCACAACCACATTGCTTAGCTGGCCTTCAAGTCCTTTAAAAAGCTCGGCACTGTTTTGCAGCGAGGCATCCACAAAAGCAACTTCATGCTGGCTGGCAGTATCAACCGCATCACCAGAGTTATCACCGGCGTGGTCGCTGTCATTTGTTGCAGCTTCTGCTGTGGCTGCGGCAGCGGCATCAAACATGATACGCGGTTCTAAAGGCATGAAAAAGTTGTAACGGCTGATTATGGATGGTTGCTGGGCAGCAGGCTTTTTGCTTAACATGATGTCATTTCCTTTTTTGCTTAACATGATGTCATTTCCTCCATGCGGCTGTGTTTTGATTTATTGCTGGGAGCCTTCGGTAAAAGTTTATTTTAACACATTAAATTACTTATTTAGTAAAAGTGTTTCATTACCTAATAGATTGTACCAATTAACACGCACAAATTAAAACAGTCAACCTACGAATTGTTACAAACAGCACTGGAGTATTCATTGGAGTGTTTTAAGAGGGGGAACAACCACCCCCTCCCCCTTCGGGTACTCCCCCTTGGCAGGGGGAGAGTTTTAAAACTCCCCTCCTTTTGAAGGAGGGGAAGCCCGTAGGGCGGGGTGGTAAAAACGGGAGGCTGGGTGAGGTTACGGGGTTTTTGCCACGAAATCCATAAAATGGCATGAAAGAAATTAGCCACGAATTAACACGAATTGCACGAATTAAACCAAAAGCCTGCCACCCTACGCACCAAAAGCCTGTCATTCTGCAGGAAGCGTTAGCGAACTTGCAGAATCTAAAGCCGAGATCCTGCGACTAAAGCGCAGGATGACAACTTTTGGTGTGCAGGATGAAGGGGGTGGTGTGCAGGATGACGGGGGTGGTGTGCAGGATGACGAGGGTGGTGAGCAGGATGACAGGCTTTTGGTGCGCAGGACGATAGGCTTTACGTTCCCCCTCTTAAAATAAGAGGGGATCAGGGGGAGTTATTTATTCGTGTAAATCTGTGTTAATTCGTGGCTAATTCGGGGGGTTTGTTTATTCGCTTTCAGTCAGAATGCAACTCCTGCCGAATGGTCTGCCGTACCACTTCTGCCAGCGTCACGCCTTGCGCAGCATCCCGCAATGCCTGGTTGATCAGGGTTTGATAGTTGCCCCCCGTCATTTCTGCCCTGGCCTTGAAAACAGCCAGCACATCATTATCCAGGCGCATTGTCACGCGGGATTTCCCGCCGTATTCGACCTGTAGTCTGGCAAGCGCGGGCACGGCAGATACGGGCTTGGCATCGCTGAAATCCAGATTGGCATAGCGATCAAACAATGGATCAGAATTGTTGCTCATAACACCTCCGTTGGGGCTGGTTGGCCTTCCAGGCTGAAATAATACGAATGCGGTCATCCCTTAGCGTCCAGACCACCACCAAAATTCGACCCTTACCACCCATGCCGAGGGAAACAAACCGCTGCTCGCTTCTGGCATCCATATCCTCCCTTGTCAGCGCGTAGGGATCGAGCAGAACCGGACTGGCTTCTTCAAAGGTCACACCACTGTGGTTGATTGGGTTTTCTTGAGCCTTTTTGGGATCAAATTCTATTTCCATTGCAATATAATATGTACATTTGTAAGCACAGTCAATGTAAACTCTCATTTAGCATTTTTGTTGGGCATGGCACGCCATGCCCGTACAATAAATATGAAATTACGAAAATTAAATGTATTGGCATTTGGGCATGGCACGGCGTGACCATACAATAAGTATGAAATGGTGAATTAAAAATGTAGGGGCACGCCATGCCCCTACGATAAACATGAAATTGTGAATTAAAAATGTAGGGGCACGGCGTGCCGTGCAGGATGACAAGGGTGGTGGATAGTTACGGGGTTTTTGCCACGGAATACACGTATAAACCCAAATTTATGCATTCCCAAGCTGGAGCTTGGGAACGAGGGGAAAAGAAATTAGCCACGAATTAACACGAATTGCACGAATTAAACCAAAATCTTTAACCTAACCTGCCTGGTCACGGCACGCCATGCCCGTACAATAAATATGAAATGGTGAATTAAAAACGTAGGGGCACGGCGTGCCGTGCCCATTGGGTAAATAAAAAAGGGGTACGGTTTCCCGTACCCCTTTTTGTGCATAGTACTTAATGCGTTTTACAAGTTACTACTTGCTGTGTACAGCCTTGATAGCCGCTGTTTTACCAGGACCATGGCAAAGCATACAGGATTCATATGAAGCATATGCATCTGCGGCTGCACCTTTGAATACGCCACCATTTTGGACCATGTGGGCGATTGCAGGACCGTTATCATGGCAGCCGGCACAGGCATGGGTAATAGCTGTTGTACTTGTGCCGCCGTATGTAATCGGCAGCATTTTCCCTTTGGCTTTTTGTGCTTCAGCAGAGCTGTAATCATAGCCATCATCGGTATGGCAATGGGTACAGTTATTCAAAGTACCAGGATAGGTTGCGTTCCAGTTGGTACGTGGGGTTGCACGCATGCTGCCACCGTGGATAATGTGACCAAGGGCAGATGCAGAGGCACTCTGACCACCGCCGCTACGTCCTTTGTGGCAAGAAATACAGGTCTCAAAAGTACCCATTGATTTGCCGTAAACATGCGAAGTTTTAACCACAAGCATGCCATGGCAGGAATTACACTTGGCATCGGTTACACTTGTACGACGTTCTTCAAACTGTACATCACCAACCTTGCCGCTAAACTTGAAAATAGCTGGTGCAGGTACAATCACATGGTCAGCACCTGCCACAGTTTGCTTAAAAGTGCCACGCAAAATAGCAGTAAGTACGTTGGTTTGTGCAGTGTCAATAGCATCACCGGTTGCAGTGTAAGAATTATCAGAATTCTTTTTAAGAATATCAGTATTTTCTTTTTCCAATGCATCGGTAACGTTTATATCATCATGTTTGTTGTACTCAAGATACTGAACTGCATTATTATTATCATCCTGTACGTTCTTTTGAATCTGGATCAGTATGGAACTGGAATAAGTGTTACCATTATTGGGATTAACATACACATACTTATCAACATCATTATAAAGCGTTTTTAAATCAACTACCTTGCCGTCTTTCTTAACAACAAAGGTTACTTCCGGCCTGTTGTCTGTATTTACGGTAACATTTTTTATTTCATACTCAATCTTAGCGGCGCCGTCAGGCAGGTTGCCGTTGTACCAAGAATCAACAGTGCCTGTTGCATAGTGTACCTTATGGAAGCCTGGAGCGTGGCACTCAATACAAGCTGCATTTTTCACAATGTGGTGCTTCATGCTGCCGTCATTGTGACATGAATTACAGGAGTTGGGGCTTGGAGTAAGACCTTTTTGACCAATGCTGTCAAAACCGCTGTGGCAGGCCTGGCAGGTGCGGATGTCTTGCGGATAGCCAACATGGCTTGCATCAATACCAGCAATATCGTCAACTGCTGTAGCCTTGCCTGCTTTTACCATCTGCTTGTTAGCGTGGATGGTGTGGATAAGGTTGGTAAATTCCGCAGAGATTCTGCCTTCAATTACGTTTTGCTCGGTGTGGCAAAGCACACAGATTTTAACATCAGGACGACCTGCAAAGTGACCAGCTCTGCCACCAACCTGGTTGTAACCAATACCACCGTTTTCACCGTGGCAGGCATCACAGGATTTCATGTTGGTGATGTCACGAGCAAGGTTGGATTTGCCAGCAGGATCGTTAGGGTTTACGTATTTGCTGTTGCTGGAAGGCGTGAAGTCATAGGTAAGCATGGCTACGTTTTCAGGATTGCCAGGGTTAAATACTACTGCTGCACGGTGAATCAGGTTAGCATCATATTTTACTTCTTTTACATCTACTGTGCCCTGGGTGTTTCCTGCAAATTTACCCTCTTCAATTTTGCTGTAGCTTTCAATGTCTTCTTTGATGGTAAAGCTGTAGGTACCATTACCGTTGTCAACAAAGTTGACATCACCTGCACCAAAGTTGGTGGGCAGACCAATACGACCAGCGTTTCTGGCGTTGGCAGCTCCTTCGGCTTTGGTGATCAGGCGGTAGTTTACCCAGCTGGATTTGTCAGCTTTAAGTTGGGTAAAGTAAAAAGCAAAGGATGCAGCAGGGATGCCTTTGTAGCCAACGTTGTCTTTGTCAGTTACCATGAAGCTTACTACAGGCTTTTTGTCGGCAGGGATGGATACACGGGTGATCTGACCGTCAAATTTGATGTTGGCATGTTGGTCTTTGTTGTAGGTTACTACTGAGGAAGGTTTAACGATGTCTTCGTCTTCTTCGCCTTCTTCACCAGTGGCTTCTTCACCAGTGACTTCTTTTACGTCTTCGTATTCTACGCCTTCTTTAAGGGTGTTGCTGTCGCCATCAAGAAGGCTAGATGCAATGGCGGTGCTGGCTGCATCAATTTTACCAGTAAGGGTGATGGCCTGGTCGGTGTTTTTACCGGTAAAGTCAATGGGAAGCAGGTAGCTGTAAGGGGTGGCTGAATCAGCTTTAAGCAATACTACTGTTTGGGCTTTTGGCAGGGTAACGTCAATGCTGAAGCTGCCGTCTGCGTTGATGTCTGTGTCGCCAAGTTGTTTGCCGTCTTCTGCATCATAGGCAAAAAGCTTGTCTGAAGCTGCTGCTTTGCTAGCTCCCGCACTATAGCCATCAACTGTGCCTGTGATGGTGGCCTTAACACCACCCGCATCGGATTTCTTGCTGCTGCTGCCGCTACAACCAATAAGCGGAAGCATGGCAATCATACATAGGGAAATAAAATACCAAAGTTTTCTACCTGACATACGTCCTCCTCCTTAATTAAATAGTGCTGCAAAAAAGATTAAACAACATTTACAAAACCGTTTTTTAACCTCCTTTCCGTGATTTAAAACCAAAATCTTAAAACAACCTGCTTGCACAGGAAACATCATCAGCATTTACGTTTATTTAGTAGCAGCTGATACACCTGCATAAAGATTTTGCTGTAAAAATCTACTTAACTTTGCACATGTTTACAATAATTTTTTTGGATTATCGGCAGCGTGCAAACACAGGCAAAGGCAATAATATCAATAAGTTAGAGCTACACCCCAAAAGCCATATCTATATGCAATAGTCGTGCCACGTGCTTGGTATTTTTTGAAAACCCCAGCTATATCGACAGCTTACGGCAAAAGGACTAAAAAGCCACCATTATGGGTTTGTTCAATTTACAACACTGCTGGAATTTAAAAGCTGACTAAATCACTTTAAACCACTGTTATTGCACGGCTATTTTTTTATTGCGAGGATTGTTCAAAATACGGCAGGCGTGTGGGTGGGGCAGATAATGAAACCCCCTTCCCGTCATTCTGCAGGAAGCGTTAGCGAACTTGCAGAATCTAAAACCAAGACCCTGCGACTAAAGCGCAGAATGACAACCCCACTAAAGCACAGGGTGACGGCTTTTGGGGCGCAGGGTGACAAATAATAAAACCCCCTCCCCCTTCGGGTACTCCCCCTTGGCAGGGGGAGAGTTTTAAAACTCCCCTCCTTTTGAAGGAGGGGAAGCCCGCAGGGCGGGGTGGTAAAAACGGGAGGTTGGGATGGGGTTACGGGGTTTTAGCCACCAAACCCATAAAAGGACACAAATAACAAATGTATTCTGGTACGGGCGGTTTTTGACCGCCCTTTTTTATTCCCTTGACGGAATATTATGCGGAAGGTATGTATAACCCTATGGGCTGGGATGTTGAATATACAGATGAGTTTGGTAGCTGGTGGAGCGAGCTATCCGAACCAGAACAGGAATCTGTGGCAGCATCAGTGCGTTTGCTTGAAGAACTTGGACCAAACCTTGGTTTTCCACATAGCAGCGGCATAAATGGCTCCAAACATAATCAGATGCGTGAGTTAAGAACGCAACATGAAGGTCGTCCTTATCGCACGCTGTATGCTTTTGATCCTCGCCGGTGTGCAATTTTGTTGATAGGTGGTGACAAGACCGGAAACAACCGCTGGTATGAAACCAGCATACCAGCTGCCGACCGGCTTTATGATGAACATTTGCAGCAACTTAAAAAGGAGGGCTTGATAAATGGCTAATAAATTCACTGAACTGCGTGCCAGAATGTCTTCAGAATCCCGTGCGCGATCTGAAGCAAAAGCACAAGCCATGCTGGCTGAAATGCCTCTTAATGAGCTGCGCCAGGCACGGGGATTGACGCAAAAAATGCTTGCAGAAATGCTGCACGTACAACAGCCTTCGGTTGCCAAGCTTGAAAAGCGTACAGATATGTATATATCAACTCTGCGCAACCATATTGAAGCAATGGGTGGCGAACTTGAAGTGCTGGCACGTTTTCCGGATGGAGCAGTAAAGATTTCCAATTTTTCAGATATTGACAGCCTGCCACGCCCTGAAGGCATTAACCCCAAAACATTTTCAGCCACGAATTAACACGAATAAAATCAAAAGCTTTAACCTAACCTGGGCATGGCACGCCATGCCCCTACAATAAATATGAAATTACAAAATTAAATGTAGGGGAACGGCGTGCCGTGACCCCCTCTCCGTCATTTAGCAGGAAGCGTTAGCACCCCCCATGTCATTCTGCAGGAAGCGTTAGCAAACTTGCAGAATCTAAAAACATTAGATCCTGCGACTAAAGCGCAGGATGACAACCTATTTCAGGTCAGTTTAAGGCATGGTCCATGTCCGGTTGCTACAAAGGCAGGTGAAAGTTTTGATAATGTTTTTTGCAGTGCAGCCCGTTTATCCGGATCAGGTATCTGCTCGGGCGTAATCTGGTTTACTTCTTCCTGCCAGTTTGATTTGATGATTTTTCCGCCTGCTTCGCCAAACTGAAGCATCAGATCACTGCTGAAGAAGATTTTACGTCTGGTTTCCATCAGTAAAAGCCCATCCCACAAATGCATTTCTGAGGGGTAGCTGATAAATTCAAGCTCATAATCATCGCTGATCAGCTTTTCCCCTGGCTGTTTGATATCCTTAATAAAAATCCTTTACGCAGCTTCATGGCGTGGTACGGGCAAAGCTCGCGACAACACCAGCAGCGGATGCAATGTTCTTTATCCACTTTAAGGGTGTTGTTTTTTATTGTTATTGCCTGCGGCGGGCAGGCA
>Ga0265295_1001308_pt1 | contig 44169 bp, 39 predicted proteins | sample Munlansysbiofilm_FD_192503 | JGI IMG/M metagenome (GOLD analysis project Ga0265295, IMG submission 192503) | Leachate microbial communities from a municipal landfill in Southern Ontario, Canada - Methane capture system biofilm | ecosystem: Engineered > Solid waste > Landfill > Unclassified ...
CATGGGCGATAAACTAATTAAATAATTGGCTCTTTTGTATACGGAATCGCTAAAACCGTAGGCACCTCCAATAATAAAAACAATGCGTTTTGAGGTGATCATAAAATTATTGTTGATCCAGTTGCTAAAACCCTCAGAGGAGTATTGTTTTCCTTGTTCATCTAAAAGGCAAATAATATCGGCATCATTAATTGATTTTAAGATACATTCGCCTTCTTGTTTTTTCAGTTTCTCGGTTTCAATTTTCCCCCTGTTTTTCATGTCCGGAATAACGGTCATTTCAAATTGAATATACCGTGAAATCCGATTTTTATATTCGTTAACAGCTTCGCTTAACCAATTTTCATTTGTTTTTCCAACTACGAGCAGTAATGATTTCACGTGCTTTTTATTTTTCAAGACTGAGTAAATAAAGTACCAATAAACGTACCAAAGCCTTTTTATGAATTTTTAATGGAGCGACAAGACGGCAATAAAACATTGCAAAAAGTTTAATTGTAAATATGTTTTATTTTGAGTTTTTACCCCAAAACATAATAGCAGGTAGATTATGTTTTTTGTAATATCCTTCAATCCACCCATATTTAAATTGCTCAGGCGACAGTTCTGAAAGATCGGTTATTAATTGAATCCAATCGACTCGGCCCGTTTCCAAAACTCGTTTTTCAATATATTTTATTGCCGATACAGTGTCGTTTTTATTTACGGTGTGCTTGAAAAATAATGCTTGTGGCTGGTTTTGATTGACTTGTTTTCCAGTTAATCTTTCTGGAAGAAATATGGAGTTCGCAATATAAATTACACTTCCTTTGGGATTTATGGTTTCCGTAAAGGATGACAGAAACGAAATATTGAACCATGTTTGTTTATCCATCGAGTCGTAAACTGCTGGATACCAGTACGATGATTCCTTTTCCTCAATCCCGTCTCCATTGAACCACATTACCAAATCACGATATTCACCTTGTTTAATCTTCTTTGGAAGATTAAACAAAAGTTCACGCTCCAGAGATCTTTTTTCATTTTTATCGATTACTAAAATTTCAACATTTGATGCGTTGCTTAGCAATTCAGATAATTGGGGCATAAATGTACTGTCTGCATTTTGGTTTAACGTGCCATTTATAATCACAAACAACATATCTTTTCTCACCTTCGTAGCCATAACTTTCGTATCTCGCTGAACTTTTAAATCCATCGATTTGATAGTTTTGTTTCCAAATACGTCAAAAGCACTGATTGTCAATTTATTGTTGCTTGGAATAGGAACGAGCGTATCAACCATAAAAGTTCGGCTATTGGTGGGATTATCAAAGAGGGTATTATTTATGGAAACATGGCTAATATAACTTTCGTCGGCGGTTAGAAATTTAATTCTGAAAAATCGATCAAGAGCAAGAGTTTGCGCCTTATTAGTGGAGTCGGGGGTTGGTTCGAAAAGAATGAGTTCCGGATTATTTTTTTCAGTTGGTATGAGCTCATATGTTTGCTCAATATGGTTCTCGTACACATCATACAATTCAACTTTTATGGTGTCATTTGTTGGATATGGCAACGTGTGTTTAAATAGTCTGACCCGTTTTTCAGATGTCTTGGTTTGAATTTCAATTCCATTAATGGTTAATTTAGATATTTTAGCATTTTCAACGACGGTTCCATTTATCTCAATTGAATCATTTTTAGATGAATACCCCAAATACTTATTATTGAGTGGTTTTGGCTTTGTGATCGAAATTGTTGAAGGAGGAATCTCCTGACCGGTTAAAAGCATGATCTCTCTTGCTCTATTAATTTGCCACTCCGGAACCAGTTTTTCGTCGATATTTAAAAGCAAGTTTAGGTCATAAAGAACCATATAATCATTTTGTAATCGTTGATTAACAATGGCTCTGTGAAAAAGAGCATTTGAATTATTTGGTTCAGTGGAAAGTATGAAAGTGTAATCTTTATTAGCATTGTTTAAGAGTCCCAAAAACTGGTATATCCGAGCTCTTCGCTCAATATATTCTAATTTCTTAGTAATATTATACAGGGTGGTTGCTTCCGATATTGCCTTATGCCATTGGTATTGGTATATAAAAATTTGGAGGCGTACCTTATAGCAATTTACATTGTTGTGAAGTTCGATTCCTAATGTACTCACCTCAAGAGCAGCCTCGGTATTCCCGGTTTTGAATAATAATTGTGCAAAGTCGGCATACAATTCCGGTATCGATGCGTTTAATTCAATGGCGTTTCTATAAAATACAATTGCGTAATCGGGTATTCCCAACGAATCGGCAGCGAGTGCTTTTGCATAGTTCATTGAGGCATCTTTTTCCGCATCCGCATATTTTTCGAAAAGTATGATAGCTTCATCGGACTTTCCCAAATTAATGAGTGTTCTCATCAGGTAATAACCGATGTTTACATCTGTGCTGTCGAATTTAATAGCCGATTCTAAATAGGGCAATCCTGCTTCAAACTTGCCCTTTTCAACGAGCATTCGACCAACTGCAAGTCCCGACAATGCTTTGTTTTCGCTATATTTAAAAGAGTGTATATAATCGTTTAACGCAAGTTCAGGTCTGTTTTGTTCTTCGTATATTACACCGCGGAAATAGTAAGCTTCGCCTCTGCGTTTGCTTATACGAGCCGCTTTATCGAAATAGGAAAAAGCGGTTTTTTTATCGTTCTTATAAAACGCATCTTTGCCCATTTGCACATTGCGTTTTGTGAAAAACGAATTTATACACGATGTGAAAGTAAGTGATAAAAGTAATATATATACAAATCTAAATTTCATTCTCGATCCATTTCTGCAAATTTGCATAAAATCTTTCTTTTAATCACGAATGTTCCATTAAAATTACACGTTCTGTGTTAAAATCTTGATACTTTAAGAGCTGTCATATTTGAGCCTACTTTATTGAGTATGTCAAAGTAAAGCCAACGTATTTCTCTTAATTAAACTTTATGGGATTACAATTTATACTAAACATTTGTATTCAGCAATTTATTGAACCGCGAAAACTGTTTTGTTGAGGTTGCTTTAAATTCCATTTTAATAATTTGGCACGTTTACTGCCCCCGTCATATACTTTTTTACTTATTTTGTATCAACTGAAAATGGGGTAACTTTGCCAATAACGTACCTCAACGTTAAATATTAGTTTTTGGATTGTTAAAATGCGAACAACTTTATAAATGAATGTTATGAATAGTAAAATGAAATATGCTTTTTTGTCGAATTTGTTAATCGGATTTATATTCGGTTTTACATTTGTCGCTAATTCGCAAAGTGTTGATTTAAATGAATTTAACGAACTTTTCATACGCGGAAAAGTTAAAGTTAATTATATTTATTCGGAGAATAGTTATCTTGAAATTGAAACGAAAGAGCATGCTGATTTCGCAACCTTTAAGGTCGAAAACAGAGTACTGAAAATAAAGCATTCTAATTTCAAGCCAGACAGAAACAAAAGCGTTACCATTAATGTATATGGGGGACAATTGAAAACGCTGAAACTGAAACAAGGCGCAATTCTAACCATGGATTCCACTGGTTTTAGTGACTCCGTTTATGTTCATTTGGCTTCTGGAAGTGAAATGAAGGCCATGTGTAATCTAAAGCAAATCAAGATAATAGCCAATCGAGGCAGTTTTGCTTTTTTAGAAGGATCATTAAATTCCATGAATGCCACCGTTCGAAGTGGAGCGAAAATCCGATGCAACATATCGAAGATCAGTAAAGCAGATGTTAAAATATCTACAGGTGGATTTTTGGCCATGGAGAGCTCTGCCGTAGTTACAGGAAAAGTATCAACCGGTGGAGAATTGAAATTTTATGGCACATCTAATAAACATCGTGTCAAACAGCTATTAAAAGGGAAAGTAATAAGTGTCGAAAATGAGCAAAAGTAATTTACCCATATTAATTGTAGGAACAGGAGGCCTTGCGCGCTCATTGTCGATTGCAATTCAAAAATCGGGATTGCAAATAATTGGAATTATTAGCAGGGGTGGGGCAGAGGCCACAGAGTTTTGTCGAAATAACAAATTACCATTAATTCCAATCAGCCAACGTATAAGTGAAAAATGCATTTGTATTATTGCCGTTCCCGATACGGTAATAAACAGCGTGTTAAACAAATTGCAAATCACCAACGATTCAATTATTTTACATACTGCTGGATCGGTCGATAAATCAGTTTTAGCCGAATATGCTGAAAATTACGGCGTTTTTTATCCCCTCCAAACATTTCACCCAAGTACCATAACCGATTACAGTGAGGTCAATGTCTGCTTGGAAGCAAATAATGAATATACTAAAACCGAAATTCATAAAATCGCTCAATTATTGACATCGCATATTTACTTTTTAGATTCAAAACAACGACTAGTATTGCATCTATCCGCAGTTTTTGCTTGCAATTTTTCCAATTTAATGTATTCTGTTTCGTATAAACTACTTGCCGAAAGCGGCATTGATTACACGTTACTTCATTCCTTGATAAAAGAAACGGCTGAAAAAGCAACCATCCATCCGCCAGCCGAAGTACAGACTGGACCAGCTATACGAGGCGACATTTCGACCATTAACAATCATCTCTCATTGCTTGCTGGAAAAGAAAAAGAGCTATATCAAATTCTATCCGACATTATTCGTTTAAAACAGATAACTCTTAGGTAAACATTTCATATATTTGCACAAAGCCACAACATATGCTAAATTTCAAAGAAAGACTCAGCTTTATAAAAGCGTTTGTATTTGATGTCGACGGAGTTTTCACCAACGGACAGTTGATACTTATGCCAACAGGAGAGCAAGTTAGAACAATGAATATTAGAGATGGATACGCAGTCCAATTAGCCATAAAATTGGGATATCCCATGGCAATAATCAGTGGAGGCGATGATAACGCAGTGCGAATACGCCTTAGTAAACTGGGCGTCAATGATATATACTTGCCCATTACCGATAAATGCGCCGCTTTTACAACCTTTACTACAAAATATAATCTTAATCCCGACAATGTGCTTTTTATGGGCGACGACATGCCCGATTACGAGGTTATTCAATTGGCTGGAATTCGCACATGTCCTGCCGATGCTGATGCCGAAATAAAGAATTTATCCCATTATGTATCTTCTTTTGCTGGTGGAGCAGGTTGTGTTCGAGATGTAATTGAGCAAACACTTCGTGCACAGGGAAAATGGCCGGTCAAGCCTTAACCTAAATTCTATGTATTTTTTACGACTCATTAGAGCTACCAACCTATCAATTATTGTCTTTACAATGGTTGCAATTCGTTATGGTATTATAGTTCCGTTACTTGCTAGTTTAGGGTTATCGCCTTCCATGCCAATAATTGACTTTTGGCTCATGATTGCTGCCACAATTGCAATTGGTGCTGCTGGCTATGTTATAAACGATTACTTTGATCAAAAAATCGATGCCGTAAATAAACCACATAGAATCGTTGTTGGAAAGCAAATACATCGTCGTGAAGCCATTCTTTTGCATTGGATTTTCAATGGATTAGCATTCGTAATCGGGGTCTATTTGGCCTATCGGGTACAACTTTGGTGGTTGGTTATTGTATACTTGGTTGTGATATACATATTTTGGTCATACAGTCTATCTCTTAAAAGACGAGCAATACTTGGAAATATAGCAGTTGCCACAATGGCGTTTTTGGTTCCATTTCAGGTAATGTTGTTTGAGTTTGCGTGGTATTTGCACATTAATAATAGTTGGCCAGAAAGTAATGTGTTAATGCATCTATTTGTTTATGTTATAGGAATAATAACAATATATTCCCTATTTGCCTTTTTAACTAATTTTGTGCGCGAAATCATAAAAGACTTTGAAGATGTCCGGGGCGATGTCCGATACGGACGCAGATCACTGCCCATTACCCTAGGCCCTGTTAAAGCGAAATGGATTGTACAAATTGTAAATGCACTCATTATTGGGAGCATCCTAATTCTTTATTTCCGTTTTTTGATGAAACAAGACCAACATTATTATTATCTCCTGTTCCTTGTTATTACTATTATTGTGCCCCTAATATTTGTGATTTATACAACCTATAAGGCCCGCGAAGCAACGATGTATAGCAAACCCGGGAATATTTTAAAAGTGGTTATGCTCATGGGAATTATTTTTTGTTTTGTGTTTGGGTATTTATAATTGACAAGTTTTTTGATGGAAAATTGCGATTTTTTAAATCGGTTACAAGAAAAATATGAAATTATTCTGGCCTCTAAATCGGAGCGTCGGAAGCAATTGTTGGCTGAACTTGGGCTTAAATTTAAAGTATGCAATGCCATTGATGTTGACGAATCATTTCCCAAAAATCAGAGCCATTCTGAAATTGTCCAACACATTGCCTTAAATAAAGCCACAGCGTACCAGAACATTTTAACTGAAAAACAGTTATTAATAGCCTCTGATACCATTGTTGTTCTGGAAAATCAAATTTTAGGAAAACCTAAAAATAGAGCGGAAGCAGTCGATTACCTAAAACAGTTATCAGACAACTTGCATACTGTTTATACCGGTGTTTGTATAATGACAACCGATAAAATCAAAGTCTTTCATGCCCAAACTAATGTTTGGTTCGGGCATTTAACACACGATGAAATCGAATTTTATGTCCAAAAATACAAACCATTCGACAAAGCGGGCGCCTATGGAATTCAAGAGTGGATTGGCATGATTGGCATTTGTAGAATCGAAGGGTCATATTATAACGTAGTTGGAATGCCAATACAATTAATATATAACGAGTTAAGAAATTTTATATAATAACTAAATAGAAATATTTATGAAACGTAATTTTTTAATCGCAATCATGTTATTGCTCGTAACCGGTGTAGTTCGCGCCGACGAAGGAATGTGGCTTCCATTTAGGATTAAGAGTGATGTTATTGCTCAAATGCATCAATTGGGGTTTTTGCTTGACGCCGATGATATCTATTCATCCGATAAACCCAGTTTTAATGATGCCGTTGTTGGATTAGGAACTGAGGGACGTCCGTTTAGCCATTTCTGCACAGGAGGGTTAGTCTCTGACAAAGGGCTCTTTATTACAAATCACCATTGTGGATATGGTTTTATACAAAAACATAGCACCATGCAAAATGACTATCTCACCGATGGATTTTGGGCCTATGACCATAGTCAAGAGCTCACAAATATTGGATTAACCGCCAGTATTATGCGCCGTATGGAGGATGTTACTGAAATTATTTTGGAAGGAGTAACGGAAAATTTATCCCACGACGTTAGAGACTCTATAATTAAACTTAACATTCTTGCAGTCGAGAAGGAGGCAATTGAGGGCACTCATTATTTAGCCAAGGTAAATCCATTTTACAATGGAACAGAGTACTACTTGTCAGTATATGAGATATTTAACGATGTGCGTTTAGTGGGTGCTCCACCTTCCGCCATTGGGAAATTTGGTGGAGATACCGACAACTGGGTGTGGCCTCGTCATACCGGAGATTTTGCAATGTTCCGAATTTATGCAGGTCCTGACAATAAGCCAGCCGCTTATTCTCCTGATAATAAGCCCTACAGTCCCGATAAGTTTTTTGAGATTAACGGAAACAGTGTTGCTGAAAATGATTTTACTTTCATAATGGGATATCCTGGAACTACACAAGAGTATTTACCTTCTGCAGCCATCGAATTACAAAAAAACATACAAAATCCAATCCGAATTCAATTACGAGAAATGCGTATTGAAACCATGAAACGACATATGGAACAGAGCCAAGAGGTTCGTATAAAATATAGTAGCAAGGTTGCCGGCGTCGCCAATGCATGGAAAAAATGGATTGGGGAAATACAAGGGTTAGATCGATTTGATGTAATTTATAAAAAACAGGAGTTAGAAAAAGAGTTTGAAAACTTTGCTGCCTCAAATCCTAAATACAACGAAATTATATCCGATTACAATACGATTTATTCCCAAATTAACGCCATTGCACCCTATCAAGAATATTACTTTGAAGGTGCATATCAGGTTGAAATAATCCGTTTTATATCTGCGTTTAGCGCACTAGCGAAAGCAGAAAAGACAGTAAGTCTTGAGCAACAAGAAAATATGATTTCGCGTGTTCGTAGCTTTTATAAAGATTATTATTTGCCCATTGATAAAATTGTTTTTGAAAAATTAATGACCGAATTTAGTTCCAATGTTCCCATAGAATATCAACCAGAGCAATTCACAAAACTCGAAAACCGATTTAAAAATGATTTTAAAGCAATGAGTGATTGGCTATTTGAGAGTTCATTATTTACGGATAGTACTAAACTGATAACCTTCATCGATGGTTACACAATAAAAAAAGCGAAAACTATACATAAAGATCCGCTATATCAATTGTATAGTGGGTTAGTAGATGCTTACAATATGCTTCTAGCGCCAAAATTCAAATCTTTGTATCAAGAATTACCCCCAATACATAAGTTGTATATGCAAGGATTGCGCGAAATGCAGCATGATAAAACCTTCTTTCCTGATGCCAATAGTACATTTCGTATTGCATTTGGTAAAGTACAAGGGTACAACCCAAAAGATGCCATAAAATATCATTGGCGCACCACTATTGACGGAATAATTCAGAAAAACAATCCTGAAATATATGACTACGACGTTCCAAAGAAACTTTTAGAGCTGTATGCTAACAAAGATTTTGGTTCTTATAGCGATGCCACCGGAGAAGTCCCCGTTTGCTTTTCAGCCACAAATCATACAACGGGTGGAAATAGCGGAAGCCCTGTTCTGGATGCCAACGGTCGCCTTGTAGGCCTTAATTTCGACCGAGCATGGGAGGGAGTAATGAGCGATTTATACTACAACCCTGAAATATGTAGAAACATCTCCATCGATATTCGTTATGCTTTATTTATTGTCGATAAATATGCAGGAGCGCAAAACTTAATCGACGAGATGTCGATTATTAAATAGGATAAATAAATTGTCGGAAAAGAGATTTTAAATCTTTTCCGGCAATTCTTATATAAAGCAAATGATCAAAGCCAAGAAACATCTGGGACAGCATTTTTTAGCTGATAAAAATATTGCGCGTAAAATTGCCGAACTAATGCCGGTTTCTGAAAATGGAGTATTGGAAATTGGACCTGGAACTGGGGTTTTGACACGGATTTTGAGAGAGAAACATAGCCAAACCCTGCAAGTTGTAGAGATTGACCGCGAATCCATCGAGGTTTTAAAGGAAGAGTTTCCAGATATGTTGGACAGAATCCATTTTGCCGATTTCTTGAAAATGGACATATGTTCCTTGTTCCCTGGATTGTTTCATGTAATTGGAAACTTTCCGTATAATATAAGTAGTCCCATTTTATTTAAGGTTATTGAACATCACACGCGTATTCCCATTGTTGCCGGAATGTTCCAAAAGGAGGTTGCAGAGCGGATAGCCTCAAAACCCAAATCAAAACAATATGGAATTTTAAGCATTTGGGTTCAGTTGTTTTACGATGTTAAATATTGTTTTACTGTCAATGAGAATGTATTTATACCACCTCCCAAGGTTAAATCGGGAGTAATAATTTTAAATCATATCGATCGGGATTTAAAAGGCGTTGATGAAAAGTTTATCTTAAAAGTTGTGAAAGCGGGCTTTAACCAGCGTCGTAAAACTTTGCGCAATAGTTTGAGCTCTCTTGTTGATAAAAACCTCTTGCTAGACGACGTATTTAACAAACGACCCGAGCAACTTTCGGTGGAGGAGTTTATTGATTTATCTCTTTATTTGAAAAGCCTGATAACAAATAATGATAAACTAGTAGATTGATTTAACCCAGGAATTGCCATAAAATATCATAAAGCAATCGGATGTCGATTGGTTTTGCTAAAAAGCAGGTAAATCCAGCTTGCTGACATTTAGCCTTATCATCAGAATTAGCAAACGCCGTTTGGGCAATTATGGGAATTTTCTCATTCGTTTCTCTAATTTTCATTGTTGTTTCAATGCCATTCATTACAGGCATTTGAATATCCATTAGTATTAAATCAATATCAGTATATTGCTTAAGAATGGAAAGGGCAATGACTCCATTTTCAGCCACAACCAACTCTATGCCTGTGGGTTGAAGAATGGCAGTTATTAAGATAACATTACTTTTATCGTCTTCGACTAGAAGTACTTTTTTGTTTTTTAGTTGAGGCGTTAGCATTCTTTGTGATATTGGATCATTATACTACGAATCGTTTTTAAATATTACTGTGCGATAATTTGCTCAAAAAAAGAAGCAAAAGATTTATTTTGAATTACTGATTCGATACCATTTTCCAGTTGGTAAATAGTATGAAAACCTTTTTTTTGCAGCAAAGAGCATGCAGTTTTACTGCGATCTCCATATTTGCAATATACAAAAAGGATGGTTTCTCTTTTTAATGTGTCGCAAAAGGAATTTAACGATTTTTTATTGGGTGAAAATAATGCCGATTGCAAATGTGCCTGCTGATACTCTATTTCAGTTTGGACATCAATGATTATTCCATCACATTCGAGGGTTAACTGATTAAAAAAAGTGACCTCGTCCAAATTTTCTATATTTGCCTGTAATATGAACAAAATTAATAAAAGGGAACTCATTTTTGATAATTAATTTATTGCGATGTAAACATATCACTAATGATTTTGTCGGAGATGAAAAAACCTTTTTCAGTTAAAATCGCATTGTTATTTTGAATGGTAAGATATCCTTGTGCTTCGTATCGTTCTGCTGTGGAGAGAAGCAGCTGGGCATAATCGGATCCATACTCATGCTCAACCTGCTTAATATCAATGCCCCACGAGGTTCTTAATGACGTTAAAAGGAGCTCATTAAAACGGTCAACCTTAGTTAAAGATTCCTCTTTATATATTTCCCCATTTTTTATTTTGTAATTTAAATATTCATTAATATTATCAATATTCCATCTTCTTTTATTGATATTGTAGGAGTGAGCCGAAGCTCCAACTCCTAAATAGGGTTGCTGACGCCAATAACTGGAATTATGTTTCGAAAAACGGCCTAATTTACCAAAGTTTGAAATCTCATAATGAATAAAATTGTTTTGAGTTGCCCAATCGGATATCAACTTATATTGATAATAACTCTCATCGTCTGATATTGGATTTAATAACCCTTTTTGTCTTAAAAGATCAAAAACAGTATCCTTTTCATAGGTAATATGGTATGCTGATAAATGCTGGATTTCCAACGCCGCTATTTTTTGTAACGACGATCTAAGTTCGCGTTCTGTTAGCCCTGGAATCCCATAAATTAGATCCACTGAAATGTTATCGAACCCGAATCGTCTTGCTTGCTCGACGGCTTGAATAGCCTGTTCTGCACTATGCCTACGGTTCATTAGTTTTAAAAAATAGTTATCCATCGATTGAATTCCAATGCTTAATCTATTGATTGGGGTTCTTGCTAAAAGTTTCAAAGACCGCGTATTCAAATCATCCGGATTGGCCTCTAGTGTTATTTCAACGTTTTTACTTAATTTGTAATGTTCCGTAATGGTTTTTAATATCGATTCTATATTTTCGATACTTAAAACCGAAGGCGTCCCTCCACCAAAATAAATTGAATCAACTGTATCTGAGAGGTACTTTTTTCGATCAATAATTTCATATTTTAGTATTTCCACATACTCTTCCATCTTCGATACTTCTGTGCACGAATAGAAGTCACAGTAGTAACAGCGACTTTTACAAAATGGAATATGTAAATATATACCAGACATAAATAAGAGGGGCTGATTTAAACGTTTCTTTAAATAGTTTATTAAAAAAAACCGACAAGAATTCTTGCCGGTTATAATTTGTTTTGCAATTCTTTATTTGACAGTAATATAGGACATTACACATACTCCAGCCCCTTCTTTCCCATCTTGAAAGTATGCTTTTATGTAATATACACCAGATTTCATGCATGAAAACCCACAGGCATCTCCAAGACTATTATCTGCTTTGAGATTAGAGACTAACTTTGTTTGCCCATCATAAATCTCAATAATAAGTTTTCCCTCATATCCATCGGCGTTACAAACGCTGAATTTATAAACCGTTCCCTTGTTACACACTACCGGGCTTCTTGCCGATGGTGGTGGTTTAACAGCACTTTGAGGCATTTTAAATTTAAAATCTTTCAAATAGGTAGCGTTGCCAATGCTCAGAGCACATGAATTAACCAATTCATCGCTTTGCGCAGCCAAAGGTGCGACTGATAAAAACATTCCGACAGCTATGAGTAATATTATATGCTTCATGGTATTTATCGTTTTCGGAATTTCTCTTAGGTTTTATTTACTTATTTTAAATTACAGAAGGGTTATAAATGTATGATTTCGTTTCTCACACTTTCAATTACTTCTATAATACTATCCAACGTCTCTTTTGGAACATCAACAAATGATGTTTCATTTTGGACATAAATTAACATGCCATCCATTTCTATTTCTTCGGGTTCTCCTTGAACAATCGTTTTTGTTATGCCATCAAACGAATCCAATATTCTTTTGTATTGTATGTACATATCATCAAATTGTTTCTTTTTACGGTAGGAACTTAATATTTCCACTAGATTCTCAACAATCGTTTTTTGTTCGCCTATTCGTTCAATTACCTCTTCGTTATCTCTAGCATTTTTTACAACCTGTGTCGCAATATACATGCCTTCTAACCATGTTCCACATATTATTAAGGCACTTATTTCTGACCGCCCTGTTTTTTGGAGGTGAGCGTCCATGTTGTTGAAACTAGAAACTGAAATATACATCAGTGAATCCAGATTCTCATTGTTTGTGGCTAGCCTTCGGATAGTATTAAAATCAAAAAATTGTTGTACGCGTAATTCTTCAGATAGTTTTCTAATCGCCCTCATGTTTGTCATTACAGGACCTGTTTTCTTATACATATTCAAATATCCCAAATCAGCACCAAAGATGCCAAGGTTTAGGGCGCGCTTGAAATCGGTATTGTATCGGTCAATTCCATCAATGCTTGTAATATAATTCTCATTAAAAGGAACTCCTGTTGCTTGCAAAAGTGCAGCCATTTCAACGGGAGACGATGAAATGTTTTGTAGTATTTGTAGCGTTTCTATTGAACTTTCATTGGTGTCAATAATGGTATCTAGTTCACTACCATCTTGCACAATCTCTGCAAATATGTCTTTATTTTTGTTTTGGGTAGAGGATCCGCATCCGCATCCATATCCCAAAATTCCAATGATAAGTGTAAAAAGGACAATTCGATTCATAATATCTTAAATTTACTTGTCTTCGATTGTTGTTTGTTTACGTTTAACGATTTTGCAAGGAGTAAACTTTTAGCCTAACAAATCCTTTCAGAGTCTAAATATAAGAATTATTTTTTTCTAAATCGAATAATAATTCTCGGAACTTTTATTTTTTTCCAACGCTTTGTTATTGGCTCAAATAATTTTCGCAAACTTATTTTTGGTGTATATTTCGATAGGGTCTTACTAACTTCTAAGTCTAACAGCTTTTTCAGCAGATCATAATACAGAGTAATGTATAAAAGTAGGGTCATAACCCAAACCACGGCAATGTTGAACCAATATGTGTCAAAAAAGGCTCCAAGGAAATGTTTGATAGGAGCATAGAAATGACTCCTAAAATCAAAAATATGATTTGGTTCGGGCACTCTAAATATTGGATCTCGTTGTTTAATTAATCTGCCTTCGGATTCAACAACTTGTTTCATGTAAATGTTTTTTACAATATCTCCCACGGCTTCATTATGATAATTATCTTGTTGGTTCAGATAAATTTGAGGGTCTCGTGCATCTAATGCGTATATGATTTTTTCCTTTGCATTTACTGCGGCTTGAATTTTCGATTCGTAAAATAGGGCTATTTTATCTAAATACTTAAGCGTGCTATCTGCAATGTTGCCATCAAATTCATCAATTGTTAATTTATCAAGATAATCGAAACTTATTTCTTTATTTCTTTTTAGTTCTTGTGCTATTTCGTTTTTTATAAGTTCCAAGGTCTTTGCGGTTTTTTCTAATCGGTCTTCGTTTTTAGAAAGTACCCCATTTATAGATTCATCAATGCGCTGCCTGATTTCGGCGGTCCATTTTGTTCCTTGAATATCACTTATGCTTATAATTTTCTCTAAATCGTAAAAATACTTCTCAAATTCATTATCCTTAAATTGTTTAACCATTAATCCTTCGTAACACCATCGGGTGGCAATTGATTCGGCTATTAATGGAACTTTATCAACACTTCCAATAGTTCGGTTTAACTTGTCGAAACTAAACATCGCACCGCCAAGAGCCATTTGAGGAATCATTAAAAGCGGAATCATTATATAAATAGTTACAGCAGAGTTGAAAGCCGACGATATATTCAGTCCCAACATATTGGCAAAAGCTGCAATTGACCATAATGATATAAAGTATTCGAGATTTAGTCCTCTAATATCCAGAATGCTATTTGCAACTAAAACGAATAGTAGGGATTGAATTGCCGATATGACAAATAAAATTAGAATCTTACTTATTAAATAACTGGATCGCGATAGGTTAAGAAATGCTTCGCGTTTTAGAATTTTCCGATCTTTAAAGATTTCCTCGGCACTCACCATAAATCCTAAGAACAAAGCTACAATAAGACTCATGAATATGTATGGGGGGATATTTCCGTTGGCTCTGAAAATGTAGGTGTCCGAATCGGGTTCAATATATCGTATTATTCCCGCCAATATAAACCCAAGCAGTGGTGCCTCAAGTAAGTTTAATAGGATATATTGCTTATCGCTGATTTTCGATAAGAAATCACGGATCGAATATATTTTAAATTGGGAAAACCAATTAGGAATATTTAAGCCCTTTGGAGGATCATCATTTACGTCTTCTATTCGCTCAGGTTGTGGTCGGTTGTCGTAAAATTCTTTCCATTTTGTTGGCGAAACTTTTCTTTCTCCGGTGTATCTTCCAAATTCATCGACTACTTGAGCGTCAATAACATTAAAAATTAATTCTGGATTTACGTTCCCACACGTAGTACACTCTCCCGCTTCTGCGTTAATTTGATTGTCTAGCTTTTTAAAATAGGGAACCGCTTCAACGGGGTTTCCGTAGTATATTAAATACCCTCCTGTATCCAAAATTAACATTTTGTCAAACATTTTGTATATGTCTGAAGAAGGCTGGTGGATTACAACAAAGATTAGTTTTCCTTTTAGTGCCAATTCTCTTAAAAGGTCCATTACGTTTTCAGAGTCTCTTGATGATAAACCTGACGTTGGTTCATCTACAAAAAGAATGGATGGTTCTCTAATGAGTTCAAGAGCAATGTTTAAACGTTTTCGTTGACCACCACTAATAACTTTATTCAGTGGGGAACCAACTTTAAGGTCTTTTCTTTCAAGCAATCCTAGGCTACTCAACGTTTTTATAACAAGAGTGTCGATCTCTTCATTTGTAAGATCTTTAAAGCAAAGTTTTGCGTTGTAGTATAGATTTTCATAAACAGTAAGTTCGCTAATGAGCAGGTCGTCTTGGGGTATAAACCCAATTGCACCTTCCAGTTTTTCGCTTTCCGTATGGAGATCTATTCCATTTATCTTGACGGATCCTGAATATGGAGTTTGAAGACCGGTTAAAAGGTTTAGTAGCGTAGTTTTTCCTGCTCCACTAGCTCCCATAATTCCTACTAATCGGCCTTGTTCTTCTGATATGTTAATGTCGCGAAGTCCGATAGCTCCATTTGGGAAACGAAATTCAACGTTGTCAACATTATAGGTAATGTGTGCTGACGTAGTATCTGCAAGGAAATGAGCAATTACGTCTGAATAGTATATCGGTTTACTTTTTGGTAAACGTATGGAGCTACCATTGGCAAAAAGGTAAATTGACCTACTGTTTACGGGTAATCCATTTAAAATTATATCTGCCGATCCGGAATATCGGAGAAAGTATAATTCCACACTTTTAATTTGTAGGATTAAGATATCTCCATCAAGATCGTCTGTTTTGATATGTTTACATTCGTCGCTTTCTAGTTCTGAACGACTGTTGATTCTTAAAATATTAGGATCAGATATTTTTTCAGGACTCTCGATTACAAATAGCTCAGTGCTTTTAAATTCCTCAGAGGTTATATTAAAAACTTCTGCAACCGTATTAATAATGGCCATCCGTTGTTCTGTGAATTTCCGATCGGTGTTAACCAATTCATATAAACGAACAAGAACAACTACCTTCTGTTTTTGGGTCAGTCGCTTGTTAATTTTTTTACAAATTCCAAGTATTTTAACGGAGTCCTTAACAGAGGTTAATTTCCCAGTCTCCTTTTTATCGGGATTGTTGGGGTCAATTTCTGCATGTTGATAAAATAACGCAAGATATTCAGTAACAGTCTCGTGGCTTAATTGAGATGTTAGGAATTTGCGAACAAATTCTATTTCATTATCTCCAACCCCATCGTCTTGTTTTGCGACTAGGGCAAATAATTGCATTAATGCTTTGAGAATCTCTTCACTCATATCATTACATTTCTATCACATAAAAAATGGAAATTAATCCATTGAATAGCTAACTTGTTCAAACGGGACTTCAACAATATCAGCATATTCTTCTCCAGCTTCTTCCATATCTTCGTCGTCATCCGGAAAATGCCATCGAATTAGTACATCGTTTCCTGCTTCGAATATCTCTTCTAATTTTAAAAGGATGTCGAGTAGTAATTTTGATGATGCTGTATTGAAATACACAAGTTTAAAATTGAAAACCGTTTTATCGTTTGGCCCTTCTGCATAGCGGTCAAGCCAATCAAGAATAGGTTCATAGAATGCAGCTACATCTTCGGGCAACGAACGTCCTGATATTTCAAAAAGGTCGTTGTTTGCGTCAAGGGTTACACTTGGCGTATCGTCTGTTCCAATGATTTTTATTACTTCCATGGTTTATTGTGGTTGTTAATTGTTTCTAGAAATTTGAGTTGAAAATACAAAGAACGAGTATTCATCATTAATCGACAAAAAATGGTAGTACAGTTTACTGCCTGTCTTTTTTGCAATATCTATAAATCCAAGACCTGCCCCACCTTTGTTTGATAATCGACCTTCTTTTATTCTTTGCTTATAGAGTGTTTTTAAACCTTCTTTGTCAAGAAGGTTAATGCTGTCGAGCATTTCCGTCATTACGGGGACTTTGTCCTTCAAGAGAACGTTCCCTGTTGTTACATTGTAGTTCTCACTACCTTTACTGAGTAGAAATATTCCAGTTCCATCTTTGTGCTGAGAAACGGTTTCTGCTCCAATTACTTCGGCGTGTTTGCTGATGTTTTGCAAACACTCAACCATTACATGGAAAACCTTTTTTTGTGTCGAAGGATCTTCCATTTGAGATTCCATGTTGGCTTCTGTTAATGAAGTGAATGCCTTGGTAATTTGGTGAGTGACATCCCCTTCATAAACTAAAGCAACCTGATGATCGCGCATAGTTTTATAAAAACTATATACGAACTCTAGAAACTCTTTTACGTCTATTTTACCATCCATAACAGTTGCTGTTTATATTCATTACATTAGCTTTTTTCTAAAATTCTATTCCAATTAATAAAACATCATCAATTTGTTTATTCTCCCCTTTCCATTGTAAGAAATCTCTATTGAAATGGTTCAAATATTGAGTCATGCTATTATTTGAATTTGTAAGTATTGCTTCACGTACTCGTTTAGCCTGATATTTATAATTGTTAGGACCACCAATTTGATCCGGCAAACCATCGGAAAAGAAAAAGATTTTGTCTCCCGGAAGGATTTTAATTTCATGATTTGTGAAATCTTCCTCCTGTTTCTTTCCTAAAGGAATTCCTCCAATGGCCTTTCTATTTCCTTTGAATTCCTCTAATTTTCCATCTCTAAGTAAATAGAGTGGGCGGTGTGCTCCTGCATATTGAACTTTAAATGTTTTAAGGTCAATTTTACAAAAAGCAATATCCATACCATCTCTAGCATTGGCTCCTTCTAAATCTTGTTTCAATGCCGTTCTTACTCCTTGGTGAAATTGATCCAATATCTCTCCTGCATTTAGCACGGTGTCATGATCAACCACGTTGTTTAATATGAAATAACCAACAAAGGAGAGCAACGCTCCTGGAACGCCGTGTCCAGTACAATCCACGGCAGCAATGTATATAACATTCTCTTTAACGAAAAACCAGGGGAAATCACCGCTTACTACATCTCGGGGTTTATAATAAATAAACGATTTAGGTAAATATTCTTGTACCAGTCTCGAGTCGGGTAGGAGTGCTTTTTGAATCCTTTCTGCATAGTTGATGCTTTCAGTAATGTTTTTATTTTTTTCCTTTATTTCGTTCTCGATCTTTTTCTGTTCTGTAATGTCGTGTGCAACAATCAGTACCGTTTCCAGCTCTTTCTCTTCGTTATATTCAGGAATTGCGTTGACTTGCATTATTCGGTCTCCAAAGATTGTTGGAAACACCGTTTCGTAATTTTGTTTTTGTGAGGCTTTGCCTATATCTACGAGTGTTTTAATGAAGAAATCTTTTATTAAATCATTGAAGTCAACCTGATCAAGAGTCTTTCCAACAATGGTTTTATTGTCAATTTCTGTAAAAATCTTTACAATTGGGTTTGCATAAAAGAATTGTCCCGCTAAATTGAGACGCATAATCATATCTGGAGAATTTTCTGAAAGAGCCTGCATTTTACTCTTCATTCGCTCCTCTTTTTCAGCCCTCTTGCGTTCTGTTACGTCCTGTGAATTTATTATTATTCCCTGTATTGCTGGGTCGTGCAACAAGTTTCTACCTACGGTTTCAACATAAATTTTACGACCATCTTTCCGCATGTAGGTATATTGAATTATTTGCGATGTTTTTGGATCATTTAAAATGGCCTGAAACATTGATTTGAAATCCGTATTTCCTTTGGCGGTTAAACGATCAAGGTCTTTGCCATCAATCATTTCTTCGGGAGTAAAACCATATATATTTGCCACCGATGGCGAAATATAGGTCAGGTGTAGTCCCTCGTCATAGATTGAAATAACCTCCGATGCATTTTCTAGTAGTGAGTGTATTTTCTTTTGAGAGTTCTCAACGGCTTGAATTTGTTGTTCCAGTTTTGTATTTGTCCTTTCGAGCTCTTCGTGTGTTGCTCGCATTTCTTCTGCATTCTGCCTAAGTTCTTCTTCGTTTTCGCGCAATTCTTCGGTCATGTTCTGAGCATCGTGTAAGAGTCGCTCAGTTTTTGAATTGACTTTTAAATTAAATAACGTTCGTGCTATAATATCACTTAACTCTTCGAGAAATTGGATGGTTAGTGGTGAAAAATCCTTGCTTAAGGATGCAAACTCAATGATTCCTTGTAGTTTCTCGTCCGTAATAAGTGGAACTATAAGAATACTGTTGGGCTTTTGATCTTTTAAAAGTCCACTCGATATTGAAACGTAATCATCGGGAATTTCTTTTAGATAGATGGTGGACATTTCGAATGCTGTTTGACCGATTAGTCCCTCTCCAATACTAAATTGTTGGTCGAGTAGTTTTTTTCTATTGTAGGCGTATGTTGCTACATTGGTAATCGACTTTTCATCTTCGTCATAAATATAAAAAGCACCTTGTGTTACTTTAATGTACTCAATTAACGATACCAGTGTTTCATAGGCCAGTTTCTTGATGTCATTATGCATCCGAAGAATATCTGAGACTCGATCTTTTCCCGCAGCAATCCATCCTTGGTCTGTTTCTTTCTTTGCTGTTGACAGAAGATTGTCGCGCATCAAAACCAGTGATTTTCCTAGTACGTCTTTATCATCGATGTTTGCGTCATCTATTTGAAAGTTCCCTTCTCCAATATTGGCGGCAATTTTAATGTTTCTATTAATTATAGTCTCTTTTTGTCTAATATTATCTTGGAAATGAGTTTCGTTTAGAGTGAACATTTTTTCAATGAAAAAGCCACCAAATCCCATTATGATGGGAATTATATCAATAATTATAATCAACGGATTATCTATATGCATTTGCACTAAACCATAAATAGATATTTCATGGTTGTTTAATATGAACTCTATGATCCAAGCAAAAAGCGGGAATAACATTCCAATTACAATAATACCGGTAGGCGTTCCAGATTCGGAACCACTACCAAGAAGTATTTCTCGTAATCGTTTTGTCTTTTTGTAATTCAGTTTCATATGTTGTTTCTTAACATTCTTTCAATGGATTTTTCAACTCTATTGAACGTATATATATATCAATTTTATTTGTTTTACAAATCTACTCTATTTTTCGAAATGGTTTGACAGGTTATTAAGTATTTTTTCAAGCTGACGTAGTGCTGTGGGTTCTATTTTGTTAAATAAAGCTAATTCAGCAATGGCAATTGTATGATTATTTGATATTATGGGTATTATTAATAAATATTTTGGTTCTCTATGGCCTAAACCTGAAACAATTTTTCGATAATTTCTAGGAAGGTCTTCTACAACCATTGTTTTTGTGTCTCGTGCAACTTGTCCGTTTAGGCCTTCTCCAATTTTAAAGGGAGCTGGTTGCTCTTGACCGTAAAATGCGTAATCTGCAATGGGTTCAAAGTGTTCAGTCTCTTTCGAGTATTTATATATTAAACCCTGCACGATTTCTAACTCTTTTGCTATTCTTGACAAAAATGTTTTTGAAAGTTCAACAGCATCGGCACATTGTGCAAATTGTTCTATCAGGGAATCGAAATGATTTTTGTTTTGCTGTGATTGTTCTTCGGAGGTTTCTTTCTCTTGATTAATAACTTGGTCTATGGTTATATTTTCAGGTTTATACTTCTCCTTTATTGTTTTTATTTCGGTTACCGAATTTTTATATATTTTCTTTCCGATCCGATACAATAAAAATATATTAATTATTATACCTATAAGTATGGCTAATAGGATATTGTAATCGATATTTTTAAAGCGTGCTACAAATATTGCCGATACTGTTAATAGCAGTGCTATTAGAGTAAGGTAGGACAATTGTCTTCTATATTTCTTTATCTCGTTCATAACTTTAGTTTATCCAATTTTGTTAAGAAAACGGATAATTTCCGTTGTTGAAAATATATGATCAACTTGTGTTGTTTGTAAGCAAGCGTTTGTCATGGTTGCAACCTGACATTCTGCCGGATCTTGTATTATTGTAAGTCCTCCGTTATCTTTCACTTTTTTTAAACCTATAGCCCCATCTTTGTTTGCTCCCGAAAGAATGATTCCTACTAATTTCCTTTTATAGTTGTATGCCGATGACATAAATGAAAGATCAATGGATGGACGGCTATGGTTTACAGGTTCTTCGGTTGATAATGAAAATTTGTTGCCCAGTTCAATATACATATGATAATTAGCGGGGGCTAAATAAATAACGCCAGGTTTTATTGGATCTTTGTCATTTGGTTCAAAAATTGGCAAAGCAGATTTTATACTTAGCGCTTCCACAAATCCGGATCGGACATGTTTCAGTCTATGTAAACATAGGAATATTGGAAGAGAGTAGTTTTTTGGAAGTGACGAAATTATTCGAGTCACTATTTGGAAACTACCCGCACTGCCTCCTATCATAACTGCCTTATAATCAACCATTATGCTGTCCTCTTTTTGTAAATTTTCTCCACTGAATTTAGGGTTAACAATTTTCTGGCGAAGGGCCCTGTTTCGATGTTCTCTCTGGAACCAACACAAAGAATTCCTCCTGTTAATAAACTATCAAATAGCTTTTGTCCTATTTTATCTTGCAATGTAGCATTGCAATATATCATTTTATTACGATATAATATAAGATGTTGTCCTGTTAATGGACTGTCTTGTAAGTAGCTGTATTTTTTAAACTCAATATTTTCAACGAGTTCAGAATTCATAATTGCTTTATTGCTTTCTATACTATAGTAGTCTGACAACTCAAAACTACCAGAAAATCGTTTGTGATTTGCCTCGGAATTTTCCATTTTTCTTATGTCGTAGATTGCGCCATTTTTTATTGCATCAAGGCGCAACTGACTTAAACTGGAAACAATTATTTTTGTCTTATTTAAAAATCCGGATTCTTTTAGGAGTATTACGAAACTGTAAACATCGTCGCCACTTGTGACCCCGGGTATGTGTACGTTTATTTTTCCATATGTTTTAAATAAGTTTGGAAGATGGACATCTCTTAAATCCCTCCAAAATGAGGGGTCACGGAACATTTCTGTTGTGTCAATCATTCCTTCTGACAAATACTTGCCAAATAATTGGGCATCGTTTTCAAGACGATGAATAAAATCAACAATAGAGGAGTAGTTGTGATCATTCATTACTTTTAAGACACGACGTTTGAAGGCAGTTAATGCTAAACTGCTGAAATCAATCGAATAGGCGTCATTAATCGCTGCTATGATTTTTTTGGTATCAACTATGCCAATGTCATTTATCATTCTTATGTAAGGTCTCTTTTAGTTAGTACGATTTCTTCTTATAAATGCCTTTTGTTCTCTCAAAATTATTGGCCACAGAACCTAGGATGCTTTCATGTGCCCCTAAAACCAGATGACCATCTCGGTATAAGTTATTTGAAAACATTTCTATAACGTGATTTTGTAATTTATTATTGAAATAGATAATTACGTTCCGGCAAAAGATAATATCGAATTTTGAGTAAAATATATTTTTGTCGTTTACAAGGTCATGTTTACGATATACGGCTTTATTTCGTAAAAAAGGTTTCATAATAATAGTATCTCTATTTTTATCAATGTCGAAATATTTATCATAAGGGACATCTTTCACATCCTCATAATTATAAGGATTTTCTTTTATTACTTTATCAAAGTTATCCAGATAATTTAGATTAAAACGATAACGATACTCCCCTCGCTTTGCCTTCTCCAACATATCCGTATTTATATCGGTTGCAAAAACCTTAGCCTTTTCAAATAAATCAAGTTCATGCAATAATACCAACATTGAGTAAATCTCTTGTCCACTTGAACAGCCGGCATGCCATATAAATATGGATTTATTTTGCTTGAATTTTGGGAGAACTCTGTATTTTAATGTCGTCCACAATTCCGGGTCTCTGAATAGTTCTGTTGTATTGACGGTGATTTCTTTTACAACATGCTCGAGGAATTCCTTGTCGCGCATTATTTTTTGAGATAGCTCTTCAATTGTCAAGCGATAATCAGATAGTATCTTGTCAATCCTTCTACGAAACGATTTCTCAGAGTAGTCTGTAAAATCATATGTAGAAACGCTTTTTATTGCAGTTATAAACCTGTTAGTTTCTTCAACTGAGACCATATGCACTTATAGCTCTTAAAAAATTCCTGTAGCGGAAAATTAATTAGTTTTCAAAAATAGAAAAAATTTAATGAAACGAATCGTTTTCTCCAGATATATCTCTAAAACAATTTTAAGTGCAATCATGTCGTAACGTGAAGATAGATCCTGAATTCATTGATAAACAATCTATTATGTCATTTTATCAGGGTGAAATAGAATTTCACCGGGTTGTGATCGCTCGTTTGAAACTGTAAATCTGAAGTCTCTACTTTTAAAGGCACAATGTTGGGTGAGGAAATTACGAAATCTATAATTGCTGTTTCCCACAATGTTGAATCAGAGGTGTTTAATGATCTGTTGGTGGGGGTATTCTTATCGTACGAAATATTCCAACCCAATGGAATGAATGTGGTATCAATTTGTGTTACTACATAGAACTCATTAGAGATCCCTTGGTTCAACAATTCTTTTGCGGGAACTTGATTAAAATCCCCGGCTATCACAACAAATGTCCCGTTTTCATAAAGGGATATGGCATATTGGAGTAGTTGTTGTACCTCTCTTTTCCTAATTTCTCCTTTGTCAAATGCTGTGTTATGAGTATTAATTATACAAAGCTCTTCTCCTGTTTTAGTGTTAAATTTTTGTGCCATAAAACCCCGATCTAACATCCATAATTTTTTTGGCCAACTATAGGATATATCATATGAATGTCGCTTCGATTCAATGGGTTTAATATTTGATATATTTAATAATCCTGACTCTATTTTGCCCAAAGGGTTAGTAATGGGAAACGGAATATAACAAACATTATAATTATAAATAAAATCGATATGATGTTTCGTTGTGTAAACATTTTTAAATTTAATTTTCTGGTTTATATAATAGGATCGTTTTGAATTGAAATCAACCTCTTGTAATAATATAAAATCAGCATTGTTGCTTCTTAGCCATTGACTGATAAGGTCTAGATTTTGAGTTGTTCTGTTCGGTGTTGTACGAACTTGAGTTCCCCCGTCATAAAAAAAGTCCATATCGTCGCCAAGTCCAGCGTAGCCGATGTTCCAACTTATTAGCTGCAACGTGTCGGATTGTAATGTTTCCGTTGGATCCGTATTCTGGTAAATGGTTTGCACTAACGGTGGAGCGTAGTCTGTTAATTGTAATAAAGCTATAAATAACAAGGGCATCCCAATAACTATAGATCCCAAAATAAGAACAACTCGAATTAAAATCTTTTTCATTGGAATTTATTTTTTGTGCAAAATAGGTTTTATTCTGCAAAATGTCAAAAAAAATAGGGATGCGGATACATTGTATTTGAAATTAGGTCAAGATCATTTTATTGTCCATCATTTATACATTTCTTGATTTTAAATCAAGTGTTTTCCGATTTTGATTGTTGTAAAACATGTTTGCATGTTTAACTATGATATTTTGTAGCCGTAATATCAATCGATTTGTTAATTTTGCACCTTTAGTTTATAATAAGAAATACATAAAACAAAAATCTATGGACAGAAATCTGTTTTCCTCATCTATTGGCAAGAAAGTAATCGTTGCCGTGTCAGGAGCTTTTCTAATGTCGTTTTTGATAGTTCATTTGGCTATTAATTTGACATTGATCATTGATGATACAGGACTATTGTTTAATAGTGCCGCTCATTTTATGGCAACCAACCCGATTATTAAAATCGTGGAGCCCATATTGGCATTGGGTTTTGCAATCCATATCCTGTATACAATTATTCTTACTCTGCAAAATATGCGATCAAGACCCGTAAGATATGCACGACAAGATTTATCGGGAGCTAGTTCGTGGGCATCGCGTAATATGTTTATCTTAGGAGGACTTGTCCTAACGTTCCTTGTTATGCATCTCTTTCACTTTTTCATTAAAATGAAATATACAGGTGATCCTTTGTTGGATGTCAAAGTAATGATTGATGGGGAGCTGGTGAAAAATGGATATCTACTCGTCTCCTCTTTTTTCAAGGATTTTTTGGTATATAGTATAATATATATTGTTGGTGCCATATTCCTTGGTTTACATTTAGTGCATGGATTTTGGTCTGCATTTCAGAGTTTAGGATTATGCAATAAAATTTGGTTGTCTCGATTGCAAACTGTTGCTGTTGTATTTGCAGCGATAATGGCGTTGGGGTTTAGCATTATTCCAATCTATTTTATTATCTTTTTTTAATTGAAACCACCGAAATTCGGTTAAATAATTTGAATTATGTCACAAATCCAATCAAATATTCCAAGCGGTCCATTAACTGAAAAGTGGACTCAACATAAGGCTAATCTAAAGGTGGTTAGTCCTGCAAACAAAAGGAAATTAGACGTTATTGTCGTTGGAACTGGGTTAGCCGGAGCCTCAGCGTCATCGTCTTTGGCAGAGTTGGGCTATAATGTTACAACATTTTGTTATCAAGATAGCCCCCGACGTGCACACTCTGTTGCAGCGCAAGGCGGAATTAATGCAGCTAAGAATTACCAAAACGATAACGATAGCGTTTATCGTCTCTTTATGGATACGATTAAGGGGGGAGATTATCGCTCCAGAGAAGCCAACGTATATCGTTTGGCCGAAGTTAGTAATCTAATTATTGATCAATGTGTAGCACAAGGAGTACCCTTTGCTCGAGAATATGGTGGATTATTAGATAATCGATCCTTTGGAGGATCTTTGGTCAGTAGAACATTCTATGCACGAGGCCAAACCGGACAACAATTGCTTATTGGTGCCTACGGTGCTTTGAGTCGACAAGTAGGTTTAGGAACCGTAAAATTGGAGACACGCCATGAAATGCTCGATTTAGTGGTAATTGATGGTGTGGCTCGTGGAATTATTGCCAGAGATATGGTGACGGGCGAAATTAAACGATATAGTGCTCATGCCGTAGTTATTGCCACAGGAGGATATGGAAATGTATTCTTTCTATCGACCAATGCCATGGGAAGCAACGGTAGTGCAATGTGGCAAGCGTATAAAAAAGGAGCGTATGTTTCAAATCCTAGCTTTGTACAAATTCACCCAACATGTATCCCCGTTCACGGAGATCAACAATCGAAATTAACCTTAATGTCGGAATCGCTCAGAAATGATGGCCGTGTTTGGGTTCCAAAGAAAATGGAAGATGTTGAACGGTTGCGAAAAGGAGCGGTAAAACCATCTCAAATACCCGACGAGGATCGAGATTTCTACCTCGAAAGAAGATACCCAACCTATGGTAATCTTGTGCCACGTGATGTTGCATCAAGAGCAGCCAAGGAACGTTGCGATGCCGGATTTGGGGTTAATGAAACAGGGAAAGCTGTTTTTCTTGATTTTAAATATGCCATTAAACGATTAGGAAAATCGGTTGTTGAAGCACGGTACGGAAACTTATTCCAAATGTATGAGAAGATCGCAGATGTGAATCCATACGAAGAACCAATGCAAATATATCCTGCAATACACTACACAATGGGAGGCTTGTGGGTCGATTATAATCTAATGACCAATATTCCTGGATTGTTTGCCATTGGGGAAGCAAACTTTAGTGATCATGGAGCCAATCGCCTAGGCGCATCTGCATTAATGCAAGGACTTGCCGATGGATATTTTGTACTACCATACACTATTGGCGAGTTTTTAGCAGGCGAAATTATGAAACCAAAACCCGATGTTAATCACGAAGCTTTTGTCGCTGCAGAGAAAGATGTGCTAGAAAGAGCCGAAAAACTTATCAATATTAAGGGCGAGTTACCCGTAGATCATTTCCATAAGGAACTGGGCAAGATAATGTGGAATAAAGTGGGAATGTCTCGAAATGAGAAGGGCATGACGGAGGCTATTGATGATATCAAAAAATTGAAATCCGAATTTTGGAAAAATGTACGTGTCCCCGGAAAGGTAGGTGAATTAAATCAAGAAATTGAAAAAGCAATGCGTGTAGCCGATTATTTTGAAATTGGCGAACTAATGGCTTTAGACGGACTTGAAAGAAATGAGTCTTGCGGGGGGCACTTCAGGGAGGAATCAGTAACAGAAGATGGCGAAACCCTTCGAAACGACGAAATTGGGTGCTATGTGAGTTTATGGCAACACAAAGATGTAAATGTTGCTCCACAGCTTATTAAGGAGCCGTTGATTTTCGAAAATGTAGAACTTTCACAGCGTAGTTACAAATAGCGATAGATGTATAATAGTATAGAAAAATAAAAATATGGCAACGGATAATATATTAAAGAACCTGATTTTAAAGGTTTGGCGTCAGGCAAGTCCAAAAGATAAAGGGAAATTTGTGACGTATACAATTCAAAATGTTTCCACTGGCTCCTCATTTTTTGAGATGCTGGATTTGTTGAACGACGATTTGATTCGTAAAGGCGACGAACCGGTTGCTTTTGATCATGATTGTAGAGAAGGAATTTGTGGAACATGTAGCTTATTTATCAATGGAAAGCCGCATGGACCCGACAATTTGATTACTACATGTCAGCTTCACATGAGGAAATTTAAAGAGGGAGAGACAATTACAATCGAACCTTGGAGAAGCGCTGCATTTCCTGTTATGAAAGATCTAATTGTTGATAGAAATGCTTTTGAAAAGATAATTCAAGCAGGAGGTTTCGTGTCGGTAAATACCGGAGGAATCCCCGATGCAAACGCAATTCCAATTGCCCACGACGCTGCCGAAGAGTCTATGGATGCTGCCCAATGTATTGGATGCGGAGCATGTGTTGCTGCGTGTAAAAATGCATCAGCAATGCTGTTTGTTGCCGCTAAGGTGTCTCATTTAGCGCTTCTTCCTCAAGGAAAAACGGAGGCAACAAGAAGAGCCAAGGCCATGGTTGCGAAAATGGATGAATTGGGTTTTGGAAACTGTACCAACACTGGTGCATGCGAGGCCGAATGTCCAAAGGGAATTAGCATTGCAAACATAGCCCGACTGAACAGAGAGTTCTTAGTGGCAAAGTTTCAAGATTAACCAATCATTGAAGATAAAAAAAGAGACTATTTCATGGGAGATAGTCTCTTTTTTGCCTTTATAACACGAATTAATACAACTTTCTTCTTTTTACAAACCAGGAAGATAGAACTTGCTCGAAGGGACTGTCAATATCCACTTCAACGAGATCAATATTGTATTGCAAGCATCGTTTTTTTAATTCATTAAATTGAACTTCAATGTTTTTGCAGTAGTATTCGCGATATTCCGAAGGGGTTAGTTTAAAGGTTTCCCCCGTTTCCATGTCAATTAGTTTATAGGGTCGGTTCTCTAATTCAAACAACTGTTCCGACTTTTTGTGAATCACATGGAAAATAATTACTTCGTGTTTATTGTATCGCAAGTGTTCTAGCGCTTCAAAAAGTTCTTTCTGGTCATCTTGCATAAACATATCGGTAAACAAAACCACCAGCGATTTTTTGTGAATTACTTCTGCAATTTCATGTAAAATGGCAGCAGTTGATGTTGTTTTATTCTTGTTTTCGGTGTACTGATCTCTCATTATTGAGTCGAGATAGCTAACAAGCACCTTCTGATGGCTCAACGATAATTTTGCAGGAAGATGCGTCTCTATAGCATCACTATATATGGTAAGACCAACAGCATCTCGCTGTCTATGAAGCATTTGTATGAGAGCCGCGGCACATAATGCGGAATAACCAGCTTTATGAATACGTTTGTCGGTAGGGTAAAACATTGAACTGCTTGTGTCCATCACAATTTGACATCGCAGATTTGTCTCAGCTTCAAATTTTTTGACATACAACTTGTCGGTTCTTCCATATAGTTTCCAATCGATGTGTCGGATTGATTCCCCTTGATTGTAAACGCGATGTTCTGCAAATTCAACCGAAAATCCATGATAGGGACTTTTGTGAATTCCTGAAATAAATCCGTCAACGATTTGACGTGCATAAAAATCGATGCTGTTTAGATATGGAAGGGATTCTATTTGTTCTGTTATGGTCAAAAATCGGTTGTTCATGTTGGAAATGTTTTTACAAAGATATGGATTTTTTCACATACTATTTTCTTGCCAATTCGTCATTGTACCATCGCTAAGAGCTGTAAACTTTGGGCACTTATTTGAAAGAATAGATGAGAAGTTAAACCATTGTATGTTTTTGTGGTCAAAGATATCGTAAACCACTTAAATATAACGATTATGAAACCTACAATCTTTATCGCAGCATTATTAGTAGCTTCTATGTTTGCTACAACCGTCGACGCTCAAAACAGAGGCGGAGGACGAAGTCAAAACAATTATCAATCGGAATGTTTGATTCCAAATTTAACAGAAACCCAACAAACTAAAATTGAGAGTTTGAGATTAGAGCGCATGCAAGCTAGAAATAGCCATCGTCTTGAGATGGATGAGTTACGATTATCAAAACGAAGAATGATGATGACAGGGGCTACTGATGCGAATCAAATTAATGGAGTAATTGATCAAATGGGGTCTAAGCGAGTGGAGATGCAAAAGTCGGCAGCGGCTCACCGATTAGCCGTGCGCGCCCTTCTTACCGACGAACAAAAGGTTTATTTTGACAATTATGGTAACGGTCGTCGCTACAATAATGGAAATCGTCGAGGATATAGAAATGGGGGTGGAAATGGCAATTTTAGAAATTGTTACTATCGAAATAATTATTAGTTGAGCGTCTAAATAATATGCAAAAAAAAGCGTTGAGAACAGTTCTTAACGCTTTTTTTGACTGAATATAAACTACTTATCCTTTTATATTTAAATATTTACCTGTATGCTTAATAAGATTATTTAGAAATAAAATATTAAGTTCTAATCCAGTAGGACGCATGTAAACGGTAATAAAACTCTCTCCTTTTTCAATTGTCCAGCGTCGTTCCCAATCTTGGTTATTAACTTCTATTTTATCCTGTTCCGAGAATTTGCCTCTTTTATCGTCATCTTTTCCATATAAGCCATATATTTTATCATTTATTTTGGTAATTGCCTCCAGTGAAGAGGTTCCTTTCTTTTGAAATAATCGAACATTTACGGGATTGCTTCCAGTGAAATTGTCTTTATCAAAAAATACTCTGAATTGGATTGTATCTAAGCATCCCAATTCTACCCACGGTAATGGTTTTTCATACACAATCATAAACATCGATTCCGTATCGGTGCTTTCAACCTCTTCGTAATCACCATAAAAGAATGTTGTGATATCATACGTGAAGAGGTCTAAGATGTTTTTTTCTTTTTTTTGTGTTTTAAAGAAACTCATTGGCCTATTTTATCTCGTGAAATGCAAAGGTACGATTATTTTTTCCCCTCTTTATAAAACAGTTAAGCCATAAAGATGTTTAACAGTTTGATAACATTTTAACATGTACAATAAGCAATCCTCGATGAACTTTACACCAAAGGATTGCTTAAAATACGTTAATTATTCGAAATCGCCAAAACGACCGTTTTGTAAGAATAGAACACTTTTTTCTATTTCAGGAAACATAACCTTGTCGTTTTCAACCGATTCTACATTTAAACGGTATTGCATTAAGAATTCAGCTAAATATGGGGACGTTCTCAATGGTTTGCGAAATTCCATGGCTTGAGCAGCATTGAAAAGTTCAATTGCCAGAACACGTTCAACGTTGTCAATAACTCGGATTACTTTTGTAGCTGAGTTTGAACCCATGCTTACATGATCCTCCTGACCGTTGCTCGAAACAATACTGTCCACCGATGCGGGCATGCAAAGTCCTTTGTTTTGACTAACAATGGAGGCTGCTGTATATTGAGGAATCATAAAACCACTGTTTAATCCTGGATTTACCACTAAAAACTCGGGCAATTCTCGCAATCCTAAGATTAATTGGGCTGTTCGTCGCTCACTAATGTTGGCAATTTCGGCCATAGCTATCGCAAGAAAATCGAGCGATAAAGCCAAAGGTTGCCCGTGGAAGTTGCCACCAGAAACAATAAGATCTTCATCGGGGAAAATTGTGGGATTGTCGGTAACGGAGTTTATCTCCGTCAAAACCACACTAGAAACGTAGTTAACGGCGTCTTTTGATGCTCCATGCACTTGTGGCATACATCGGAACGAGTATGGGTCTTGTACGTGCTTTTTAGGTCTGTTAATTATCTCGGAACCTTCCAAGAGCGTACGGATATTTTCTGCTGTATCGATTTGTCCTTGATGAGGGCGGATTTTATGAAGTTGCTCAAAAAATGGCTCAATACGTCCATCGTACCCATCTAGGGATATTGCTCCAATAATGTCGGCATATTTAATTAAGCGGAACGATTTAAGTAGGGCATGAACCGCATGAGCACTCATAAATTGCGTTCCATTTAATAGGGCAAGTCCTTCTTTACATTTTAGGGTTATTGGTTCCCACTTGAATTGCTCAATAATGTCGGCGAAATTATGAATTGCACCTTCATAAACAACCTCGCCCAAACCCAATAAAGGCAAACACATGTGAGCCAAAGGAGCTAAATCGCCCGATGCGCCTAACGATCCTTGTTGATAGACAACGGGATATAACTTATTGTTATACATATCAATAAGTCGTTGAACGGTTGCTAGTTGAACTCCGCTGTGTCCCAACGAAAGAGCGTGAACTTTAAACAAAAGCATGAGTTTAACAATCTCTGGATCAACCATATCGCCCGTTCCACACGCATGCGACATCACAAGGTTGTTTTGTAATGTTGTAAGGTCCTCTTTCCCAATGCTTATGTTGCACAGTGAGCCAAATCCAGTGGTAACACCGTAAATAGGATCGGGATGATTCTCCACTTTCTTGTCAAGATAAGTGCGACAATGTTCAATTCGTTTTATCGACTCTTCGGAAAGAACAAGTTGCATATCTTTTTCAACAATCTTTTCGATTTGTTCAAAACTCAACTCTTCTGGTGATATGAAATGTGTGTTATCCATAGTATTTATTTTTTATATTGTTTATTATTATCAATATTAGCTTTTGTTTATTCAACTATGCTCCTAATATGGTATAAAGAGAATCAAAGTTGTGGGTATTTTGATCGCCATTTTCCATATCTTTTACTTTGAATTGATTGTTGTTTATTTCCTCTTCGCCCACAAAAATCACAAAAGGGATCTGTTTGGCGTTTGCATACGACATTTGTTTTTTCATTTTCGCCGATTCTGGATAAACCTCTACCGCAATTCCTTTGTTTCTTAACTTTGTGGCTGCTTGTAGACAGTAAAGGCTTTCGCGGTCGCCAAAGTTTACAAACATGGCTTTGATGGTGTGTGTTACCGATTCTGGGAAGAGATTTAAGTTGTCAAGAACATCGTAAATGCGGTCGGCTCCAAAACTTATTCCAACTCCTGAAACGCCTTCCATTCCAAACACTCCGGTCAGGTTGTCATATCGTCCACCGCCACAGATGCTTCCTATTTGTACATCCAACGCCTTTACTTCAAAAATGCAGCCAGTGTAGTAGTTTAGTCCTCGTGCAAGGGAAAGGTCAAATTCCAGCTCGTTCCTTAATTCATATCCAGTCAACAAATTAAGGACACTCTCCAACTCTTCAACGCCCTTTAATCCTTCGGGTTGATTGGCAAACAGGTTGCGCATAACTTCAATTTTGTCGCGGTTTGAGCCACATAACTGCAGAATAGGCTTTATTATTTCAAATTCTTGAGCTGTCATTCCTTTTTGGTTTAGCTCTTCTTGAACTTGGTCGATTCCTATTTTATCGAGTTTGTCAATGCCAATCGTAATTTCAGTCAGGAGGTCTTCTCGATTTATAAGCGATACCATTCCGGACAGAATTTTCCGATTGTTTAGTTTAATGCAGGTGCGAATTCCTAATTTGGAGAAAATTTCGTCCATGATCATAACAAGTTCAGCTTCGTTCATTTGCGAATCAGAACCTATAACATCGGCATCGCATTGGTAAAATTCGCGATATCGCCCTTTTTGAGGCTTGTCGGCGCGCCAAACGGGTTGTATTTGATATCGACGAAATGGGAATGTTATTTCATTTCGGTGTTGCACTACATAACGAGCAAATGGGACAGTAAGGTCGTATCGCAATCCCTTTTCGCACATTTGGGATGAGAGTTTGGTTAACTCTTTATTATTTAGATCATTAGTATCGACACTTCGCAGGAAATCACCCGAATTAAGAATACGAAATAAGAGTTTATCGCCCTCTTCGCCATATTTCCCAAGGAGTGTTGAAAGTTGTTCCATACTTGGGGTTTCTATGGGTTCAAATCCGTAAACTTTATATACATTTTTAATGGTGTCGAAAATAAAGTTTCTACGTCCCATTTCTGTGGGATTAAAATCGCGTGTTCCTTTGGGTATGCTTGGTTTTTGTGCCATCGTTATATGAAATGATTTGTAAGATTGCAAAATTATTATTTTTCGACCGATATACTAGACTTAATCGCTAATTTTGAGTGTTCGGCTTGTTTTTTTTCGATTTTAAGAGTCAGCACAATAGTGAAATCTAATTACAAATAAGAATTGCATGTGCCCTTTATTGTGGGAAATGTTTTGAACAAGGTGGTGCCTAATATCTTTATTAAAAATGAACTGGCGATTAGGGAAGAAGTCACAACTCTACAATAAGAAAAATACTTTTCAGCTTGTCTATCTTGAAGCGTATTTTAAAGGTAAATGCTAACGTTACATTTAGTAAATGTGAGGTTGTCTCCAAATTGCTTTTCATAATTTCGATCCAACCTTTTTTATTTTACAGTGCGTTTTTCAGTGTTGCAATTGCCACTTCGGGATCTTGAGCATTAAACACGTAACTTCCAGCAACCAAAACATTGGCACCGGCTTGGGCAAGTTTTTTAACATTAGTGTTATCAACCCCGCCATCTACTTGTATCATTAGATTTGGGTTAATTTTGTTTGCCTTTTCCCTGATAGCACGAATTTTATCGTAGCTGTGCTCTATAAATTTCTGTCCTCCATATCCCGGATTGACCGACATTACCAACACCATATCGATATCGGGTAATATGTCCCATAGAAGTTCTGCTGATGTATGCGGATTAATGGCTACGCCGGCTTTAGCTCCAGTGTCTTTTATTTGATAAATGGTTCGATGAAGGTGTATTGATCCTTCAAAATGAACCGTTATTATATCGGCCCCGGATTCACAAAATAAACTAATGTAACGCTCTGGTTTTTCGATCATTAAGTGAACGTCCAAGGGTTTTGTGGTGTGCGCTTTTATCTGTTTTATGATGGGCATTCCAAAGGTTATGTTTGGAACAAAATGTCCGTCCATAATATCAAGATGTAGCCAGTCGGCTTGACTACGGTTAAGCATATCAATGTCAGCCTTAAGATTCATAAAGTTTGCTGACAGTAGGGAAGGGGAGATAATTAATGCCATTTGTTTTTATATTTTAAAGGACAAAGCGAAAAAACCATGCCAACATCGATACGATATTGATATGTTTTTTTCGCTTTTCAAATAACGGGTGATTTTTAATTTAAAGTTGGGGTTTTATCCCAAATAGGTTTTTAAATTTCTACATCGCGACGTGTGTTTTAATCGGCGAATGGCTTTCTCTTTAATTTGACGTACTCTTTCTCTGGTAAGACCTAACTCGTCACCAATCTCCTCCAAGGTTAATGCTTGGGTATTAATTCCAAAATAGTGACGAATAATATCCGATTCGCGTCTCGACAGCGTTGTTAAAGTTCGTTCAATCTCTTTTCTAAGTGAGTCGGTAATTAAGTTCTTATCGGGGTCAGGCGTGTCGGTTGATTCAAGTAAATCCGACATGGAAACATCTTCACTTTCTGTTATTGGAGCGTCAATGGAGACATGTTTTCCTATAATTTCCATGGACCGTTTCACTTCTATGGGACTCAAATCGAGCACAATTGCAATTTCTTCCGCCGTAGGTTCCCTTTCATAATCTTGTTCTAGTTTCGAAAAAGCTTTTGAAATTTTATTTATGGCACCAATTTTATTTAAAGGAAGTCGTACAATTCTTGCCTGTTCTGCCAATGCTTGAAGTATCGATTGTCGAATCCACCAAACAGCATAGGAGATAAACTTAAATCCACGAGTTTCGTCAAATCTTTGTGCAGCTTTAATTAAGCCTAGATTTCCTTCATTTATGAGATCAGGCAAACTTAATCCTTGATTTTGATATTGTTTCGATACCGATACTACAAATCGGAGATTTGCTTGCACTAGTTTATTTAACGCGCCTTGATTTCCAGATCGAATATCACGAGCAAGAGTGACTTCATCTTCAGCAGTTAAAAGATCGACTTGACCGATTTCCCGTAAATAGCGATCTAACGATTGGGTATCTCGATTCGTGACTTGTTTTGAAATTTTAAGTTGTCTCATGGACATGCAATTTTGGTTATAGTATGTGATTTGGCGCCTAAATATAACTTTTATATTAATACAACCGACCTCTTAACCTCTTATTTTTAGTCAAGTAAGGTTTTTTTCAAGATTTCCACCCAGTTTGCAATACGACTATCTGTTTTTTCACTTTCATAATCTTCGTCCAGTGGAAGCCCTACGAATCTCCCATCTTTAAGGGCTTTCGAATCTGTAAATGTGTAGCCATCGCGACTTACGTGACCTACAATTTCGGCCTCTTTTGTTTGTAAAACATTAGCCATTTCTCCAATGGCATCAACAAATTTTGCAGCATATGTAATATGATCTCCAAGTCCGAACAAAGCTATTTTCTTGCCCTTTAGATTGGTTCTTTTAAGTTTAGGCATAATCGAACCCCATTGGTTGGTGTTGTCTTCTCCATCCCATGTTTCCGAACCCAATGTGGATACTCCAAAAATGAGTTTGTCGTATTTCGACAATGTGTCTATGGTAACATCGTTAACTGGATAGATGTCCGCTTTGTCAGCGCCCAATAAATTTTGTATTTTTTCTGCAACAACTGCAGTTCTGCTCTTGGCAGGACCGTAAAAAATTCCTATTTTTTTCATACTAATAACATTTATGTTAATTGGTTAAACAACTTAGATGTTCGTGTTGTTCAGGGAAAATTTATAATAATGAATAATGTGTGGAAAAGGATTATAAGGTAAAGCTTATTACATAGCATTAATGGTGTTTTACGTTGATCATTCGTAAAAGGTTATAGGTTTATTGTTTTTATGTAGTAAAGAAGTTGGAGTTTAATGTAAACATTTAACCCAGTGTAAGTTATGAGTTATTATATTAAAATAATAATCAATTACTTTGTGGTGAAAAATTTTAATTCGATTTATTTCACTTCCGTCGATTATAATACAAAGATTGAAATTATTCGCTTTCTTCTGAAAAGGGATAAGTGCCTGTCTGATAGGTGTAAACTCATCAAAAAATGTAACAAGTGGTTGATTTGCTGACCACTCGCTTCCTTGTATGAGGAATAAATAATTGTTTTCAGACAAAGGCTTTAGGATAGATCGTAAAGTTGGGATATCTTTAAAGACGAAGAGGATAGTCGTTGTTCAACGTTCACATTGCATTCGTTGCCTAAATTCACACAATGAATACAATGGGAACATTGTTTCTAATTTTTTTTAATGGTGCTTAATAGTTGTGCCATTTCTGATTGTATTTTTTTTGCTTCATTGCGTGCTATTTCAGCAAATTTGGATGTATTTGAAGCGTATAAAATCTGTCTTGAACTATTCACAATGAGTCCACAATTTTTGGTTAATCCGTTTTGAGCAACCTCGTTTAGTGATCCTCCTTGTGCGCCGATACCGGGTACTAATAGGAAGTTTTCGGGCACTATTTCTCGAATTTCGGCGAGCATTTCAGCCTTGGTTGCCCCAACGACGTACATTAAATTATCGCGATTTCCCCAGTTTTTACTGGTTTTTAGAACCTGCTTGTATATAAGGTCGTTGTTTTTAAGTTGTAGTTGTTGAAAGTCGTTTGCACCTTGGTTCGAAGTAAGTGCGAGCAGTATTACCCATTTGTCTTTGTATTCTAAAAATGGGATCACCGAGTCTGAACCCATATATGGATTCACTGTTACTGCATCAAATTCCATGGTTTCAAAAAATGTTTTGGCGTACATTTTTGATGTATTTCCAATATCTCCTCTTTTAGCATCTGCAATCAGAAAAATTTCTGGATATTTTTTTTTAATGTAAGTAACTGTTTTTTCAAGACTTTGCAATCCTTTTATTCCATAGCATTCGTAAAAGGCTAGATTTGGTTTATAGGCAACGGATAGATCGTGAGTGGCATCAATTATAGCTTTATTGAACTCGAATATAGGATCGGTAGTGTTTTTAAGAAATTGGGGAATTTTCTCAATATCCGTGTCCAGTCCAACACATAAAAACGATTGTTTTGTTTTACATTGACTAACTATTTCACTAAAGTCCATTACATTATGCCTCCGTCATTTAATTTCTCGGCATTTTCGGCCATTTGAAGTTTCTCAATAATTTCAGCAATATCACCATCCATAATTGCCGAAAGATTGTACATTGTAAGTCCAATCCGGTGGTCAGTCATTCGTCCTTGAGGATAGTTGTAGGTGCGGACTTTGGCTGATCGGTCACCCGTAGAAACCAATGTTTTTCGTTTTGATGCAATGGCATCCATTCTTTTTGAATATTCAATATTGTAGAGGCGAGTTTTTAGTTCGCGCATGGCTTTGTCTAGGTTTTTTAATTGTGATTTTTCATCCTGACAAGTTACAACTAGTCCTGACGGAATGTGTGTTAATCGTATGGCGGAGTATGTTGTGTTTACCGATTGTCCTCCAGGTCCAGAACTACAATAGGTGTCTTTTTTTACATCTTCGGGTTTTATTTGCAGGTCAAATTCTTCTGCCTCGGGAAGTACGGCTACCGTTGCAGCTGAGGTGTGTACACGCCCTTGTGTTTCTGTTTGAGGAACGCGCTGAACCCTATGGACTCCGGATTCATATTTTAAAATCCCATAAACGCCTGTTCCGCTAATTGCAGCAATAATCTCTTTGTAGCCGCCGGAGGTTCCTTCGGTGGTACTAGTAACTTCCATTTTCCAATGTTTATTTTCAATAAATTTGGAATACATGCGAAACAGGTCGCCAGCAAAAATACTGGCTTCATCTCCTCCTGTACCTGCTCTGATTTCCAGAATAGCATTTTTATCGTCGTCTGGATCCTTAGGAATCATTAGAATGCGAATTTTATCTTCAATCTCAGGAATAAGAGCCTCTAGCATTTCAATCTCCTCTTTTACCATCTCTTTCATATCTTCATCTTTCTCATCAACAAGCATTGCTTTTGAGGAAGCTAAGTTGTTTATAGCATTTTTATGCTCCTTGCCCATTTCAACAATTGGCTCAAGATTTTTATATTCCTTTGTTAATTTTATATATCTTTTTACGTCGTTAATAACCTCCGGATCAGTTAATTGCTGACCTATCTCTTCGAATTTTAAACGTAGTGATTCTAATTTACTGAAACTGTTTGTCATATTGTTATATTAGTTGTATTCAAATTCGCCGTATTCGGAACGGATTGTTAATTTGTTCTGCTCTGCTTTTTTGCAATAACCTACAATTTTAGCTTCTAAGTTGAATGAATTGGCAATGCTTATTATTTGCTGCGCATGTTCCGCACTTGTGTAGATTTCAAATCGATGTCCCATGTTAAAAACTTGATACATCTCCTTCCAATCGGTTCCAGATTCCTTTTTTATAACTTTAAATAGGGGAGGAGGTGTAAATAGATTGTCTTTCACTACATGCATATTCTCAACAAATTTCATGATTTTTGTTTGTGCGCCTCCTGAGCAGTGAATCATGCCATGAATGTGTGGTCTAAATTGTTGTAATACCTTTGCAATAACAGGGGCGTATGTTCTTGTTGGACTTAAAACCAATTTCCCCATATCGAGGTTCAAGCCTTCCACTTTTTCAGTCAACAACTTGCTACCGCTGTAGACTAGATGGCTGGGAATATTGGGATCAAAGCTTTCGAGATATTTTTTCGCCAAGTAGTTTGCAAAAACATCGTGACGTGCACTGGTGAGTCCATTGCTTCCCATTCCTCCGTTGTAGCAATCTTCGTATGTTGTTTGACCGAATGACGCTAAACCAACAATTACGTCATTGTCCTGAATGTTTTGATTGTCAATTATATCTGCTCTTTTCATCCGCGCAGTTACGGTGCTATCTACAATTATGGTTCTAACGAGATCTCCAACATCCGCTGTTTCTCCGCCTGTGAAATAACAATTAATCCCATGCTTTTTTAAGTTCTCAATCACTTCGCTTGTTCCTTCGATAATGGCTTTGATTACATCTCCCGGGATTAAGTGTTTGTTTCTTCCTATGGTTGATGATACAAGGATTCCATCGGTTGCACCAACACACAAAAGGTCGTCAATGTTCATTATCAAGGCATCCTGAGCAATCCCTTTCCACACTGATATATCGTTGGTTTCGCGCCAATATAAATAGGCAAGCGACGATTTTGTGCCAGCACCATCGGCATGCATTATATTGCAATATTCCGAATCATTTCCTAGGATATCGGGAATGATTTTACAAAATGCGGATGGGAAAATTCCTTTATCGATATTTTTAATGGCATTATGAACTTCGTTTTTTGATGCCGAAACTCCTCGTTGGCCATAACGCGAATTGTCTTGCATTTTATTGTTTTATAATGGTTATAGAGCCAACAAAGGTAGTCGATTTTTAGTTTATTTTAATTGATTTTTAGTTTATTTTAATTTTGAGGATTGTTTTAAGGCTTTGTTTTGGAGTTAGAAAAAAAGAAAGGGAAGCTGATAAATCAAGCTTCCCTTTCTACAAATCGTTGAATCGTTTATTCGATTTCACCAGCCTCTTCAGGATAGGGCTCGAATTCCATTAGAATCTCTCTCTTTTTAACGGTAGAGTTTTTCGAGACATATAGTTTTTTGACTGTTCCATATACGGTTGACTTGATTATGTTTTCCGTTTTCATGGCTTCAAGTACACACAATCTTGTACCTCTATTAACCTCGTCCCCTTCTTTGATAAAAACCTTAAGTATTTTACCGGGAAGGACTGATTTTAGGATATTAGGGTTTGGTCTTTCATACCCTACGCGCTTCTCGAATTTAGCACTGTGTGTTGTTTTGTATTTTACGTCATCGAGAATAAACGTTTTATATTTCGGTTTTTCTTGTTCCATAACTCTAATTGATCAGAACGGAGGTATTCCGTGTTTTTTACGTGGTCGACCATCGGTCTTGTTTGTCGAGACCTCAATAGCATGTAGCAATATAGATCTTGTTCTTTCCGGCTCAATTACCGCATCGATATATCCTTTTGAGGCGGCAACATATGGATTTGCAAATTTCTCTTTATACTCTTTAATTTTAAGTTTGCGCATTTCCTCGGGGTTCTCGGCACTTTGAATCTCTTTGCGGAAGATAATGTTTGCCGCTCCTTCGGGTCCCATAACTGCAATTTCAGCAGTAGGCCATGCAAAAACAAAGTCGGCTCTTAAATGGCGCGAGTTCATGGCGATGTATCCTCCACCATAGGCCTTACGAAGGATTACCGTGATTTTTGGTACGGTGGCTTCGCTATATGCATAAAGTACTTTTGCACCGTGACGAATTACACCCATGTGTTCCTGATCAATACCGGGAAGATAACCAGGCATGTCCTCAAGGGTTACAATTGGGATGTTAAACGCATCGCAATAACGTATAAATCTGCCTGCTTTGTCCGATGAATCGCAATCGAGAACACCAGCAAGAACTAGGGGTTGATTGGCAACAAATCCAACGGTTCCACCATTAATTCTACCAAACCCGATAACAATATTTGGTGCAAACAATTCGGCTACTTCAAAAAAGTCGCTGTCATCAACAAGAGCCCGAATAACATCACGAACATCGTATGGCTGACGTGGGTCAGACGGAACAATGTCCTCAATCTTAAACTCCAAACGGGGTTCTTTTGGTGGAAACGATCTCGCTTTTTGTCCGTTATTCCATGGAATAAACGTAAGTAGTTTTTTGATTTGCTCAAAGCATTCCAATTCCGATTTTGCGTAGAAATGAGCATTCCCTGAAATTTCGGCGTGAACTTTTGCTCCACCAAGTTCTTCCATTGAGATCTCTTCGCCAAGAACTGTTTTTATAACTTCAGGGCCTGTGATAAACATTTTTGAAATGTTTTCAACCACAAATACGAAGTCGGTTAGCGCAGGAGAATATACGGCACCTCCGGCACATGGTCCTAATATGACACTAATTTGAGGAATTACTCCGGACGATAATGTATTTCGAAAGAAGATTTCACCATATCCTGCCAATGAGTTAACTCCCTCTTGAATCCGAGCACCTCCTGAATCGTTGATTCCAATGAGAGGCATGCGCATTTTCAAAGAGTGGTCCATAATCTTCGTGATCTTACGGGCGTGGGCAAATCCTAACGATCCCCCCTCAACGGTAAAGTCTTGTGCATAAATACAGATAGGTTGTCCATAAATAGTTCCAGTTCCTGTAATTACACCGTCGCCGGCTAGAACTTTGCTTTCCATATTAAAATCACGCGCATCATGCTGTACAAAAAGATCGTACTCTTGAAATGAGCCGTCGTCAAGAAGTGCAAGGATACGCTCACGTGCTGTGAGTTTTCCTTTGGCTTGTTGCTTTAAATTCGCTTCCTGACCACCTCCGGCTTCTGCTATCGCTTTACGCTTTAACAGATCGTTGGTTTTTTGTTTTAACGACATACAATGTTTTTTAAGTTAAACAACATTTGTTATTTTTCGGTTAAAATTACAGGGTCAAATTTCACATACGCCAATTTTTCATTCGTCTAATGTGTTATTTGATCTGTTTTCTGATTGTAAATTACTGACTTCTCTTGGTTGTAAATTTAATCCTATTTTGATTATAAATACCTATTCCTTGGTTGTCAATTTCAGTACAAGTATATGAAACTTTTATTTGCCAGTAAAACTTTTTGTTCTCTTTTCGCTTGTTTGATAGGCAAAGGTTCAGATTATCAGCGTGATGCCATTTTGAACAAAACAAATGCAATGGTGGCATAGATAAAGTTGGGAATCCATAACGATAATAGTGGACTAAACCCAGCATTTACTGCAAAAACATTTGTCACTTGTTGCATCATAATATACGAAAATGCTAATGCAAGACCAATTCCAATATTAATTCCAATGCCCCCTCGTTTTTTCTGAGAAGAGATACAAACCCCTATTATTGCCAAAATTATGGTAGAGAAAGGGAAGGCTAAACGTTTGTGCTTTTCTAGTTCATAAACGGCATAGTTTGATGTCCCGCTCATTTTTTGTTTCTCAATAAAATCCGTTAGCTCAGTATAATCCATTGTTTCAACAATTTCTAATCGTGACGTAAAGTCGCTTTTATCGAAATTTGGTAGCAAGGTGTCTATGGTTTGTCCAGATGTTAATTTCTCTGTAATGGAGTCGTATTCTCGAATGTAGTAATTAAAAATAGTCCATTTGTTTTTTGTGGAGTCCCATTTAATGTAATCGGAGTTGAGTTTTTCTTTTAGAATGCCTTCTTCGAATCGCTCGAGTGAAAACCGATACCCAATATTCATTGAAGTATTGTACGACTGCATGTAAATAAAGAGGCCGGGAGCCAGCTGTCGATGTATGTTTTTATCTCTGTTTTGATACGGCGACGATCGATAATATTTTTCTTCAAAATCGAGGCGTTTGGTATTGGCATGTGGAATAACCCAGTTTATTAAAAAGATGGATAAGATCATAATTAGAACGCTACCAATAAAATAGGGTCTTAAAAACCGCTTAAAACTTACGCCTCCACTTAAAATAGCTATAATTTCACTGTGGGTTGCCATTTTCGATGTAAAGAAAATGACCGCAATAAAAGTAAAAAGTCCCGAAAATTGATTCACAAAATAGGGGATAAAATTGAGATAATAGTCGAAAATAACGGCATTGATAGGAGCCTTATTTTCGATAAAATCATCGAGACGTTCCGATAGATCAAAAACAATAACAAGAATGATTATAAGTCCGATGGCATAAAAATAGGTGCCAAGAAATTTACGGAGAATATATCTGTCAAGTTTTTTTAACATAGAAATAAATTCTAAAATTCTGGATTATAGCCGTTGGCTAATTTGGGGTAATATCTGGTTTTTCCACTGCTCAAAGTCGCCATTTAAAATATGCTTTCTAGCCTCAGTAACCAACCGTAGATAGAAATTGAGATTATGAATGCTTGCTAGTTGAGGACCCAATGCTTCACCAGCATGAAAAAGATGGCGTAAATAGGCACGCGAATAGTATGAGTCAACAAACGAATCGCCTGTTGGGTCGATGGGCGAAAAATCTTTTTCCCATTTCTTATTTTTCATGTTCATAATTCCTTGCCACGTAAATATCATGGCATTGCGGCCATTTCGTGTTGGCATTACACAATCGAACATGTCAACACCTCGACTTATTCCTTCAATAATATTGGCAGGAGTTCCAACGCCCATCAAATAGCGGGGCTTATCGGCTGGTAAAACGTCGTTTACAACTTCAATCATTTCATACATTGTGTCGATAGGTTCTCCCACTGAAAGACCGCCAATGGCATTTCCCTCGCAACCCATGTCGGCTACATGTTTTGCTGCTTCGCGACGTAAATCGGCAAAACCGGCACCTTGAACTATTGGGAAATATGTTTGTGAATGACCATAGAGTGGACTCGTGGCTTGGAAATGTTTGTAACCGCGATCTAGCCAACGTTGAGTGAGTTTGAGCGAATTGTGTGCATAATTTCGGTCGCAATCTCCCGGAGGACATTCGTCGAGTGCCATCACGATGTCCGATCCAATAATTCGCTGGGTTTCAACTACATTTTCGGGTGTGAAAAAGTAGTTGAAA
>Ga0265295_1001309_pt1 | contig 44162 bp, 43 predicted proteins | sample Munlansysbiofilm_FD_192503 | JGI IMG/M metagenome (GOLD analysis project Ga0265295, IMG submission 192503) | Leachate microbial communities from a municipal landfill in Southern Ontario, Canada - Methane capture system biofilm | ecosystem: Engineered > Solid waste > Landfill > Unclassified ...
AATTTTAGTCACTTAAAAAGTGTCAAGTGAGCTAAAATGACTAAAGTGAGCTAAAGTTAATGAATTCTGGCAGTTATATGAAAACCCGGAGCGCAGCGACACCACCACTTTAGTCACTTTAGTCACTCGTAATTTTAGTCGCTTAAAAAAAGTGACAAGTGAGCTAAAGTGACTAAAGTGAGCTAAAGTGAAGGAATCCTGGCAGTTATAATAAAAACCGGAGCGCAGCGACACCACCACTTTAGTCACTTTAGTCACTCGTAATTTTAGTCACTTAAAAAAAGTGTCAAGTGAGCTAAAGTGAAGGAATCCTGATCGAACTTCGACGCTGCTGTTGTCAAATGGAGAATCGCGGTTATCTTATAAAACTTTAGCCGCTAAAAAAGAATGATGCGAGGAGTTGGCATGGGCGAAACAGATCGCGACGATTTGATCAGTATCATCGAGGACTCAGAGAGCACGGAGACCGTTCCCACCACCCTTCCCCTGATGCCGGTGCGCGACGTGGTGATTTTCACCGACATGTTGCTGCCGTTGTTTGTGGGGCGGGAAAAGTCCATCCGGGCCGTGGAGGCGGCGGTGGCGGCCGACGGTTACGTGATGCTGGCCACCCAGAAGGATTCGGCCAACGAAGATCCCACGCCGGAGGAGATCTTCGAAGTGGGGACGGTGGGGCGGGTGTTGCGCATGATCAAGATGCCCGATGGCCGGGCCAAGGCCCTGGTGCAAGGGGTAAGCAAGGCGCGGATCTTGCGCTACCTGCGCCGCCGGAACTCTTTTCGGGTGCGCATCGAGCCCATCGAAGAGTCCCGGGTGGAAGAACTGAGCCTGGAGGCCCAGGCCATGATGCGCAACGTTCGCGAGCACGCCACCAAAATGCTGACGCTGCGCGGTGAGATGACCAGCGATATCGCCTCGATTCTCGACAGCATCGAAGAACCGGGGAAGCTGGCCGACCTGGTGGCCACCAATCTCAAGCTGAAGATCGAGGAATCCCAGGGGCTGTTGGAGATCCTGGACCCGGTGGCGCGTCTCGAGCAGGTCAATTCCTTTCTGGCCCGGGAGTTGGCGCTCTCTTCGGTGCAGGCCAAGATTCAATCCAACGTGCGCGACGAGATCAGCAAGGGCCAGCGGGACTACTTTTTGCGCGAACAGATGCGCGCCATTCATCGTGAGTTGGGAGAAAACGACGACCGGCTTCAGGAAATCGAGGAATACCGGGGAAAGATCAAAAAAGCCAAGATGCCGCCCGAGGCGGCCGACGAGGCGGCCCGGCAGTTGCGTCGTCTGGAACTGATGCACGCCGAGTCCGCCGAGGCGTCGGTGGTGCGCAGCTACCTGGACTGGCTGGTGGAACTGCCGTGGAAGCGGACCACCAAGGATGTGATCGATATCCCGGCGGCCAAGAAGGTTCTGGATCAGGACCACTACGGCCTGGAAAAAGTCAAGGACCGCATCCTGGAGTATCTGAGCGTGCGCAAGCTCAACCCGGCCACCAAGGGCCCGATTCTTTGCTTCGTCGGCCCCCCCGGGGTGGGCAAGACGTCCCTGGGCCGCTCCATCGCCAGGGCCATGAAGCGGCGTTTCGTGCGCATCAGCCTCGGCGGGATCCGGGACGAGGCCGAAATTCGCGGTCACCGGCGCACCTACATCGGCGCCCTGCCCGGGCGCATCATCCAGGGGCTCAAGCAGGCGGGCAAGGCCAACCCGGTGTTCATGATGGACGAGATCGACAAGCTGGGCGCCGATTTTCGCGGCGACCCGTCCGCCGCCCTTCTCGAGGCGCTGGACCCGGAACAGAACCACGCTTTTTCGGATCACTACCTCAACCTGCCCTTCGACTTGTCCAAGGTGATGTTCATCCTGACGGCCAACATGCTCGACACCATCCCTTCGGCCCTTCTGGACCGGATGGAGGTAATCCAGATTTCCGGCTACACGGTGGAAGAGAAGCGAAAGATCGCCCGCCAGTACCTGTTGCCGCGCCAAACCAAGGAAAACGGCCTCAAGGCGCGGCAGATGACCATCAGCGACAACGCCCTGGACCAGATCATCGAAGAGTACACCATGGAGGCCGGGCTGCGGAATCTGGAGCGGGAACTGGGGACGTTGTGCCGCAAGGTGGCCCGGCGTCGGGCCGAGGGCGACAAGCGCATCGTGGCCGTCACCCGCGGCAATCTGGGGCATTATCTCGGGGTGCCGCGGTTCTATCCCGAACTCGACCAGGAGGAGAGTCAGGTGGGGCTGTCCACCGGCTTGGCCTGGACCCAGGTGGGCGGCGAGGTGCTTTACGTGGAGGCGACCCTGCTGGGCGGAAAGGGGGAGCTGCTGGTGACCGGCCAGATCGGCGAGGTGATGCAGGAGTCGGCCCGGGCCGCGCTGAGCTACGCCCGCGCCAACCTGCCCGCCCTGGGCCTCAAGGCATCGTATCTGGACAACCTTGATGTCCATATCCATGTACCGGCCGGGGCGATTCCCAAGGATGGCCCCTCGGCGGGGGTGGCCATGGCCACGGCCCTGATTTCGGCGCTGACCCGGCGCCCGGTGCGAAAAGATGTGGCCATGACCGGAGAGATCACCCTCCGCGGGCGGGTCCTGCCCATCGGCGGGCTGAAGGAAAAGGCCCTGGGCGCGCTGCGGGCCGGGATCCGGACCATTTTGATGCCGGAGAAGAACCGCCGCGAGCTCGATGAACTGCCCGCTTCCCTCAAACGCAAGATCAAATTTGTTCCGGTGCATCAGATGGACGCGGTACTCGAGGCCGCCCTGTTGCCGCCGGAACCGGCCCCGCGAACCCGCAAGTCACCGGCGCGCTCGTCCCGGCCCCCAGCGACCAAGCCCAAGTCCGTCACCCGGAGCGCCGAGTGAAGGTGCTGGCGGTGGATACCGCCGCCGGCGGCGGCACCGTCGCGCTGCTTGACGGCGAGACGTGGATCGCCGAAGCCGGCGGCCATGCCGCCGACAGCCCGGTCCGGCGGTTGTTGCCGTTGATTGATGAATTGTTGACCCGAGCCGGCTTGGCCCTTTCCGGGATGGATCTGATGGCGGTGACCCGCGGGCCGGGAAGCTTTACCGGACTGCGGGTGGGGCTGGCCACGGTGCAGGGACTGGCGTTGGCCACGAAAGTGCCGGTGGTGGCGGTTTCCACTCTGGAAGCCCTGGCGCTTCAGGCGGCCACCGACCTGGTGGTGGCGCCGATGATCGATGCCCGTCGGGGCGAGGTGTACAGTGCCGTGTACCAGATCAGGGCCGGCGAGATCACGATGCTGGCGCCGGAGGCGGCCCTGTCGCCGCGGGCAGCGGCCCAACGCATCCGAGGATCTTGCATGCTCATCGGCTCCGGGGTGCCGGTCTATGAAAAGGAACTGACGACGGTACTCGGGGACCGGGCTGTTTTGGCGCCGCCGGACCGCCACGCCCTAACCGCCGTCAGCGTGGGGTCTCTGGCGCTGAGGCGTATCAAGGAAGCGGTGTCGGCCGAAGAATTGGTGCCGCGCTACCTGAGGGGCGCCGATGCCAAGCCCGGGGCCGGCAGAAAGCGCCCGGTCGGCGTTGACAAACCCCTTCCCGATTGCTAAAGATCATGTCTCGCTGAGAATGGTTGGGAGAAAATTCGATGGAACCCTTTGTTTGGCCCGAGCCGCCGCGTCAGGTGGCTTTTCCTATTGCGCGGCCCGGATACGGCCTCATCGGCGCGGCGGCCTTCGTCGCCTTGGTGCTGGCCCTGATCGGGTGGGCTTGGCCGGCCGTGGTGGCCCTGGCGACGACCCTGGCCATCGCCGGTTTCTTCAGGGATCCGGACCGGGTAATTCCCCAAGCGGCCCACGGGGTGGTTTCCCCGGCCGACGGCAAGGTGGTGGCCGCCGGCCCCATGGATCACAGCCCGGTGTACGGCGGTCCCTGTGTACGGGTGAGCGTGTTCATGTCGGTGTTCAACGTCCACGTGAACCGGGCGCCCATCGCAGGCCGGGTTACCCGGGTGGACTATCATCCGGGAAAATTCATCGCCGCCAATCTCGACAAGTCTTCCGATGTCAATGAACGCAATGCCGTCACCCTGGAGTCCGCCGACGGTGAACGGATCGTGGTGGTCCAGATCGCCGGACTCATCGCGCGCCGGATCATCTGCGGTCTGAGCGTCGGGCACGAGGTGGGTCGGGGGCAGCGCTACGGCATGATCTGCTTCGGTTCGCGCCTGGACGTGTTCCTGCCTCCCGGGGCGCGGCTGGACTGTCAGGTGGGCGACAGGGTGCAAGCGGGCACCTCTATCCTGGGCTACCTGAAGTAACCCGTTACAGATGACGATCTGAACGTATCACCATTGGCAGCCGCCGTTGCTTTCGAGGTCCACTCCGGGCGGCTGCGAGACGGAAGGGATTGCATGGCCAAACGTTATTCCATCGCGGTGGTCCCGGGAGACGGTACCGGACCGGAAGTGATCGCCGAAGGGGTCAAGGTGTTGGATGCCGCCGCCGCCAAGGCGGGTTTTGCCCTCGATTACGATTATTTTCCCCTTGGCGGCGAACATTATCTGGACACCGGCGAGTTGCTGGGCGCCGATACGGTCTCCAAACTCTCCGCTGCCGATGCCATCTACCTCGGCGCCATCGGTCATCCAGGGGTCAAGCCGGGAATCCTGGAAAAGGGGATTCTCCTCGAGCTGCGGTTCCAGTTGGATCAGTACATCAACCTGAGACCGGTGCGCCTCTACGAAGGGGTGTCCACGCCGCTGAAGGACAAGGGGCCGGCGGACATCGATTTCGTGGTGGTGCGGGAAAACACCGAGGGGCTATACACCGGGGCCGGTGGTTGCCTGAAGCGCGGTACCGCCGACGAGGTGGCGGTGCAGGAATCCATCAACACCCGCAAGGGGGTGGAACGCTGTATCCGTTTCGCCTTCGAGTACTGCCGACGGCGCAACCGCCGGAAGAAGCTGACCCTGTGCGGCAAGACCAATGTGCTCACCTTTGCCTTCGATCTTTGGCAGCGGGTGTTCGATGAGGTGGCCACCGAGTATCCGGATATCGCCACCGATTACGCCAACGTGGATGCCATCTGCATGTGGATGGTGAAAAATCCCGAGTGGTTCGACGTGATCGTCACCGACAACATGTTCGGCGATATCATCACCGACCTGGGCGCCATGATCCAGGGGGGCATGGGGATCGCCGCCGGAGGCAACATCAATCCCGCCGGGGTGTCGATGTTCGAGCCCATCGGCGGTTCGGCCCCCAAGTACACGGGTCAAGGCAAGATCAATCCCTTGGCGGCGATTCTCGCCGGTCAGTTGATGCTCGAGACCCTGGGAGAACGTCAGGCCGCCGGATGGATTGAGGCGGCGGTTCAAGAGGTGCTGCGCGGGGACATCAAGGACGTGGCCGCGGGCCGGATGGGATTGAGCACCAGCCAGGTGGGAGATCGCGTGCGCGCTGCCCTGTCGCGCGGATAACATACCAACTCCGTCCGTCGGATCGCCGCCGGAAAGCAGCGGTAACACACCGGCGGACGTTTGTATCAAAAAGAGGATGACGCGTTGGAACGGATTCCCATAACCAAAGAGGGCTACTCGGCCCTCAAGCAAGAGCTGGATCGACTCAAAACCGTGGAACGGCCGGAGAATATTCGTGCCATCGAAGAAGCCCGCAGCCAGGGGGATCTTTCGGAAAACGCCGAGTATGCCGCGGCCAAGGATCGACAAGGTTTTCTCGAGGCCCGCATCAACGAACTGGCCTACAAGCTGGCCAACGCCGAGATCATCGATTCGGAAAATCTCCCCCGGGACCGGGTGCGCTTTGCCAGCCGGGTGAGCCTCGAAAATGTCGAGACCGGGGAGCGGGTTCTCTACCAACTGGTGGGGCCCGAAGAGTCGGACATCGAGCGGGGACGCATCTCGATTTCATCGCCTCTGGGCAGCGCCATCATGGGCAAGCGTCCCGGTGAAGAGGTGGTGCTCCAGGCCCCAGGCGGAAAGCGTTACTACGAATTGGTGGAGATTCTTTGATCGTGGGCCGGCGCACCCCAATGCGCCTTGCAGGGAGAATAAAAACGTGGCACGCATTACAGTGGAAGACTGTCTCAAGCGGGTAAACAACCGCTTCAAGCTGGTGAACATGGTGGCCAGACGGGTGCGCCAGATCCGGGAGGGCTCCGAGTATCTGATCAGTTCGCCCAAGAACGAGGATATCGTGGTGGCCCTGAGGGAGATCGCCGCCGGCAAGGTGGTGGAGAAGGTCGACGCCTCCGCGGAATCCTGATGCCGGCGTGGCGCGTCCTTCCCGCGTATATCGAACCGTCAATACCGCCATGGGCAGAGCCATCGGCGATTACGCCATGATCGAGGCCGGAGACCGCATCCTGGTGGCGGTTTCCGGAGGAACGGACAGCTTGGTGCTGCTGTGGATGCTGCACCAACGCCAGCGTTGGTCGCCGGTGTCTTACAGCCTGGTGCCGGTTCATATCGATCCGGGGTTTCCCGGGGACCGTGGCCAAGGCGCCGCCGCCTTCTGCCAAGGTTTGGGGTTGACGCTCAAAGTGGTTCACACCGACGATGGCATACGCGCCCACGGCCCGGAAAATCTTGAAAACCCTTGTTTTTTCTGCTCCCGGCGCCGGCGTCGGCGGTTGTTTGAAATCGCGGCGGCCGATGGATGCGGCAAGATGGCCTTGGGGCACAACCAGGACGACATCATCGAAACTTTTTTCATCAATGTTTGCTATGCGGGCGAAATCAGTACCATGGTGCCGGCTCAACCCCTTTTTGATCACCGGTTCACCGTGATTCGTCCCCTGGCCTATGCGCCGGCGGCGGCGGTGCGTCGCCTGGCCCGCGAAATTGGCATGCCCCGAATCGCCAACCCTTGCCCCAGCGCGGAGAATTCCCGACGGCGGCAGGTTCGCGATCTGCTCGCTGGTCTCTATCGGACCAACCGCAAGATCAGGGGAAACGTTTTCAACGCCTTGCGCAACGTCAAGAAAGAGTACCTGCTCAAGCCATGAGAGACGTCCAAAACGACCGCGACCATCGCAACCTGCCCATCGACAAGGTGGGGATCAAGAATCTTCGCTATCCGATCAAGGTGTTGGATCGTCAAAATGGCTTTCAGCACACCGTGGCCACCATCAATATGTACGTGGATCTTCCCGACCGCTACAAGGGAACCCACATGAGCCGCTTCGTGGAAATGCTCCACCTGTTTCGCCCGGAAGTGTCGCTGAAGAAGATTACCGAATTGCTCGCCCAGATGAAGGAACACCTCAACGCGGCATCGGCCCACATCGAGGTGAGCTTTGCCTACTTCATCGAAAAGTTGGCCCCGGTGAGCGGCGCCCCGGGACTGATGGATTACGATTGCCGGTTTCTCGGATCCAGCAACCACGACAACAAGACCGACCTGGTGCTGGAAGTGGTGGTGCCCATCTCATCGGTATGCCCTTGCTCCAAGGAGATCAGCGAAGTGGGGGCCCACAACCAGCGGGGGCAGGTCAGGCTCCAGGCACGCTTCAAGAAGTTTATCTGGATCGAGGACATGGTTCATCTGGTGGAATCGGCCGCTTCCTGCGATGTGTATTCCGTGCTGAAGCGCGTGGATGAAAAGTACGTCACCGAAAAGGGATACAACAACCCCAAGTTCGTCGAGGACATCGTGCGCGACGTTGCCTTCGTCTTGCAGCGCGATCCCAACATCACCTGGTTTTCCGTCAGCGCGGAAAACTTCGAATCGATTCACAACCACAGCGCCTTCGCCCACATCCTCAGCGGTCCGCCGCCGGTTTTCTGAAACCCCTCAGGATCGGTTTTCCCCGTCCTTTCAGATGCCCGCCCCGTGGGTCATTGCCCGCCTTGCCGATTCGTCCTTTCCATCACGGCCACGAGGGATGGCCTCCAACCCTTCATGTCAGCCGTTGCGTCAGCGCTTCCAGCACCGGGTCGGCCCGGCGACCGGCGGTGTTGACCAGGATAACGAAGCGGTAGATGGTTCCGTCAAGGCCTTCGATGTACCCGGCCCGGGTCTGGATGCCGTTGAGGGTGCCGGTCTTGTAACGGGTCCGTCCGTGGCCTGACAACAGATGTCGATAGGGGGCGAAAGCGGCCAGGAGTCGATCCAGGTCGGCGGCGGTGACCTGGTTCTGCCGTGCGATTCCCGATCCTTCCGCCAGGTGAAAACGGGTCCAGCCCAGGTTTTCCCGGGCGTGATGACAAGCGAGGCGAACGCCTTTTTCCAGGGTACCGGGAAAACCGTGGACCCGGGCACCGGCGCTGATGAGCAACTGGTTGGCAATGAAGTTGCTGGAATGCTCCAGCATGCGGGCGATCACGTCGGTGAGGCAAAAGGGAGAGGTGAACACCATCACCGGCCGGGCCTGGGCGGGTAGCGACCCGCGGCGAACCGTGCCGGATATCGGTCGGCCGGCCTCGGAGAGAAAATGGGCGATCAGATGACCGGCATAGACGGCGGCCTGACCGCCGTCATGGGTGAGCACCAGTCGGCCGTTGGCCGGTGGACGCCGGTTCAGCAGCGTGCGGGCAAAGGGAAGCAGGGGGGTCTGGGGTTCGGTGCTGGTGTAGCGGCCGTCGGTTCCCCGGCCCACCGCAACGGTGTTGAAGTTGACGCACAAAGCGCCGTTGGGGGCATCATAGGGATTGTTGGAAGCCGTGACGCCGGGAATGGTCAGCGGTTGGGCGAAGTCGCTGTCGTCCACCACGAGATCGGTCACCGGAGAAAGACGCGGCGCCAGGGATCGGGCCAGGTCGCCCAGCACCTCTGAAACCAGCAGCGGGTCTCCGTGGCCGCGCACGTAGAGACGTCCGGCGGCGTCCTGATGGAAGCTCGTGGTGAACCGGAAGTCGGGCCCCAAATGGGTCAGGGCCACGTGGGCGGTGAACACCTTGAGCACCGAGGCAGGGGTGCGGGGCGATTCGGGGTTCCAGGAAAAGAGCTGGGCGCCGGAGGTGTCCGTCACCAACAGGCTGTCCCCGGGGCCCAGGGTCTCCGCCAGGTCCGGGGGCAGGGATGCGGCCTCCGCGCAAGGGGCTCCCGTCAGCAGCATGGTCAACACCAACGATACCAGAAATCGGGTTGTCACGGGCGCACCTCACCTTGGGAACGGCTGTCGATGACGATGGTCACCGGGCCGTTATTGACCAGTGCCACCTGCATGAAGGTCTGGAACCGACCCGTTGCCACCGGTACGCCCAAGTTTTTCACCGTCGCCACGAAATCGCGGTAGAGGGCCTGGGCCTGCTCCGGCGCGGCGGCGTGGATGAACGAGGGACGGCGCCCGCGGCTACAGTCGGCCAGCAAGGTAAACTGGGAGACGGCCAGCAGAGCGCCGCCGGTATCCAGGAGGCTGCGGTTCATCTTGCCCGCCTCGTCTTCAAAGATTCGCAGGTGGACGGTTTTTTCCGCCAGGTAGCGGCTGTCGGCGGTGGTGTCCCCGTCGGCCACGCCCAGCAGGGCCATCAGCCCTGGCCCAATGGCCCCCACTACGATGCCGTCCACACTGACGCTGGCCTGGGTCACCCGTTGGATGACGACGCGCATGGTTACCTCGATAGATAAAGGTTATCGGCGAGTTACAGCCCTTGTCAGGTTCGTTTCAGCGCATCGGCGAAGGGGTTGTGAAACGGCTGGCGCGCAGGCTTGGCCGGCGGCTTGGTTCCGGAAGGCGTCCGTTGCGGCGCGCGGGACCGGGGAGCCGGGGCCGGTTCCGGTGCTTCTGGGGTCTCGCGCAGGCTCAGGGCGATTCGTCGCCGCTCCAGGTCCACCGTCAGCACCCGGACCATGACCTTCTGCTGGACCTTCACCACTTCGGCGGGGTCGCGCACGAAACGATCGGCCAGCTGGCTCACGTGGATCAGCCCGTCCTGGTGAACCCCCACGTCCACGAAGGCCCCGAAACGGGTCACGTTGGTGACGATCCCCGGCAGCCGCATCCCCACCACCAGGTCTTCGATTTTTTCCACCCCGGCGGCAAAGGCGAAGGCCTCGAAGCGCTGGCGCGGGTCGCGTCCCGGCTTGGCCAGCTCCGCCAGAATATCGGTCAGGGTGGGCAGGCCCACATCATCGGTGACGTAGCGGTTCACGTCGATGCGTCGGCGCAAACCGGCGTCGGAAATCAGATCCGCCACTTGGCAGTCGAGATCAGCGGCCATGGCGGCCACGATGGGATAGCGTTCCGGGTGAACGGCGCTGGCATCCAGGGCGTTGGGTCCTGCGGCGATGCGCAGGAAGCCGGCGGCCTGCTCGAAGGCCTTGGGCCCCAGCCGGGGGACCTGCTTGAGGGCCTCGCGGGTCTGAAACGGACCGTGCTCGTCCCGGTGGGCCACGATGTTTCGTGCCAGCCGGGGACCCAGGCCGGACACATAGGTGAGCAGGGCGGCGCTGGCCCGGTTGACATCCACCCCCACGGCGTTGACGCAGCTCACCACCACATCGTCCAGGGCCTGTTTCAGGGCGGTGGGGTCCACGTCGTGCTGATACTGCCCCACGCCGATGGACTTGGGATCAATTTTTACCAGCTCGGCCAACGGATCCATGAGCCGCCGGCCGATGGAGATCGCCCCACGCACGGTGAGATCCAGGTCGGGGAATTCTTCCCGGGCCACTTCCGAAGCGCTGTAGATCGAGGCCCCGCTCTCGTTGACCATGGCCACGGCCACTTCCGGCGGCAGGGTCAGGGACCTGAAAAACGCTTCGGTTTCCCTTCCGGCGGTGCCGTTTCCCACCGCCACGGCCTCCACGGCAAACTCGACCACCAGGGCCTCGGCTCGGCGGGCGGCCCGATGGCGCTGGTCCGCCGACCCGTGGAGGAAGAGGGTCTCGTGGTGCAGCAGCTTGCCCTGGCGGTCGAGGCAGACGAGCTTGCAGCCGGTGCGAAACCCCGGGTCCACCCCCATGACCCGCCGCGAGCCCAGGGGCGGAGAAAGGAGCAGTTGGCGCAGGTTCTCGGCGAAGACGGCGATGGCTTCGGCGTCGGCTTGTTGCTTGGTGGCCAGACGCAGCTCGGTCTCCATGGCCCGACTCATGAGGCGCCGGTACCCGTCTTCCACCGCCAGGGCCACCTGCCGGCCGTCTTCTCCGTCCGTACGAACGAAAAGTGCCTTGAGCAACGCAAGGGCCCCATCTTCCGGGGGGGTGAGCCGAAGGTTGAGCACCTCCTCCTTTTCGCCTCGGCGCATGGCGAGGATACGGTGGGAGGGGGCCTTGGCGGCCGGTTCGTTCCAGTCGTAATAATCCTTGAACTTGGCGCCCTGGATTTCCTTGCCGGCGATGACCGTGGTGCGAAAAACCGCCTGCTCGTAAAAATAGACGCGCATCCGGGATCGGGCCGCGGCATCCTCGTTCACCGTCTCGGCGATGATGTCCCGGGCGCCGGCCAGGGCCGTCTCGATGTCGGGCACCCCATTTTCGGCATCCACAAAGGCCGCCGCTTCCCCTTGGGGATCGATGCCGGTCTGGGCCAGCAAGGCCTCCGCCAGGGGGGCAAGTCCCTTCTCCCGGGCCATGGCGGCCCGGGTGCGGCGTTTGGGCCGGTAGGGCAGGTAGATGTCTTCCAGTTCGGGCAGGGTGGATGCGGCGGCGACCCTGGCTTCCAGGGCTTCGTCCAGGTGCCCGTTTTGTTCCAGAGACTTGAGCACCGCGGCCCGCCGCGTGTCCAACTCGGCCAGTTGGGCCAGGCGGTCCCGGATGGCGGTGATGGCCACCTCGTCCAGGCTGCCGGTGGCCTCCTTGCGGTAGCGGGCGATGAACGGGACGCTGGCCCCGTCTTCCAGCAGCGCCGCCGCGGCTTCGACCCGGACGGGCGCCAGGGAAAGTTCGGCGGCGATGGTGGGGATATAACGGAAGGACGGGGATTTCGTCTCTGGTTCGGCTGGTTGGAAATGATCCATACGGGTGATTGGGCTTTCTCGCGGGCGCGGGCGATGAATCCCCTTGATCCATCCGTCCCCATCCGCGGTTTACGGTTTCGTGGGTGTTTCGGTGGCTAACGGCTGGCTTCGGGCGGCATGAAAAGCCCTTCGGGCTTCTTCCACGAGAAGCGCTGGCCGGTCGGTGTACCGCGGCGAAAAGTGCATCAGGTGAATCTCCTTGACGGCGGCCCGGCCGGCAAGTTCACCGGCCCGGGCCGCGGTGAGATGGTGGCGGCGACGGGCCAGGGCCGCATCGCACTGAAGAAACGCGGCCTCGATATACAGTTGATCCACACCCTGGATCAACGCGGTGATGGCACGGTGGTTGTCGGGGGTGTCGGCGACGTCGGTGACATAGGCGATCCGCTGCCCGGCCGTTACCCGCGCCACGGCCTCGGCCAGTTCCGCCAGCCTGAAGGTCCGGGGGCGATCATCGACGGTCATGGCCGTCACCGGACTGTCGCCGGGGGCCTCGGCGTACAGGGCGGCCTTGAAGCGGTTGATCCAGGGGCCGACCTTCAGCCCCAGGGCATCGAGTTGCGGTTTGAGGATGTTGACGTGAAACCGCTCATCGAGGCGAAACCCCAGGCAGGTGCTGCTGTGCTGCAGGACGGCGGCGGTGACGGAAAAATCGGGCGCCGCCACCAGACAGCCGTCGAAAGGTACTCCGCGGGGAGGTTGATCCGGAATGAACCCCAGACGACACTCGAAGCGCTGGTACTGGCAGGTGCCCGCGTGCACTTCAACCGCCTCGATGCCCAGGGCCTCGCTGTAAGAGGCCACCAGATCCCAACGGTAACCGGCGAGTTTGCCCGCCAGATTGGCCAGAAAGCCCTGGGGCCCGCAGAGCCAGAGCTGCTTCGAACGTCCGAGACAGACGCGCAACAGACGATCGAAGCCGCAGAAGTGGTCCATGTGGGTGTGACTGACGAAAACGTGGGAAACCTTGAGCAAGTCCCGGGGGGGCAGGCGACCGATGTTGCCCACGTCGAAGAGCAAGGCCCGATGCTGGTGGGCGAAGTCGACGAACAGAACCGGGTCCTCGAACCAGCCGTTGACCAGTCGAGGCCTGAAGGTGCAGCGCATGATCCGGTCAGGGGATATATTTGGTCACTTGCCGGTTGATGCAGGCGTAGATTTCTTCGTCCGATCCGTAGATGTCCACCACCGCCCTGTGGTGAATGAGCTTTTCGATGACGAAAGCCGTGAGGTAGAGGCTGATCACGTGAGGCTGGGGAACCACCTGACGAAAGGGGGCACTGAGGTAGTCGATGTCGAAATCGTCGGCCAGACTCAGGGTTTCGAGGCTGGCGAGAATCTGCTCCTGGAGCTGATTCTTGTTGGTGGTCTCCACCAAGTCGTTTTCCACCAGCTTCATCGCCACGGCGTTGGCCAGGGCTTCGGCGCAGTCACGGATCGCGCCGAGGGCCTTACGGCGGTGATATTCCTTGGACGACTCGATTTTGGAAAGAATCGAGGACTCACGGGTGCTGGGGCGAAATACCTTAGCCATTCACGCTTCCCTTTCATGCATCATTTGATCCGGCCCCCATCAGCGCCGCAAACGCATCATAGGGCGGACCGAAGGGGCGAATTTGGCGCGCATCATAATGTGCCGAAGCATCCAATGCAAGGGAAAATCCACGGTTTGATGCTGTTTTCTGACACCGACCCGAAGGCCTGGCAATCGGTGGGCGCAATCAGGTGTCGACGATGATCATCTGGGGGGTGCACCGCCCGTTGTAGCGATTCCATCCCAGGCGAAAGGCCGCCCGCGGCAGACAGGCCTCGGGCAGATGATCCGCCGGAACGTTGAAACGGATGGCATTCACCGGGCGCGCGGCGGGGCGGTCGGCCTGGCGGAGAGTCATGCGCAGGTGGCATTGGCCCACGAGACGCGCGTCGCGCACCGTCAGACGGCGGGCGGCAAAAAGGGGCTGGGGGTTGTCTGTCCCGAAAGGCTCCAGATCGCTCAAGGCATCGAGAAACGCCGGTGTGATGTCATCCAGGTCCAGTTCGGCGTCAATGGCCAGGGGCGGTGGGGCGCCGATCTGGGGCGCCAGCCGCGCCACGGCCGCTTCCAGGGCCCGGGTGAAGTCCTGGAGCCCTCCGGCGTCAAGCTGAAGCCCGGCGGCCATGGGATGGCCGCCGAAGGTGCGCAGGTGCCCGGCGGTGGCCTGGAAGGCCTGGCAGATATCCAACCCCTCGACGCTGCGTGCCGATCCCTTCCACCGGCCGTCACAACGGGTGAGCACCACCGCCGGGACGTGATACTGTCTGGCGAGGCGTCCGGCCACGATACCGATGACGCCCTCGTGCCATCGCTCATCGCCAAGGACAAGAACCCGGCGCGAGGATGGTGGGGCTTCTCGCTTTAGGCGATCCAGCGCTTCGGTGAACATGTCGGCTTCCATCTGGCGCCGCTGCTGGTTCAATTCGTCCAGACGCTGGGCCAGTTGGCGGGCCTGGAAGGGGTCCGGGCAACGCAGCAGGTCCAGGGCCAGGCGGGCATGGGCCAGGCGGCCGGCGGCGTTGAGACGGGGGGCGAGGCGAAAGGCGATGTCCTGGCTGCCGAGATCGGCGGGGAAGATGCCGCTGACGGCCAGCAACGCTTCGAGACCGGGGCGGCGGGTTTCACGCAAGACGGCAAGTCCAGCGTGGGTCAACACCCGGTTGACGCCCACCAAAGGCACCATGTCCGCCACGGTGCCGATGGCCACCAGGTCGCAGGCATGGCGCAGGTTGGGCTCCGGGCGCTGCGTCCACCAGTCCAGCCGGCGCAGGTGGGCTCTGAGGGCGATGGCCAGGTAGAAAGCCACTCCGACCCCGGCCAGTGGGGCCAGGGGGCAGGCGGCGCCGCCTTGGCGGGGATTGAGCACCGCCGCGGCCGGAAGCTCGGTGGCGTCGGGTAGATGGTGATCGGTGACCACCACATCGATACCGCGACGGCGGGCTTCGGCGATGGCCGCGTGGCTGGCGGCCCCGCAGTCCACCGTGACGATGAGTCGGCATCCGAGGGTTTCGGCCGGGTCGGCGATGTGCCGGGGTTGCAGGCCGTAGCCCTCCTGGCAACGGTCCGGGATATAGGCGGTGACCGATGCGCCGGCCTGATGGAGAAAATCGGTGAGCAGGGCCGTGGCGGTGATCCCGTCGGCGTCATAGTCGCCGAAAACGAGAATTCGTTGGCCGGTGACGATGGCTTCCGCCACCCGCGCCACCGCCGCCCCAAGACCGTCGAGGGTTTCGGGGGGCGGGAGCTGGTCCAGGGTCGGCGCAAGGAACGCCCGGGCCGTTTCCGGATCGGCAATACCGCGATGGACCAGGATGCGGGCCAGTTCCAGCGGCAGCGGCAAGGCTGAGGCAAGGCGGACGGCGGCGGGCTCGTCGGGACGGTGGAGGTGCCAGGTGGAATCCATGTTGGCCCTATAGCCCAAATGATCCCGGGTGGCAAAATCGAATTGGCCCGCCGAGGTCGAAAGATGCCGCGGGGTCGGTATTTTTCCCATTGCAAAAGGCCGTTTGGCCACTATAATGAAGTTATTTGGTGCCCGACGGGGCCAAGCCGCCGCCCGAGGGCACTTGCTATTTCTATGCGAACAACGATCCGCCATTACCGCATTGAGCGGCGTGAAATCGCCTATCTGCGATTTCTCCTGGAAGGCTATGACGGAGCGGCGCTACTGACCACCCGGGATGCCGTCCGGGGGGTGGTGCAGCTACGGATCGCGCCGGGAAACCTTGAATTGGTGCAAGCCCTGATGGCGCATCTCGGGCGCGAGATGCGCATGGAGGCGCTCACGGCTCTCGATGCCGCAACCAGAGGAACCGATGCCTGAAAAGACGTTTCACATTCATACCATCGGCTGCCAGATGAACGTTTACGACGCCGATCTGATGGCCAATGCCCTGATGGCCATGGGCTATCGACCCGTCACGGAACCCGAGGCGGCCGATCTGGCCATCGTCAACACCTGCGCCATTCGGGAGAAAGCCGAACAGAAGGTCTACAGCTTGCTGGGACGCCTGGCGGGACTCAAGCGGCAGCGGACCACAATGCGCATTGCCGTCGGGGGTTGCGTCGCGCAACTGGCCGGGAAGCGGATCCAACGGCGGGCGCCGTACGTGGATCTGGTGTTCGGCACCCGGGCCCTGGAGCGACTGCCGGAGTTGGTGCGGCGCCTGGATGCCGGTGAGGGCCCGCTCTGCGACGTGGCCGGCGGCGAAGGCGTCATGGAGATGGACGGACCGCGGCAGGCGGTGGTGCAGCCGCGGGTGAGCCGGTTTGTCACCATCATGCAGGGTTGCGACAACTTCTGCACCTACTGCGTGGTCCCCTATGCCCGGGGACGGGAGATGAGCCGGGACCCCGGGCGCATCGTGGCCGAGGTGCAGGATCTGGTGGCCGATGGCGCCCGGGAGGTGACGTTGTTGGGCCAGAACGTGAACAGCTACGGCAACAAGGAAGGGCTTTGCGGCTTCGCCGAACTGCTGCGGCGGGTGGCCGCGGTGGAGGGGCTGGAACGGATCCGCTTCACCACGTCCCACCCCAAGGACCTGTCTCCGGCGCTCATCGATGCCTTCGCCCGTATAGACCGGCTCTGCGACCACATCCACCTGCCGGTGCAATCGGGCAGTGATCGGATCCTGGCGCGGATGAACCGGCGTTACGGGCGACAAACCTACATGGATCTGGTGACCCGTCTGCGGGCGGTGCGCCCCGAAATCGCCATCACCTCGGATATCATCGTGGGGTTTCCCGGTGAAACGGAGGAAGATTTCAACCAGACCCTGGATCTGATAAAAACCGTGGGATTCGACGGGCTGTTCGCCTTTCACTACTCCGACCGACCGGGGACGCCGGCCTGCCGGTTTACGCCCAAGGTGCCCCTGGGGGTGAAGCGCCGTCGCCTCGAGGCCCTCAACGAGTTGCAGAATGCCGCCACCTTGGCGCGGCACCGGTCCCTGGTGGGCACAACGGTGGCGGTGCTGGTGGAAGGCGCCAGCAAACGTTGCGATCAGCTGGATCCGCATGGCGGGGAAGCGATTCAGTGGACCGGCCGCACCTCAAGCAACAAGATTGTCAATTTCAGCCAGCCTTCGTCCACCGAGGTGCCGCCGGCCAACGTGGGGGACCTGTGCCAGGTGCGCATCGAGGCGGCTTTCGCTCACAGCCTGTTGGGCGTCCGGGCGCCAGAGGCCGTCGGCTTAAAAGGAGAAGCGTGCCATGCTGCATAAAGCCACCATTGCCGGGATGGCCATGGATCCGGCTTCCAATACGCCCATTATCATTCTGAAAACCGAGGCCGAAGAACACGTGGTGCCGATCTGGATCGGGCTGCTGGAGGCCACCTCCATCGCTTCGGTGCTCAAGGAGGTCGCCTTCGACCGGCCCATGACCCACGATCTGTTCAAGAATTTTCTGCAGCAGATGGCGGTCCGGGTCATCCGGGTGGAGATTATCGATATCCGTGACAGCACCTACTACGCCCGGCTCTACTTTTCCAGCGAGCAGGGCGGTGATTTCGATATGGACGCCCGACCCAGCGACGCCATCGCCCTGGCCCTGAGATTCGATGCGCCGATCTTCATCGACGACCAGGTGATTGAAAAATCCAAGCACGACGTCTCCGAGGCCGAGGCGGCCGACCAGACCGAGGAGGGGAAGAAGTGGGCCGATTACCTCGCCGCCCTCTCGCCCGAGGACATCGGCAAGGCCTGACAGCGCCTCGCCACTCCCCTGATTCGAATATTTGCGCCGATGCGCTGGTTTCCGATGATCAGTGGGCGAAGCGCCCGTTTTCGTAGATCACCACGCTACGGCCGTCCTTGAGCCGGGCGCTGACCCGTTTGGCCTCGGTGTTCACCAGGTCCCAATGCAGGGCCGAATCATTGAACCCCAAGGCCTTGCGCCGGGCGCGGTCCAGGGTGGCGGGATCACCGTCATAGGCGTCCAGGTAAGCGGCGCCGACGGCGATGTGGCAGTTGCCCTGGCGGCCGCCGAAGTTTTCGTCGAAGAGGGTGTTGGCCATGAAGCGGTCGATCTTGGAAAAGCGGCGGTCGGTGAGGGAAAACTCGCCGATGCGGCAGGCCCCGGGGTCCATGGCCAACTGGGCCCGCAGGAACGCTTCACCCTGCTCGGCAGCGGCCTCCACCACCCGCCCGCGGGCGAAGGTCAGGCGCACGCCGGAGACGATGTTGCCACTGCGGTAGGAGGGCTGGTCGGCATGGTAGACCCCGCGGGTGCCGCGCCAGTCCGGCGAGACGAAGAGCTCGAAGCTGGGGATGTTGTGGCCGCTGACCCCCAGCCAGCGGCGGTTTTCCCCCGGCTTGACTTCCAGGTCGGTGTGGGCCGAGGTGATGTGCAGGGTCTTGACGGGCAGGCCGGAGAGCCAGCGCTTGATGGATGTGGCTTGGCGGTGGATCTCTTGCCATTGGGCCACCGGATCGCGGCGGTCGAGAAAACAGGCCCGCACGATTTGCCGACTGTAATCTTTCAGCGACAGGTCCGCCTTGACGGCCTGATCGGCGGTGGGCCAGGCGCAGAGGGTCCAACCGAAGTCGCCGGCCTGCTCTCGCTGGTCCAGGATTTCTTTCAGCGGTTTGCGCGCCACGGCGGCCCGGCCGATACGTCGGGGATCCACCTCGCGCAGATGGGTGAGGGATTCGGGGGCGTGGATGAAGATGCTCCCGTTGAGGCGTCCGTACAGCTCCGGTTCACCGGGGGGAACGAAACCGAGTTGACGGTTGTCGGCGCCCTGGTAGAAGCTGCGCTCCATGGCGGCGTTGAGCATGGGACGCACCACCGGGTTGAACCCCAGATCGATGAGGCGCTGAAAAACGACTTCGGCCAGGGGGAGCGCGGGCAGACCGAAGCGCAGGGAGATCACGTCTCCCTTGCGGAAGCGGTTTTGGCGGGCGGTTTTCAATCCCCACCACAACACATCGGCATAGCGTTGGCGTTGAAGGTCGGTCAGCATGATTCGCTCCTGACGTTGGGGTCGCGGCGGTAATGGACAGTTCCCCATATCGGACCCTCCGGCGTCTGTCAAAGGGTGGTGACCAAAAGGCTTGAAGGCGAAGTCATTTTTATCTAAGCTGCATTCCCGCGTCCAAAACGGGTTTGTTTTAGCGGCCACGTGACCGATATCAAGGAGAGAAAACCATGGAGTGGAAAGATCGCGAACGCCCGGCGGAAGACGAAGAGACCGCCGGCCGTATCGATGTGGAAGCGCCCGGATACTCGGTGTTACGGGAAGGGGCGGGGGGATTTTCCCTCTCGGGGATCTTGCGCCGACCGCTGATTCCCGTAGCCATCCTGGCGGTGGTGGTGCTTCTGGTGGGGGTGTTGCGGATGGGCGGCGGCGAACCGTCCTTCGATGCCGAACAGCTTTCGCGCATTGAAGACCGGCTCGACCTGATCGAGCAGCGATTGGAAACGCCGGCGCCCATGCCGGTCCCGGCGCCGGCAACTAACGCCGTGGACACCGAAGGGCTCCAGGGGCAGATCGACGCCCTGGTGCGGCGGCTCGACCGCAGCGAGACGGCCTTGAGCCAGCGCGTGGCCGCCCTGGAAAAAGGGGTCAGGGTTGCCGCTCCCCGCGCCACCGCTCCCCGTTCCGAGACGCCCAAACCCAAGGCGGCACCGGCGCCCAAGCCGGCCCCGGTCAAGGTAAGCGTTTACACGGTGAAGCCGGGAGATACCCTTTACAGCATCGGACGCCGGGAGAACCTCAGCGTGGAAAAACTGCGCCAACTCAACAATCTCAAGGCCGGCGATGCCATTCACCCCGGAGATCGTCTCAAGGTCTCACCCTGACCCCTTTTTCAGGAGCCGCCGGCACCGCTCCACGACGCCGGCGGCCGCCTTCCGTCGCTACTTTAGATCGATGTCCAGCCGATAGATCCCGTTTTCAAAACGCGCCTTCACCTGCCATCCGACCTTGGCCACCATGTGGAGCATCTTCTGGTTGTGGGAAAGCACGTCGGCGGTGAAGGCGTGGATCTGTCGCTCCTTGGCCAGTGGAATCAGCAAGTGACAGAGGTGAGGGCCGATGCCCAGGTTCTGATAGGATTCATCGACGAGGATGGAAAATTCGGCCGACGGGGCGTTGTCCTCCAGGCGGTCGAACCGTGCTTCGGCGATGATGCGCCCCTCGCCCGGCTTGCCCACCAGCCCCACGATGGAAAGGGACTGCTGGTAGTCCACGTTGACGTATTCCTGGATTTCGTCGTGGGGCATGGTACGGATCAGGTAGAAGTAACGGGAGAATACCGTTTCGTCCGAAAGACGGTAAAACAGGCGCCGCATCCCTTCCTCATCCGACGGCTTTACCGCCCGGAAACGGACCTCTACGCCGTTCTTGAAGGTGTGCCTGAAAGACAACTCCGCCGGATAGCGGTGCCCGCTGCTGGCGATGAAGATCTGGTCCGGGTAGATGATCCGCCGCTGACGCGCCTCGTCGATGAGAGCGGCGCGGTCATCGGGATGGGCCACGTCGATGAGGGCCTGGGCCCGTTCCCGCACCGTTTTGCCCTTCATGCTGACAATCCCGTGCTCGGTGACGATGGCATCCACCGACTCCCACAGACTGAATTGGTTGGGATAGTCGCGCACCGAGATCTGGATGTTGGCCTGGCCGTCGCGGTTGCGGCTGGGCAGGGCGAAGATGGTCTGGCCGCCGTCGGAAAGCTGGGCGCCGATGAAAAAGTCGATGGCTTCGGCGGGCCCGGAGCCGACGTTGCCCTTGCCGGTGTGCAGGGCGATGCGGCCGGACAGGTCCACCTTGCGGGCCTGCATCACGGCCACGAAGTGTCGGTTGCGACTGATGTAAAACGGATTGAAGACTTGCTGGATCGACTGGAACTCCACCAACGGGTTGTTGTTGAGCCAGCGCATCAGGGTCCGGGTGCCGATGGCGTAGGAGGTGAGGGATTTTCCCCGGTAGATGTCCTTGCCGCGGTTGGTGGCGGCGCCGCCCACCACGAGGTCCATGAGACTGTCGAAAAAAAACGGGGTATGAATGCCCAGGTCCCGCTTGGCGGTGAGATGCCTGCTCAGCGCCTCGTAGAGGGGACCGATGGAAAAGGCGATGCAGGCGCCGTCTTCGATCATCGCGGCCACGTTGGCCCCGATGCGCTCGTAGACCGGGTCCACCTTCCAGCGCTCGAAGTACAGCGGCGGTTCGGTGCTTTCCACCAGCAGGTCGAATTCGTCCACCCGGACGAAGGTGTCACCGAAGGTCCGTGGAATGAAGGGGTTGATTTCACCCACCACCAGCTTGGCCTGGGCCATGGCCTGGCGGGCGACGTCCACGCAGACGCCCAGGCTGCAGAAGCCGGCCCGGTCCGGGGCGGTGATCTGGACGAAGGCCACATCGATGGGAATCCGCTGGGACTGGAAGAGCTCGGGGATCTGGTAGTAGCGGCTGGGAATGAAATCGGCCATGCCCTCGGTGATGGCCGCTTCGACTTCCCAGCCGGTGAAAAAGGTTTTGAGGCGATACTTGTGCGGATCCAGGGCCGTCTGGTCGATGGCGTGACCGAGGCTCACGAGCTGAAACAGTTCCAGGTCGGTGAGGTTGCCGGCCTTGGCGGCTTTCAGGTGGCGTACCAGGGTGAGGGGCTCGGCCACCCCGGTACCGATGAAGATCCGCATGCCGGGCCGGATCCGTTCCAGTACGGCATCCGGGGAAACGAGACGTTTTTTCCATGTGGACTTGGGACTGGAGGCGATCCTTCCGGGCGTTGCGGTTGCCATGTCAGATCCTCCGTCATCGTGGGGCCTCGTCGAGGCGGTGGAGACCGGTGCGGCGGGTGGCCGCCACGGCCGCGGCGTATTCGGCGGTCGTCACCCGGCGGCTCAAGCAAAGTGCAGCGCAGGTTGCAGTGGGCGAAGAAGATGGTCCCCGATCCGCCGCGACCCACCAGGGGGCGCTCTTCCCCGAAGTGGGGACCGTAGCTGGCCACCGTCGCCGCCGTGCCGCCGCGGCAGAATCCCGTTTCGCCGGCCAGGCGTCGGGCGCCGCATTGGTGGGGGCAGAGACGGCATTCGGCCAGAGCTTCCTTCGCCAGGGCCGCCTGGCGCTGGAGGCGGCCATCCATGGCGGCCTGACGATATGCAGGCTGAAGCGATTTCAACTTTCAGATCTCAGGTTTGAGACGTGTCCCCTTGCAACGGCGTTTCGCGGGTCATGAGGCGGTGGGGGATGCCGGCCTCGTAGAACGTGTCGCCGCATGGCGTGAAGCCGTGTTTGCGATACAAATCGACGAGGTGGACTTGGGCATGGAGGCGGAAACGGTGATGCCCCCGTCGGGTGGCCTCGGCCAGCATGACGCCGATGAGCTGGTGCCCCAGGCCGCGGCCGCGGTAGCCGCGTCGCACCGCAATGCGTTCCAGTTTGACCCATTCGTCGCCGAAACGCAACCGGCCGCAGGCCACCGGTTCCCCCGCCACCTCTCCCAAAATGTGTACCGAGGCATCGTCCTCGTCGTCAAATTCCTCCGTGAAGGCCACGGCCTGCTCTTCCATGAAGACGATGGCGCGGAGGGCCATGACCTTGAGTCGGTGGGCCGGATTGGCGGCGATGCGCCAGGTGGGGGCCGGGACAGCGGCGGCCGGGGCGTCCGTCCGGGGTCGGACCAGGGTCTCCAGGGCCCTTCGCACCGTCGCCACGAAACGGTGGAAGACCTCCGTCTTGCGCCGACCGGTGCGTCGGCGCAGGTGGTCGAACATCGCCCGGCGCAGGCCGTCGCTGATTTCCAGTTGAACGCCTCGGCCGCTGTAACCGCGGTTGCAGATGTTGTTGGGGTTGATGCCGCGCAGCCCCGGACGCTGGCTCTCCAGAGCGTTGAAACCGGCTTTCTGGAGGGCACTGCGGATTCCATGGCACCGGGGGCCGTCCCGGCCCCCCACGAAAACAACGGCGCCCGGTTCCTGGCAACCGTGAAGGGTGAGCACCCACGCGGCCCGGCGGGCCAGTCGCAGGGCACGGGGCTCATCGAAGCGGTTGCTGGTGATGTGGAGCACGGCGTTGCCCGAGGCTTTGATGCCCTTGAAAGCGTAAAAGGCGTAATCGTCGCCGGCGATGGCATGGGCCAGGTCCACCGTGCCCGGTTCGATGCCGCCGCCGTGGGGTGCCATGACCAGGAGTGGAGAGGCCACCGCCTTGGACAGGATCACGAAGTCCGTGCCTTCCGTTTCGTGGCGGCAGAGCTCGGCAAAACCGCTGTAGCGGTCCTCCTGGCTCACGGCGGTGCCGGCCCGTGGAGCCTGGAGACCACGTTCACCGGTCGGGGAATCAACCCCTGCCGATGCATGATTTCCTCGGTTTGACGCCATGCCGCCACGTCGAGGCGCCCCACGGGAAAATCGGCCGTCGGGCGCACCAGTTCCCGGGTCACCCGGAGCTGACGGGCCATCAGATCCGGAGGGGTATCGGGGTCGAAACGGGCGATGATCGTCAGTGCGCGCTGCTCGTTTTCCTCGGCCAGGGCCGCCCGCCACCCCTCGAGCAGGGCCTCCCGGAAGCGATGCACCAGGTCCGGTTGATCGTCGAGCAGGCGCTGGTGGGTCACCACCGAATTGGCCACGAAACGCACCCCGAAGTCGGTCGGATTGAAGAAGCGCACCGGTTCTCCGGCCCGGGCCATCCGGTCGGCAATGACGATGCCCTGACTGTTGCGGTAGATGGGCCACAGATCGGCCCGCCGGCGGTAAAACGGCGTGAAGTCGTAGCGCACGCTCATCAGGGTCACCCTTCTTTCATCCAGGCCGGCTTTGGCCAGCACGGTGCGCATGATCATTTCGTCGTTGCCGCCGTAGGTGATGCCGATAATCAACCCCTCGAGGTCCGCCAAGGTCTCCAGGGGCGGCCGGCTGGCCCGGTAGATCCACTGCAGGGGGTTGACCTGGAAGATCTGGGCGATCACCACCACCGGTGCGCCCTTGGCGGCCGCCCGGATCACCTGGTCGGCCGACGCCACCCCGAACTGGGCGTGTCCCAGCTCCAGTTCCTTGATGGCGTCGCGTTCCGGCCCTCCCGGCTTCACCTCCACCGTCAGTCCCCGGGCGGCGAAAAAACCCTGGACGTCGGCGTACAGGTCTCCCACCGTGCTGCTGTTTTGCAGCCACTTGAGGCGGTAGACCAACGGATCGGCGGCGGCCGTGGGGGCGGTGGGCAGCAACCATCCCGTCAGCGTCAACAACCACAGGAGCTTGCCCGGCCACCGGCCGCCACGTCGAAGAAAGGTCCCCAAAAGCCCGCCACCGCGTCGCGAATTCATCAAGCGGCCCCTCCATCGATGGTTTCCCAACGGCGGTGCACTTGGGCGCCGGCCCATTCCAGCAATGCCTGGTAGACGGAGAGGCAGATGCCGATGAGAAACAGGGCGATGAGAATCTTGCCCAGATCACTCTGGTACAAGGCGATGCGGATGCTGTAGCCGATGCCGGCGTTGGCGGCGATGAATTCGGCCACGATGGTGCCGGCCATGGCCAGGGTGGCGCTGCCGGCCACCACCGTGGTGAGTTTGTGAAGGTTTTCAAATGCCCGAATCTTGACTTCCAACTGCCAGCGCATCCGACCGGTGATGCGGTAGAAATGCTCGATTTCCGTCACCGGCTCACCCATGACCCCCAGGACCACCAGCAGCAGGGGAAAGTAGCAGATCATGGCGGCAATCACCAACCGGGTGATGAACCCGTCGCCCAGCAGGATGAAGATGATGGGGGCCAGCGCCACGATGGGATAGGCCTGAACGTTGTAGGCCGCCACCTTGACGAAGTTACCGAACCAGGTGGCTTGGCGGCCGAGAATACCGATGCCCGTGGCCAGACCGATGGAGATCACCTGACCGAACACCGCAACGGAAAAGGTGTTCAGGGTGTCGGCGGTGTAGCGGCCGTAGACTTCATGGAAGGTTTGCCAGATCAGGGGCGGGCCGGGGATGACGTAGTCCGACAAGCCGGCCAGGTACTTAAGGCCGAGCAACAGCGCCAGACCGACGGCGTAAACGATGAGAAACTGGTAGATTCGACGTGCGAGCATTTTTTGGCTTCAGATGGCGTTCATGATCGTCAGCAGGGCTTTCTCCATGGCCGGTGGGGGCGCCGCTTCACCGTTGCCGTCCAGTCCCGGCACCGTCAAGGCCTGGGGCTCACGGTGCGCGCCACGCAGCACCAGCACCTGTCGGCAGAACCGCGCCACCTCGATGGCGTTGTGGGAGATGTACAAAAAAAACCGGTCCGGAAAAAGGGTTTTGATCGTGGTGATGATCCGTCCCCGGGTGCGTTCGTCGACGTTGGCCAGGCTTTCGTCCATGATGAGCAGCTCGAAGTCCTGCACCAGATAGCGGATCAGGTTGACGCGGTTTTTCTGGCCCAGGGACAGGCGGGCGAAGCGTTGACCCAGCACCGGCTCGATGCCGAAAGCCGCCGCCAGTTCGGCGCACCGCGGGCGTTGGGAGGCCGGGGTGATTTTTTCCAGATGCCGTCCCACGCTGGACCAGCCGGGGAGTCGTTCGAGATTGTAGGCGTACAGGCGCCGCGGACACCCGTCGATACGGATCCCGCCACTGTCAGGACGCATCTGACCAATGAGCAGGCGGGCCAGGGTGGTTTTGCCCACCCCGGACGGGCCGAACAGCGCGTGAAATCCCGGCCCTTTCAGGTTGAAATTCAGGGCGGCGAAGATCGGCGTTTCGGCGCCGACCAACGCCAGCGCAATGTCGTCACAGGAGATTTGCATGAGCTTGTTGTTTTTGTACCTTGAGATCCCGGTCAGCGTCAAGACGGCACCAAGGGGCCGCATTGCTGTTGACCGGGATGGGGGGCTCTGGTAGCGTAGCGATGGCCTTCGCCGCGAAAAAAAACCAACGGAGACCAAGACATGTACCGCGACAACTACATCACCGCGCTGCGCCAGGAGATGCTCGAGCTGGTCCAGGAACGGCTCTCGCCGGTGGCCCTGCGCTACGGTTACAGCGAGACACCCCTGGAAACCAACATCAAGTGGCGGCCCCAGGTGCTGTTTCTGGGCAACTATTCCTCGGGAAAATCCACCCTGATCAACGAGTTGCTCGGGGTGCCGATTCAGGCCACCGGCCAGGCGCCCACCGATGATTGCTTCACCGTGATCACCTACGACGAGGTGCCTGGTCCGGTGCGGGTCACCGAGGAGCGCGATGGCCGATTTCTGCTCAACGATCCCGAGTATCCCTTTGAAAATCTCAAACGTCACGGCCAGCGTTTCGCCGCCCATTTCCGTCTCAAGAAAGTCAATTCGCCCTTTCTCAAGCAGATGGCCCTCATCGACACCCCCGGCATGCTTGACAGCGTCGCCGAGCGCGACCGCGGCTACAATTACCAACAGGTCATCGGCGATCTGGCCCACATCGCCGATCTGGTGCTGATGCTCTTCGATCCCCACAATCCCGGAACGGTGCGCGAGGTTTACAACAGCCTGCGCGAGACCCTGCCGGCGCACACTTTCGAGGATCGGATCCTCTTCGTTCTCAACCGCATCGACGCCTGTGCTTCCCTCAACGATCTGTTGCGGGTGTACGGCACCCTGTGCTGGAACCTTTCCCAAATGACCGGGCGTAAGGACATTCCGCCCATCCGGCTCACCTATTCGCCCCGAGCGGCCGAAGGGGGAACGGAGGGCTCCCGCCGTTCATACCTCCAGTACCTCGACAATCAGCGTGAGGAGTTGCGACGAGCCATCCAGGAGGCCCCCCGGTATCGGCTCGACCATCTGGCGGCTTTCATCGAGACCCATGCCGATCGCCTGGCGCTGTTGTTGAGCGCGCTGGTGGCCTACCGCCGCCGGCTGCGCGGTTTTCGTCTGCGGAGCCTGGTAAGGGCCTTGGTTTACAGCCTGTCGGCCGGCGCCGTCGCCGTGGGGGTTCTCATTTTTGTTGGCGGTGGGGGGATCGGCGATCCGATGGTGGCCGGCGCCGTAGGCGGCACCACGGCCGTGCTGGCCGCGTCGGGCTGGATCGCCTTGGTGCACCGGTATCTGTTCCGTCGTTTTCAACGGCGAATCCTGGCCGATCCGGACCAGTTGGTCTCCCTGGAAAGCCAAACCCGTCGCGATACCTGGCAGACGGTGCGACCGCGGGTGGCCGACTTCATCCGGCGCACGGCGGGACGCTTTTCCCTCGGCGAGACGCGACGGGACTTCGATCGCATCGGCCAAGTGGCCACCGAAGGGACCCGGGAGATTCGCACCGCCCTCAACGAACTGGCCGGAATGAGGCCCGATGAGCCATCCCTCTTAGTCCCACCGCCTCCGGAGAAGGGCTCCGTACTGCCCCTGAAAAAGGCTTCGCCGGAAAACGGATAACCGCCAACAAGAAAATCGGATCGTTGTCCGTCCGACCCCACGGCCCTGCCCAAGGCGGGACCTGCACGGTGTAAAAGAACAAGGCTTGCAAGGATGACTGACCATTTCATCGACCAACGGCGCCGGGACGGGATGCGCACGCTTCCGGAGGATTGCGCTGAGACCATCGTCCAAAACACCACCGAGGGCATCGTGTTTGCCGACACCCGCGGGGTGATCTCCTTTGTCAATTTCGCCCTGGCGAAGCTGCTGGGGTATGCCGCAGCCGAGATGCTGGGTCGCGGCTGGCAGGAATTCGTGCTGCCGGCGCATCGGAACCTGGCCATTGCCGCTGAAATGCGTCGGGCGACGGGCACCAGCGAACGCTACGAATTGCTGCTTCAGCGAAAAGACGGCACCGCCGTTTGGACCCTGGTGGGGGCCTGCGCGCGCAAGGATCCCGCGACGGGAACGTACTTGGGATCCATCGGCGTGATCAGCGATATCAGCGCCCAGAAAGAGGCCGAAGCCCGCCTCCGGGACAGCGAGACCCGATACCGCATCATCCTCGAAAGTATTCAGGAGGGGTACTACGAGGTGGATCTGGGCGGCAGGTTCACCTTTGTCAACCCGGCCGCTTCGCGACAAATCGGATACGGAATCGAGGAAATGATCGGCCTGAACTACCGGGATTACGCCGCCGATGATGACAGTCGGCAGAAGATCTACAAGGCGTATACCCGTCTGTTCAAAACCGGCGAACCGGTGAAGGATCTGTGCTGGGACGTCCGGCGCAAGGACGGTCAATGCCGCACCATCGAAGTCTCCGTCTCGTTGATCCACGACCAGAACGGACAAGCCGTGGGATTTCGCGGCATTTCGCGGGATGTCACCGACCGACTCAACGCCGAAAAGGAGCGTGACCGTCTCCAGGCCCAGCTCATCCAGGCCCAGAAAATGGAGTCCGTGGGACGCCTCGCCGGCGGAGTAGCCCATGATTTCAACAACATGCTCGGGGTGATCCAGGGGTATGCCGAGATGGCGCTAAGCCGGCTGTCACCGGAGGATTGGCTCCATGAATATATCAACGAGATTCACAAGGCCGCTCAGCACTCGGCCGACCTGACCCGGCGGCTGCTCGCTTTCGCCCGCAAGCAGACCGTGGCGCCTGCGATCCTGGATCTCAACCGAACGGTGGAAAGTTTGCTCAACATGCTGCGGCGGCTCATCGGTGAGGATATAGAGCTGGCGTGGGAGCCCGGCGAAGACCTCTGGCCGGTCTACATGGATCCGAGTCAGATCGACCAGATCTGCACCAACCTGTGCGTCAATGCCCGGGACGCGATGCCCGGCTCCGGATACCTGGTCATCAAGACGGAAAATGTCGTCATCGATGCGGTTTATTGCGCCGCCCACACCGGTTTTGTTGCCGGCGACTTCGTTCAACTCACCGTCAGCGACAACGGTTGCGGCATGGACCTGGAAGTCCAGTCCCACCTGTTCGAGCCCTTTTTCACCACCAAGGGGGTCGATCAGGGCACGGGCCTGGGGCTGGCCACCGTTTACGGGATCGTCAAGCAGAACAGCGGATTTATCAATATTTACAGTGAGCCGGGTCTCGGGACCACCGTCAAGATCTACCTGCCGCGGGAACGGCGGGCGCAACGGGCCGAGGGACCTGGCGGCCTGGAGCCGGTTCAGACCACCCCCGGCGGTGAAACGGTGCTGGTGGTGGAAGATGAACCCAAGCTACTCAATCTGGACCGGATGATGATGCAGAAGCTGGGCTACCGGGTTCTGAGCGCCGGCACCGCCCGGGACGCTATCTCCTTGGCCCAGAAGCATGCCAACGAGATCGGCCTGCTGGTCACCGACGTGGTGATGCCCGAGATGAACGGACGCGAGCTGGCCCAGCGGTTGCAAGAAATTCGACCGGGACTCAGATGCCTCTTCATGTCCGGTTATACCGCCGATGTCATTGCCCACCACGGGGTTCTGGACCCCGGCGTGCATTTTATCCAGAAACCCTTTTCCATTCAGCTCTTGTCCGCCAAGATGCGTGAAGCCTTAGAGGGTTAGTCGCCGGTTGGACTAGCCTTCGATGCCCACGGCAAACCCTTTCAAGTAGCGGCTCTCGGGAAAGTTCAACGCCACCGGGTGATCCGGTGCCTGACCGAGGTCGTGGAGAATTTTAACCGTACAGCCGGCATCCAGGGCCGCGTCGAAGACGATCTTCTGGAACAGCGCGCCGTCCACGTGACCGGAGCAGGAAAAGGTGAACAGGGTGCCACCGGGGCGCAACAGACGGAAGGCCAGGAGGTTGATGTCCTTGTACCCTCGGGCCGCCTTGGAAACCTGGCCGGCGGCGGCGGCGAATTTGGGCGGATCGAGGATCACGAGATCGAAGCGTTGGCCCTGGTCCCGGTAGATGCGCAGTTGTTTGAAGACATCGGCGGTGATGAGCGAGACCTTGGCGGAATCGAATCCGTTGAGGGCCGTGTGGACATCGGCCTGGGTCAGAGCATCGGCGGAAGCCTCCAGGTGGGTAACGGTTTCCGCTCCCCCCGCCAGGGCCCAGAGACCGAAGGCGCCGGTGTAGGCAAAGGCGTTGAGTACGTGCGCGCCGGGGCTGTAGGCGGCGACCAGACGCCGATTCTCCCGTTGGTCCAGGTAGAAGCCGGTCTTGTGGCCCGTTTGCACGTCCACCTGAAACCGCAGCGGTCCCTCGGTGATGTCGATGAGCTCGGGCGGCGGCACGCCCCAGATCGGCCCCATCGAAGGAGGCAGGCCCTCCTTGCGCCGGGCGTCGGTATCCGAACGCTCGAAAACTCCCTTGATCGGAAGCTGCGCGCGCAGGGCGGCCACGATCTCTTCACGCCAGAGGTCGGCCCCCGCGGATAAAAATTGGCAGACGGCAAAATCGGCGTAGCGGTCCACCACCACACCGGGTAACCCGTCGCTTTCCCCGTTGACGATGCGCCAGGCATTGGTGTCCCGTAGTTGGGGAAGACGGCCGCGCCACGCGATGGCCCTTTCCAGGCGGTGATGGAAGAAGGCGGCGTCAATGGCCGTTTGCGGGTCATGATCCCAAAGCCTGACCCGGATCTGGGAATCCGGGGAGTAGGCGCCCACGGCCAGGGTGCGGCCGTCGGCCGCCTGGATCCGCACCGTTTCTCCCCGTTTCGGTTTGCCCACCAGTCGTGCCACGGCACCGGAAAAAACCCACGGGTGGTGCCTGAGCAGGCTGGCTTCCCGTCCCTTCTTGATGACTACGGCATTCATGTCGGCGTTCCTGGCCTGTTCAAGTTGCGGTTTTACGGCCGGGCATCCGCCTTTTCGCGGCGTCGCCACAGGTTCGCCAGGGTCGCCGCCTCGGCCGTCATCAGCCAATAGGTGATTTGTCCGCGGGCATCGGGGTTGAAGTCCCCGGCTTCGAGGCGGATCGACAGGGTGTCGGGGTTCGGGCAGCCGATCGTCACCCGGTCTGTGGTGGGGTCGCTCAGGTGGATGTCCAAAACCCGTTTCGAGAAGGCATAGACCAGCAGACGTTCCCGTGTGATGGCCACCGCCCCGGTCGCGTTTTGCTGGTGCGCGTGGATGCGGTGGCCCACTTGGCGGAAACGGCGCCAGGCGATGGTGATGGGAATGCCTTCCACGAGGCATTCCAGACCTTCGGCGGCCAAACGTTCACGCTCCTGGCGGGGCAAGCGGCCCATGCGAAATAAGCGGTAGAAAAAAGTCTTGCTCATTGTGGTTGGACCCACTGGGGCTTGTGAAGATTGGTCTGGATCTGTTTGCAGCCCTCGTGCTCGAGCAGCCAGGCCTTGCGCCATAGGCCACTGGCGTAACCGGTCAGGCTTCCGTTGGTGCCGATGACCCGGTGACAGGGCACGACGATGGTGATGGGGTTGCGGGCGTTGGCGGCCCCCACGGCCCGCACCGCCCTGGGCCGGCCCAGCCGGCGGGCGATGTCCTGGTAGGATGCGGTGCAGCCATAAGGAATTTCGAGCAGTTCCTGCCAGACCGCCATCTGAAAGGCGGTGCCATCGAAGGACAGCGGCAGGTCGAAGAGGCGTCGTTGGTCGTGAAAATAGCCATTGAGCTGGACGACGGCCTCCTCCAGCAGCGGCGTGGTCTGGCTGAGGTATCGGGGGTGATCGACGAATTCCACGGCGCGAAGGGACGTTGCGTTGGCACACAACTCCATCATGCCAATGGGGGTGGTGAGATATTTGAAAAACTTTTCGTCGCTCAAAAAAACCTCATTTCAACCAGGACCCGGCAGCGTTCTGATCTGGTGTATTTGAAAGTAGATACTATTATTTTCTCACAAAAGTTTTCTGTCGGCAACGCTATTTATCCGTCATGGCAGGGATCCGGTCGCTGTGAGGTATTCACCAACCCGGGCCAAGGCGCTGTTGAAGATCCGTGCAGCGGCCATGCCCACGGGCAGGTCCTCGCCACAGTCGCAAAGTCGAGCCAGGGTGATCCCGATGATACGGCCCGCATCCCCTCCCGAGGGAACCAGGTCCCTGACCGCGGCCAGATAAAGGTTCAGGCGGTCCCTGATTGTCTGAAAATAGTCGATACGCTGGCCGATGAGCAAAGCGGTGGTCTCTGAAAAGCGGACTGAAAAATCTTGCACCGCTTTCCAGTAGGCCTCCTGGAACGGCGCCTTGAGTGGACTGTCCACCAGGCGGTGGGTAAGCCCCCATCCCACGGCGATGATCTTGAGCATTTGCAACTCGGAGTCGATGCGGGCCAGGTGAGGGGAGCTTTTGGAAGGCAGATGCGCCAGGCACCACTTGATGTCCTGACGGTCGATGGCGTAAGCGAGCAGGTCATCGGCCGCCCGGGTCGGTGCGGGGCGATGCGATGGGGTAAAAGTCGAGTCGGATGCCATGGGCGGTGGGATGAAATCCAATGAAAAAGGTTTCAGGTAAAGAGACGGTTTTCGGCTTCAAACTTTTTTACCTGCGCCAACTCGCCGACATTCAGCCCGGGCAGGGCGATTACCGGGCGGATCTCGCAGGTAGCCGCCATCGGTTGCGCCGGTTCGATCCGCAGCATTCCAAACAGGGTGTACGACTTGCGCGATGCCGCCATCAGGCCGGTGATGGCGGCATCCCGGCGCAGTCGATGGAGCAACCGGTCCCCGGGGGGCCGTTTGGTTTCAATCGGATAAACCACCAAACGGTTCAACCACCTGCGCCAGCCCTCCAGGCGCCACTGAACCACTCGAGAATTGTTGATCACGGCCACGGCCGAAAAAACGAGACCGGCCTCTTCGTGAATTCTCTGGTGGTTGTCGGCGAGATAGCGCAGGCTCTGCGTCTGCTCCGGCCAGCCGCCGAGGATCAGGACGGCTTTGAGCCGCTCATGGTCCAAGGGGCCGACGCGGTCCAGGGCACCGAGCAGTTCGTCGAGAAAATCGCCGTGCATAACGGTTTCCCGCGGATTGGGCGGATGCCGGACGGCAGAAGCGGCCGCCGTCTTGGTCAAACAGGTGGTCTATACAATGTCGATGAACGCTTGACAAGCCGGCCACGGCATCCGGCAGGGGCGATCATTTTTTCGTGAGCAGTCGGTGGATGGTTTCCGTTTCAAAGCCTCGGGATTGCAGAAACCGATAAATCTTGGCGCGCCGCCGCTGCAAGTCGCCTTCCCGTTCGAAGTGGGACCGCCGGCGTTCGTATACGGCCCGGGCCGCCGCCAGTGCCCGATCCGGGTCGGCATCGACAGTGGTGAGGGCGTCGATGATGTCCCCGGCGATGCCCTTTTCCCGCAGTCGGGCCCGGATGCGGTGCAGGCCCAGTCCCCGGCGCCGCAGGGCCGCCGCCATGATTTCAGCGGTGCGGGCATCGTCCAGGTATCCCAACTGCCGGCAGCGTTCCAGCGCGGCCTGGCAGGTGGCGTGATCGAATCCCCTGGCACCCAGTTTGGCCGCCAGTTCCTGACGGCTGTGGTCACGGCGGGCCAAGAGGTTCAGGGCGGCGGCCACGGCCCGTTTGGTCAGATCGGCGCCATCGGTGGAAGTCATCCGTCGCGGTCCCGGTCAGTCTCCTGCCTCGGCGGCGCGGCGACGGAGCTCCGAGATGGTGCGGGTATAGTCACTGCTGCCGAAAATGGCCGAACCGGCCACGAAGACGTTGGCTCCCGCCGAGGCGATGGAGCCGATGGTATCGGCGTTGACGCCGCCATCCACTTCGATGAGGGTTTCCAGACCCCGCTGCTCGATGGTTCGTCGCAGGCGATGGATCCGTTCCAGGGTGTTGGGAATGAACGACTGGCCGCCGAAACCGGGATTGACGCTCATCAGCATCACCACGTCCAGGTCGTCGAGAATCCATTCGAGGGTTTCCAGGGGGGTGGCCGGGTTGAGGACCGCGCCGCACTGGATTCCGGCTTCCCGAATGAGCTGAAGGGTTCGGTTCAGATGCAGGCAGGCTTCCACCTGCACGCTGATCAAGTCGGCGCCGGCCTTGACGAAATCGGCGATGTAGCGCTCGGGGGCGGCGATCATCAGGTGGACATCGAGAAAGAGATCCGTGGCGCGTCGCGCCGCCGCCACCACCAAGGGGCCGAAGGTGATGTTGGGCACGAAGTGGCCGTCCATCACGTCCACGTGGATCCAGTCGGCACCGGCGTCGACAACGGTCCGAATCTCTTCGCCGAGACGGGTGAAATCGGCCGAAAGAATCGACGGGGCAATGCGGGGAGACGTTTCCAAGAGGCGGTTCCTTTGTTCTGAAAGCCGGCGACGAAGTCGTCGGGAGCAAGGTTGGGAATTACCCGAAAAGGTTCCGGGCGGGCAGGAGGCAATCTGGCCGCCTTATAGTGGATCGAGGTCGGCTTTTCAATACAGTCTCTCCGAAACGCCGTGGTGCAGCAACCGGACCATGAAGAAACCGTCCATCGGTTCCATGGCCGGATCGATGCGGACCGCCCCGTCCGGTTGTACCAGGCGGTGGGCCGGAGCCGGCAGATGCATCCGGGGGGGCTGGATGCCGAAGGCCGGATGCCGTGCCAGAAAGGCGGCAACCACGGCGTCGGTCTCCTCCGGTTCCAGGCTGCACACGGCGTAGACGAGAACACCGCCGGGACGGACCCGGTGTGCCAGCACGTCCATCAGCGCCAGTTGCCGGCGGGCCTGGCGGGCGACATCCTTCGGTTGGCGGCGCCATTTGGCGTCCGGGTTGCGGCCGATGACCCCCAGCCCCGAGCAGGGGGCATCCAGGAGGACGAGATCGAAGATGTCGCCGTCCGGCAGCGGCTCGCGCAGCCAGTCCACGACCGCGCACCGGACGCCGGAAACCTTCAGGCGCCGCATTTCGACCTCCACGTCGGCCAGCTTGCGGGGGTCGTTGTCCGTGGCAACGATGTCCGCCCGGTTTTCGGCCAGGGCGGCCAGGTGTCCCGTCTTGACCCCCCGGCCGCAGCAGGCGTCCAGGATCCGCTGTCCGGACTGTGGTGCCGCCAACAGGGAAACCAGCTGGGCCGCCTCGTCCTGGACCTGGAACCAACCCGCATCGTAGCCCGGCAGACTCTGGATCGGTCCCCGGAAGGACTCGATGGTGATGCCGTCCGGAGAAGTTTCGGTGGAAGAGACGTCCACTGCCGCGGCGCCCCAGGCGGCCAGGGCTTGGTGGCGGCGGGTCTGAAGGCGGTTGATGCGGACCGTCAGCGGGGGAATCCGGTTTGCGGCCTGGCAGCGCCGGCGGGCTGTGTCCAGACCATCCCGGGCTACCCAGCGGGACACCAGCCAGGGGGGAAAGGCCGTTTCAAGGGCCAGGGCCGCCACCGGGTCCCGGGGCGGGGACGCAAGGACGCTGTCCACTCCCTGGCGCAGGAGACTTCGCAGGAGGGCGTTGACGAAATTGGCGGCCCGGGGAACCCGTTTCTTGGCCAGGTCCACGGCGGTATGAACGATGGCCGGGGCCGGAATGCGATCGAGAAACAGAAGTTGAAAGAGGGCCAGGCGCAGAATGTTGCGCACCGTGGGATCGACCTGGTGCCAGGAACGGCGGGTGAACCCGGCGGCCACGTGGTCCAGGCGGCTGCGCCAGCGCTGCACGCCGTAGACCAGCGCGAAAACGAGGGACCGATCCCGCTGATCCAGGAGCGGATGGGCCTCCAGCGTCTGCTCCATCAATCGATCCAGGGTCAGGGGGCTCTTTTCCAGCCGATGAAGCAGGTCAAGGGCGATGATCCGGGCATCTGGGGCGGGGGATGACATCAGCCCAGAACCGTTCCCGGAGCGATGGGGTTTCCCCGGAGGAAGGCGCTGGTTGGCAGACGTTTGCCCGAAGCGCCTTGCACCTCGTCGATGCAGAGGGCGTCGCGGCCGGTCATGACCCGCAACTCCTCGCTGAAACCGGCCAACACGGTACCGGCCGGAGCGGCCCCTTGTTCCGGTGCGGGGTGGGCGCGCCAGATCTTGAGCCGCTGGCCGTCGCAGAACGTAAACGCTCCGGGCCAGGGGTTGAGCCCCCGCACCAGCGCCTCGATGGCTTCGGCCGGCCGGTGCCAGTCGATGCGGCCGTCGGCCTTGTGGAGCAGCGGTGCGTAGCTGGCGGCGGCCGGATCCTGGGGATGAGGCGTGAGCTTGTCCGTCGCCAACCCCTTCAGGGTCTCGGGGAGCAGTTGGGCCCCCATATCGGCCAATCGTGCCGAAAGGGTGGCGGCGGTGTCGTCGGCGGCGATGGGGGTGGCGGATGACAGAAGAATGGCGCCGGTATCCAGCCCGCTGTCCATCAGCATGGTGGTGACGCCGGTTTGCGGCTCCCGGTTGATGATGGCCCAGTTGATGGGGGCCGGACCGCGGTAGCGCGGCAGCAGCGAGGCATGCACGTTCACGGTCCCCCGGCGCGGCAGGCGCAGAAGAGAGGGCGGGAGGATCTGCCCGTAGGCCACCACGACGAAAAAATCCGCTCCGGCGTCGGTTAACACCCTCACGAGGTCCGGTTCATCGAGGCGCCCGGGTTGAAGGATCTCCAGGCCGAGTGCCTCCGCGGCAACCTTCACCGGCGGCGGCGTCAGCCGACGGCCTCGTCCCTTGGGGCGATCCGGCTGGGTCACCACCGCCACAATGTGGTGTCCGGCTTCGGCCAGGGCGTGGAGGCTCGGGACAGCAAAGGCAGGGGTGCCCATGAAAACGATCCGCAACGGCCTTTTTTTCATGCCGGTTGCTTCATCTGCTTGTGGACGCGGCGCTTGTAGAGTTCGCGCTTCAGCCGACTGATGCGGTCGATGAACAGGACACCGTTGAGATGATCGATCTCATGTTGCAGCACGATGGCGGGGAACCCTTCCGCCTTGATGCTCACCGACTGGCCATCCTGGTTGACGCCGGTGACTTCCACGCGCCAGGCCCGGTGGACGTCGGCACGAAAATCCGGCACGCTGAGGCAGCCCTCGTTTTCCGACACCTGTTCTCCCTCGGCCGTCACGATTTCGGGGTTGATCAGGGCCTGGGGTTGGGGGGGCGTATCCGTACCGGAGACGTCATAGACGATGATCCGTTGATCGATGCCCACCTGGGTGGCGGCCAGTCCCACGCCGGGCTCGGCATACATCGTTTCGGTCATGTCCGAGATGATGCGGCGTACGTCATCATCCACATCCGTCACCGGTGCCATCTGGCGATGCAGGAACGGATCCGGGTAGGTCAATACGGTCAAGACGCTCATTTTTCAGATATCCTGGCGATGGAGGCATAAAACCTCATGATAAAGTTTAATGAACATCGAATAAACCAAATAAAGACAATTAAGTATAAATTTTTTAACGCTGACAAGCAATCGGGTCTTCACCCGCCGAAGGTACCGTTGCATTTATAATAATCCATCGATTGCGAATATCAAATCCGCCGGGCCGTTTTGGCGATGCGACCCAGGCCCACCCCACTGATCAGGGCCGATCCCAGACCGATGAGGATGACGGGAAAAATTTGAGCCGCATGGTTGACCAGGGTGAAGCCGGCGGCCGGTCCGGGGGCGATCCCCATCAACGAGAGGGCGAAAACTCCACCCGCCTCCCACAATCCCCACCATCCAGGCACCGAGGGCAGGGCGATGCAGAAGCTGATTACCACCAGGACGGCTGTCATCTGGATCAAATTCAGATCGATGCCGGGAAAGCCCACCGACAGGATAAAGAAGGAACAGGCCGTCAACAGCCAGATGACCAGGGAGAGGCCGATGCACGCCGAAAGGCGCAGGGGGCGGCCCACGATGGCCAGGCCGTGCACCGCCTGATCCACCAGGGCGGCCAACGGGCGGCTCACCCGCTGGAAGAGCCACTGGCGGCGGTGGGGGCCGATTGCCGGAATCCAGTCCGGCAAACGATGAATCAGGGTTTTGATCCATCGCTGCACCGTCTCCAGACGCAGCAGGCCGATGCCGACGAGCAGGGCCATGCCCACCGCGAGGGTAACCCGGCCGGCCGATACCACCAGGGCGCCGTCGATGCGGTAGCCGGCGAATTCAATGGCGTCGGCCGCCGCCAGGTCCAGGGCCCCCAGTACCCAGGCCAGCAGCGCCAGGATGGTGATGGTATCCAGGAGCCGTTCCGCCACCACGGTGGACAGGGCCGTGGCAAAAGGAATGTCCTGCTGGCGCCCCAGGATCAAGGGGCGGGCCAACTCGCCGACGCGACCGGGCAAAATACAGTTGAGCATGAAGCCGATCATCATCGGGTGAAAGGCGCTGGTGAATCCCACCGGCACCACCGCTCCCAGAATCACTCGCCACCGGTGCGCCTTGAGAACCTGGAGCCCCGCCACCATCGCCAGGGACAGGAAGAGAAAGCGGTAGTCGACGCTGGCAAGATAAGCGCCCAACTCGGTGAGGGGAACGTTGCGAAACGCCAGGTATAGGGCCAGCAGCGAAACAGTCCCCCCGGCCAGCAGGGGCAAAACCATGGAACGGGCGCCGGAGGCTGGCGGCGGCTGCGGGAGTGGATCATTCAAAACGGTGGATCCTCGGCGATGGGGAGCGGTCCCGGCGCCTGGGGCCGTCAGGACAAGGTGGTGGCAAGGATCTGCCTGGCGGTTTGAATGTCTTGCCTGATCTGGTCCGAGAGGGCTTCGAGCCGGTCGAAACGGATTTCGTCGCGGATCCGGCGGATGAAGTTCACGCGGATATCCCGGTCGTAAATATCCTCCTGGAAATCCAGCAGGTGGACTTCGACGGTAAAGACGTGGTCGTCGAAGGTGGGGCTGTAACCGATGTTGGCCACTCCGGGATGGCGGGTTTCGCCGATTTGCACCATCACGGCGTAGACCCCCGTTGGTGGGCACAACTCGTCCTGCAGGATGATGTTGGCAGTGGGAACCCCCAGGAGGGCGCCCCCGCGACGCCGGCCGGCCACCACCTTGCCGCGGATCTGGTAGTAGCGGCCGAGCATATACCGGGCGCGTTCCATTTCTCCGGCCTGCACCAGCTCCCGGATCTTGGTGGAGGAGATGCGATCCTTGATGGCCTGGGGCGCGCGAATCCAGTCGGCCACTTGCACCTGGAACCCCAGTTCCCGGCCCATCTGGCGGAGCAGGTCGATGTTGCCTTCGCGGTGGCGGCCGAAGGTGTAGTCGTTGCCGATGATGATGGCCCGCATGCCGATGCGGCGCACCAGGATGTCGGAGACGAAGGTGCGGGCGTCGATGGCGGCGAAGGTCCGGGTAAACGGGACGCAGATGATGACATCGATGCCGGTGCCGGCGATGAGCTCCAATTTCTGGGCGTTTACCGTGATCTGGGGCGGATGCCCGTTGGGCTTCAACACCCGCAGCGGATGCGGCTCGAAGGTCATGGCCACCGAGGTGCCGCCCAGGGCGGTCGCCTCCTCGATCACTTGGTGAAACAGCGCCTGGTGACCGACGTGGACCCCGTCGAAATTCCCGATGGTCAAGACGGCGCTTGGGAAAGGTTTTTTAATTTTTTCAATATCTTCAATCAGTATCATGACTGTATGCCCAAAGAAGTGAAAGCGGCTTTGAATTTCGGCTTGACAGAAAATGTAAAAAACTTTAGTTAAAGCAACCTCGACACGAAATCAACGTTTTTTCATAGTCGCAGGTTGTTCCGTGTGCCGAAGTGGCGGAACTGGTAGACGCGCTAGGTTCAGGGTCTAGTGGATGTACGTCCGTGGGAGTTCGAGTCTCCCCTTCGGCACCAAAGAAAAGAATGGGCCGTAATCCGAAAGGGTTACGGCCTTTCTTGTTTTGTCGGGTGCAGCCGGGGTGTCCGTGGCGGTGGCCGGCGCCGCCAACCGGCCATGCCGATTTGAAGGATCACCGGTATGCGGCTGGCAGGTCCGGGCGATTCACCCTATTGACAGGTTACGTTTCGGTTTCCCAGGCCAACGCCACCCGGGCCGCCCCCAGCACCGGGGCCGATTCGGTGAGGATCACCCGCACGGGAACGGTGGTGAGGAAATTTCTGAAGCGGCCCTTATCCAGGAAGGCATCCGTGAATCCGCCGCGCTTGAGTGCCGGCAAGATCTTGGGTGCGATACCGCCGGCCAGATAGATACCGCCCCGGGTAGTGGCGGTGAGGGCGAGATTGCCGGCGGCGGCCCCGAGGCAGCGAACGAAGCAGGCCAGCGCCCGGACGCAGACCGGATCCTGCTGCTGTATGGCCAGAGCTGAAATTTGGGCGGGGGGATCGTCGCTGTCTTCGATGCGTTGGCCCGTTTTGGGATCGGGATGGGTCTCGCCCAAATGCCGGCGCCACTGGTAGATGCGCTGCAGGCCCGCGCCGGAGAGCACGCTTTCCAGGGTGACGCGGCCGCGCCGGGCCTGGATGTAGCGCCACAGCGACACGGTTTCTTCATCGATGGGGGCAAAATCCGCATGCCCCCCTTCCGAGGCCAGGGGAATCACCTCGCTGCCGAGCTGGATGGCCAGGCCCATCCCCAGGCCGGTGCCCGGGGCCATGATGGCGAGGTTGCCGTCCGGCGCCGGCGCCGGGGGACGCAACGCTTCGAATTCAGGGGCTGCCAGCACGGGCAGGGCATGGGCCGTGGCCTCGACATCGTTGAGCAATCGGCACCGTTGCCAGCCGAAGCGGCGGGCGAGGGTCTCCGCCGAAAGGCGCCAGGGCAGATTGGTGAAACGACACCGGCCGTCAACCACGGGACCGGCCAGCGCCAGGCAGGCGGCTTTCACCTCGTGATGCCGTCCCCGGAGAAAATCCGCGATGATCGCCTCCGGCGAGGGGTAATCGGCGGTGGCCAGGTGCCGGCTTTCCACCGGCCGCGGCCGTCCGGCGCCAGGGGTAAAAAGCGCCAGGTTGGTTTTGGTGCCCCCGATGTCACCTGCCAGTATCATCGTCTCGTCTTCCTTGCCGACACGCCGCCACAGCCTATCCCGAATCACTTCGCCGATTTTTGCCTCACCCGGGTTTGCTGATGCCACAACCGATATCACGGCAAAGGACCCGGCCTCTGCGTTATCAGAAGGCCTTGGAGGATCGCAAGATTTTCCTTCTTTAGGTTTGACATTAAAGATAATAACTATTATCAATCTTTGCTCATTCGTCCAATGAATTTCATCTGGCGGTGGTATTGACGTCGATGGTGGTGGGGGATGCGCCTGGCAGGGAACGTTTGAAATCACGAGTAAACAAAGGAGACGATGGATGAAAAAAGTACTGGTGGCCTATGCGACAAGAACGGGAAACACGGAAAAGATGGCGGAGTACATCGCTGAAGGGGTTCGCTTCACCGGCAACCAGGCGGATCTGAAGAAGATCGGCGCCATTCAGAGCGAAAAGGACCTGGAGGGATACGACGGGTATATCTTCGGTTGTCCCACCTATCACCGCGACATGACCGCCGGCATGAAAACCTTCCTGTTCCTCGCGGAGAAAGCGTCCCTGTTGGGCAAGATGGGGGGCGCCTTCGGCTCCTACACCCACAGTGGCGAGGCCGGCGGCATGGTCTACGATACCATGCTCTACGTTTTCAAGATGGACATGGTGGACCTGGGTGCCCTGAACCTCAAGGAAGCCATGCTGGACACCCCGGATGGCAACAAGGCCTGTCAGGAATACGGCAAGGCCGTAGGGAAAAAATTCAACGTCTGAAAATCCAGCTTGCTGAATTCTCGATTGCAGGTTTAAAAAAGGCAGCGTCTTCAGAGACGCTGCCTTTTTTCGTTATTTTGGTTTGCTGATCTGTTTCCGGGGGGAAAATGGTCGCTTCCCCGGCCGCAATCTCCGGATTTTTCATCAGAGGAAGGCGTGAAGGAGGAAAAGATGAAACGCTATCCGGTTCCTCTGGTCCCCGGTCCCACCACGGTCCCCGAAGCGGTCCTGGACGCCGGTCGTTACGATTTCGGCTCCGGGGATATCGAAGCGGAGTTCTTCTACCAGTACGCCCGGGTGGCGGAGAAGCTGAGGTCCATCATCCGGACCCGCCATCCCATCGCCGTCATGAGCGGCGAGGCCATGGTGGTTCTATGGGGGGCCCTCAAGAGTACCCTGTCTCCGGGCGACCGGGTCCTGTCGGTGGCCACGGGGGTCTTCGGCTACGGGATCGCCGAGATGGCCCGCACCCTCACCTCCGAGGTGAAGGTGGTGGGGTTTGAATACGACGAGGCGGCTGACGCCGAGAAGGTCGCGGCGGCCATCGAGGCCTTCCGGCCCAAGATGGTCACCATGGTCCATGTGGAAACCCCCTCGGGGGTCGTGAACCCGGTGGCCGCGGTGGGAGAGGCGGTGCGGGCTTTTGGCGTGCCCCTTTTTTACGTGGATGCCGTGGCCGGTGCCGGCGGAGCGGAATTGGCCACCGACGACTGGGGCATCGACCTGTGCCTGTTGGGCTCCCAGAAATGTTTTTCGGCCCCGCCGGGCCTGGGAATGGTGGCCGTGAGCGAGCGGGCCTGGGCCCAGATTGACCGGACGGGCTATCAGGGATACGACGCCCTGGCCCCGTTCCGGCAGGCTCTGGACCGCCGCTGGTTTCCCTACACCCCCGCCTGGCATGCCATCGCCGGTTTGGAGGCGGCCTGTGACCGGATCCTTTCCCTCGGGTTGGATTCGGTGATCCGGACCCATGCGGAGGTGGCCGCCCACACCCGAAGGCGGCTCGGGGAGATGGGGCTCTCCCTCTTTCCGCGCCGGGCGGCGGATTCGGCCCCCACCGTGACGGCGGTGCGGGTGCCGGAGCGGATGTCCTGGGCGGATCTTGACCGGCGCCTGCGCGCCGAGGGGGTGGTGATGGGCGGGTCCATCGGCCCCCTGGCCGGCAAGGTCTTCCGCATCGGGCACATGGGGGCGCAGGCGCATGTTGCCACTGTGGATGCGGGACTCGATGCCCTGGCGAAAATTATCGCCTGATCACCTGGCGTTTTCGATGTCACGCCCCGATTCTGCCCGGTGCCTGGCTATTGGGAACATCATCCCCCTCTGCCCCGAGATCGTCGCCGAATGGCTGGCCCGCCTGGCGCAGGGGGACCGCATCGGAGAATTTGCCGAAAAGTTGTATCGCCTCTGACCGTCCGCGTCTTCAGGCCTCAGTGCCCCAAATTCCGCCCGCCGGTCAGCAGCATCTCGTCATTGCCGAACGCCTCGCGGCGGATGTCGGCGAACATCTCCAGCAATCGGGGCACGGTGAGGTGCGCCTTTTCCTCGCCGGAGACGTCGATGATGATCTCTCCGGCGTCCATCATCAACAGACGGCTGCCGTAGGCGATGGCGTGGTTCATGTTGTGGGTGATCATCAGGGTGGTGAGACGGTGCTCGCGGATGAAGCGGGTGGTCAGGTCCATGACGACGGCGGCGTTGCGCGGATCCAGGGCGGCGGTATGTTCGTCCAGCAGGGCGATGGCCGGTCTGGAAAGCACCATCATCAGCAGGGTCAGGGCTTGGCGTTGCCCCCCGGAAAGGCTGCTGACATTCTCTTTCATGCGGCCTTCGAGGCCCATTTTCAGATGGATCAGTTGATCGCGAAAATAGGCCCGCATTTTGCGGTTGAGACTGATCACCGGCCATTTGAACCCTTTCTTGCAGGTGATCATCATGTTGTCCTCCAGGGTCATGTTGGAGGCGGTGCCCGCCAGCGGGTCCTGGAAAATGCGTCCCAGGTAGCGCGCCCGTTTGTACTCCGGGTGAGCGGTGACGTCCTGGTCCTTGATCCATACCCGGCCCGAAGTGGGCATCAGGCTGCCGGAAATCAGGTTGAACAGGGTGGTCTTGCCGGCGCCGTTGCTGCCGATGAGGGTAACGAATTCACCGGGTTCCACCCTCAGGTTGAAGTTTTTGATCACCGTCTTGGCGTTGGGCGTACCGGTATCGAAGGTACAGGCGAGGTTTTCCAGGCGGATCATGCGGCCGTGCCCCCCTTTCCCCGGATGCGGCGGTAGTTGGTCACCGCCAGGGAGGCGATGATGAGAATGCCGGCAATCAGCTTCAGATCGTTGGGCGTCATGTTGATGTAATAGCCGTAGAAGCGTCCCAGGTACATGATGGCCTTGAACAGGATGGCGCCCAGAATCACGCGCAGGGTGAGCATGCCGATGCGGTTGGACTTGATGATGAACTCGCCCAGCATCACCGATGCCAGACCGGAGACCACGATCCCCTGTCCCAGGTTGACGTCGGCGAAGCCCTGGTACTGCGCCGCAAAGGCGCCGGACAGGGCCACCAGGCCGTTGGAAAGCCCCACGCCGATGAGCTTGAGGGTGGCCGGATTGACGCCCTGAACCCGCACCATCTGCTCGTTGTTGCCCAGGGCGCCGAAAACCAGTCCCATGTCGGTATGGAAGAAGAGGTCCAGGGCCAGCTTGATGATCAGCACCACAAGGATGAAAAAAATCAGCGCGGCCCATTCGACGGGGATCCGGTTCTCGGCCCAGGCGGCCACATGGGTGAGCACCGTGTCCACCCGCAGCAGGGGGAGGTTGGCGCGGTTGTCCAGAATGCGGATGT